>Ga0105055_10008000_pt1 | contig 13885 bp, 8 predicted proteins | sample BON03_FD_78090 | JGI IMG/M metagenome (GOLD analysis project Ga0105055, IMG submission 78090) | Freshwater microbial communities from Lake Bonney liftoff mats and glacier meltwater in Antarctica - BON-03 | ecosystem: Environmental > Aquatic > Freshwater > Ice > Glacier meltwater | place: Lake...
CTTTCAGAACTTAAGGGAAGCGATCCGCGGAAAGTGGCCCCTGGGATGCTGATCTGGAAGACAACCACTGTTTCGCAGGAATGGATCGCGAGGCGATTGCAGATGAAAAGCGCCGCCAATGTCAGTCAGCTCCTGAGCCGAACTCGTCCAGGCAAGAACAATGAGAAACTTCCGCTCGCGCTTGGTGAATTCCTTGCCAATCAGAGTTCGTAGAGTTAGCCGTGAACTAAACTGTCAAGATTTGCACACTGACCCCAAGTTTCCCGTTCCTATGGGACGGCTGTGGGTCCATACGCGACTGCTCCTTCGAAACAGACGTTTCCAAGCGGAAAGCTCGCGATTCTTGGAGCCGGGTAGTGCGATGTTTTTGCATACGTATTTTTATCTATCTAGCGTTGACATATCCCGATTCGGGCTGCATCCTTTTCACCTTCACAACCATTTTCTAAGCAATGAAACGCACCTACCAACCATCTAAGCGGACTCGCAAACAACAATTCGGCTTCCGGGCGCGCATGAAAACAAAAAACGGACGCGCCATTTTGAGTCGCCGCCGCCAGCGTGGGCGCAAGCGCCTGTTGCCAAAGGGTGTCGAAATCCATTTTGCCCGTCACACCGCTGCCTGATTCCCACGAGCGGCGTTTTCCTCGGAGCGCGCGGCTGAGACTCTCCAGCGAGTTTTTAGCAGTTCGTGCCAAAGGTGAAACACTTCAGGGCCGTTATCTTCGGATAACGGTCCTTCGTTTTGCTGCAAAGGAAGGTACCCGCCTCGGCGTAATTACCTCGCGACGGGTAGGGGGGGCTGTGCAACGAAACCGGATGCGTCGGCGCGTGAGGGAGTTTTTTCGTGCGATGCTGCCGGAGTTTCCCCGGGATCTTTGGATCGTTGTCGTTGCGAAGCAGGGCTCTGCCGAGGCAGGATTTGCGGAGTTGCGCGAGGAATGGTTGCGTCTCGTGCGACGAATTCCTATTGTCCCACGTTCTGAATGAAATTCCTGCTCATCGCTCCCATTTACTTTTACCGCTGGATCCTGCGTCCTGCGCTTCGGTTTATTGTGGGGCCGGTGGATTGGTGTCGCTACCAACCGTCGTGTTCTGTGTATTGCATTCAGGCCCTCTCCGACCACGGAGCGTGGCGTGGCGGGCTGCTGGGATTCAAACGAATCTGCCGCTGCCACCCCTGGGGAGGTTGGGGATACGATCCGGTGCCGCGACGGCCGCTGGTTTGTAAACCGTGCTCTCGAATTCTTTAATTATTTTTTATTTTCATCATGGATCGCAAGACTTGGATTTTTGTTGGCTTCTCGATTCTTGGAATCGTGCTTTGGCAATGGTATTACACCGTCACTTACGGCCCCTATCTTGAGCACCAGCGAAAGGAATCGGAGCGTGTTGCAGCCGTCGCCGCAGCAAACGCGACTCCACCCCCTGCGGATGTTTCTGCGACGCCGGGAGTAACGCCTGCTCAAGCAGCGGAGTTAGCGCCCCGGCCTACCCCACGTGCAACGATCCAAGCCCGCCGTGAGTCGATCAGCGCTGCAGATCAGGCGGACTTCTTGTTCAACAACGACACCGGCGGTATTGAAACAGCGATCCTGCTCATGCATCTTGGTGAGAACAAGGAGGCCGTCGGGCTCAATCGGGACCGGCAAATGCCAATCGGTGCCTTGTCGTACGAGCCAGGTGAAGCCGTCGGTGGTTTCGACATGCGCACGAACAAGGCATCCGGTCGCGTGATCTTCACCAAGACGGAAGAAGATGGACTCGAGATTAAAAAAGTTTTTTCAGTTTCCGGTGCGGATGCTCCGGGGTTCCCGTATGTGGTGCAACTCGAGATTTCATTTACGAATCCAAGTGAGAGCGTGATTTCCCGCCCGGGCATGTATGTGAGCGCGGGTGGCGCGGCCCCTATCCACGTTAAGGACATGCCGATTTACACCAAGTTTGAGTGGTATCGCGAGGGCAAGATGCACGGGATCGACGTGAACTGGTTTGATTCATGGAAAATCCCGTTAGTCGGGATCGAAACACGGGCAGCGAAACCCGTTTACGAAGAGAGTTCTGACAATATTTCGTGGATTGCTGTGACGAGTCAATATTTCACAACCATCTTATCGACCGATGGGGAGGGCAGTGGCGGCACGCGGGCCTGGGCGACGCGGTTCGACGCAGCGTTGGACCAAGGGCATCGCACGTGGGGCATGCAGGGGGCATTGGGATTCCCGGGGTTTGAGTTGGCACCTGGTGCGACCCGGCAGCAGCAGTTTCAAATCTACGCCGGACCAAAAGATTTAGCGACGCTCAGGCAATTAGGTGCTGGTGAGGAAGCTGTGATGAATTTCGGGATGTTTGGCTTCGTGAGCAAGTTCCTGCTTTGGGCCATGAATTACCTCCAGAGCTGGCTGCATAGCTATGCGGCTGCGATTATTCTCCTCACGTTGCTGATCAAATCCGCGCTGTGGCCGCTTCAAAACAAGGCGACAAACTCCATGCGGAAGATGGCTGCTCTGTCGCCGAAAATGGCTGAGCTTCGCGAGAAGTATAAGGACGATCCGACGAAAATGAATGGAGAGCTCATGAAGCTCTACAAAGATTATGGAGTGAACCCGTTTGGCGGGTGTCTTCCGATGCTTATCCAGATTCCGATTTTCTTTGGGTTCTATGCCATGCTGGGGTCGGCCATCGAATTGCGCAATAGCTCGTTCCTCTGGGTGGTTGACCTTTCGCAACCGGATACCATTTTCCGTGTCGGTGGGTTTCCGATCAACATATTGCCGATTGTGATGGCGGGATCGATGGTCTGGCAGATGGCCATCACGCCGAAAACCGGCGATGCGATGCAACAACGGATACTCCTCTTGATGCCGGTAATCTTTCTCGTTTTTGCCTACAACTACGCATCCGCGCTCTCTCTCTATTGGACAACGCAGAACTTATTTTCTATAGTGCAGCTGTATCTCACCCGAAACAATCCGCTTCCTGAACTGCAAAAGCGGGCTGTGCCGCCAAAAAAGCAAGCGGGACCATCTACCACATCCCCAAAGAAACGAAAAAAACGCCAGACCTGATGAACCCGTCACCCCTTGAAACATTGGACACGCTGCTCGGATACTTGGGCTTTGCGTTTCGTGTCGAAGAGCAAAACAGAGACGGCAATATTGTTCTGCAAGTTTACACAAGCGACGCGGAGATCCTGCTGGGGCACCATGGCCAGACGCTTGAGGATCTCCAGTATCTAGTCAACAGACTCGTCTTGGCAAAGGATCCAAAAGCGCCGCGGATTGTGGTCGATGTCGAGCACCACCGTGCAATGCGCGACGATGCCATGGTGGCAAGTATGCGTCAATTGGCGGAAGGGGTGCGCCACAGTGGTCGCGCAGTGCAGACGGAACTTCTGAATTCCTACGACCGTCGCCTTGTGCATAACGCCTTCAAGGACGACCCCGAGGTAATGACGTGGAGCCCGCAAGAGGACGCCCGCACGAAACGGATCACGTTGAAACCCCGACGCTGACTCCACAGCCTCCACAGCCTCCACAGCCTCCACAGCCTCCAGCTGGTGGAGGCGGTTTTCATCCTGCTATGATTGCTTCGGGAGTCGAGAGCCGTGTTCAGGATTCGCCCGCATCGACCGGGTCGGCTTTGGGCACAGGAATCGATTTCCCATCGAACTTTGAGTAAACAAAACGTGCTGCCGTCGATTGAGCCTGGGCAATACCTCGCGCCTGAGGCACTCCAGCATCCTTCAAGAAATCTAACGACGCGAAAAGCAGTGCTGTCCCAATGCCACGATTGCGATATTCGTGGAGAATCGCTGGCCCCGTGAGGAGATGGTTCTCGGCATCAGGCGCGGGGGTCATGACGGACGCACCGATAATGCGGGTACCATGTTGGACCACCACGCATGCCGTCTGGGCGTCTGTGAAGGCAAGGTCACACGCTTGATCGATAGATGAAAGGGGTGAGTCTTTCCGGGCTGAAGTGCCTGATTCCTGAGAAAACGCGCTGCGGATTACCTTTTCAACAGCGGCACGGTCTTCGGCAGCGGCCGTCCTAAAAACGAATGGAGGCAGCGTAGGGAGTTGGGAAGCAGGGAACTGGTCGAGGTTCCACTCGTAGAGCTGCCAATCTGAGAGTTTCATATTTGAAGAGTTACTAGGGATCTGCGGAGAACGACGCAGAGCTTATCGCGTCTCTCCCCTTGGATCAGGATGCGTCGTCCTGATCGTTGCGGCAAACCCACCAAACGGAGCCGAGCAGAGCGCAGGCCATAACCGAAAATGCTGAAAGTGTGAACATGTGGCGCAGGAAATCACAGGGATTCGTCCCATCCGTCAATACAAAAGCAGTAATCGGGTATTATTTCTGGCCGAAGGGCAGGAGTCAGATGCTCGGATCCGGGCGGTCCCCGGCATGGAACGGGAAGCGCTAGATTCAGCTTCGACATCTTTGGAAGGCAGAAGTTAGGGTATTCCTATGATGTTCACGGGGCTTGCATCTCTGGAGGCTGATGCGTAAAAAATGAGCAGTGAAAAACTTGCTATCCATAGAGGAACTCTCGAAGGAGGACATCTTGTTTCTCGTCGATCAAGCAGGCGAAATGAAAGCGTCCCGCGGGCGCCATGCAAAGCACCCGCTCCGGCACCAGTGCTGGGCGATCATGTTTGCCAAATCGTCCACCCGAACACGCGTGAGCTTTGAGGTTGGAATCCGAGAGCTGGGTGGTGACGTTATGTTTCTTTCGGCCAATGACATTCAACTTGGGCGCGGCGAGCCTATTAAAGATACTGCCCGTGTGATGGGACGTATGATTCATGGAGCAGTGATCAGGACCTTTGCACAGCAGGATGTGGTGGACTTTGCTGCCTACAGTGGGATTCCTACGGTCAATGCGCTCACTGATGAAGAGCACCCGTGCCAGATCATTGCCGATCTTTTCACAATCCACGAACTTCGAGGATCATTGGACGGATTGAAGATCTGCTTTATCGGAGATGGGGATTGTAACATGGCCCGGTCGTACATCTGGGCCGCTGCGCGTCTCGGATTTGAATTGAGGATCGCAGCTCCCGTAAAATATCAACCGCCCGTCGATTTAGTGGAAAGGGCTGGCGGGAATATTATCGTCACCAGCGATCTTGCGGCGGCAGCTGTTGGCGCTGATGTGCTCTACACAGATGTCTGGGTGAGTATGGGCCGCGAAGACGAGTCGGCATTTCGGATCGCCCAGCTCTCCGGGTATCAAATCAATGATGAACTTCTGGAAAATGCCCCTGGCGCGCTGGTGATGCACTGCCTGCCCGCTTACCGCGGGAAGGAAATCACTGAAAAAACCTTAGAAGCGCATGCAGATACAATTTTCCAACAGGCTGAAAACCGCTTGCATGCCCAAAAGGCAATTCTTTCCTGGCTTGTGGAATAGTCGATTTTCCTCACGCTTCTTTTTCTATAATGAATCTGCGATCCCGTCCCTCATTAGGCAGTGCAAGGCTTCGCCGGGGGGTGTCGCTTCGCATTAAGACGTTTCTTGGTGTGGGAATTGTTTCCACCGTGCTGGTTCTGATTTATTTGGCGTTTGTTGATTACACGCTCACGCTGTCGTTCCAGAGTCTCCAGAGGGAGCTGACCATCCAGCGCGTGGAGCGTATGGTCTTTCAGGTGGAGCAGATGGCGAAAGTCTGGGCGGGGTACGCGAAAGACAATAGCGAACGGAATGATGCCTATGCCTTCTTTGAAGGGAAACTGCCTGAGTTTTTGTCTCAGAACTACTCCTCGTCCGCAAATGCCATTGGCGTGCAAATGGTTGTCGCGTTTGATAAATCCAGACGGGAATTTGCGAGGCAACTCACCGATGGATCCGAGAGCGAGGGTTTTGAAAATATCGACATCGAAGCAATGGGTAAAGGGAGCTTTCTTTCCAATGATCCAGTCTGTGGCTTGATGCTTGTCCGGGGAGAGGCGTACCTGATTGCTGCGCATCCGGTTTTGAGATCGGACCACACGGGGCCTTCGCCCGGTTGGTTGGCGTTCTTCCGGCGGTTTGATCACGAGAAGGTGGCGCTTTTAAGCGAGTTGACTGGCGTGCCTGTTTCGATCTCGCCGGTTTATGATCGGCCCTCATACTCGGAAGTGAATCTGGTTCACATCGATACGCGTGAGTTCGGGCAGGTGTGGGCGTCAATTGTGCCAGCGCCCCATGCTCTGCCTGCAAGCGATAGAGTAATGAAAGCCATGATTTCATTTCCATCTGCCGTGGCTTTAGGTGCGGTTGATTTTGTCGTGGAATTACCGCAGCGGCTTTTCACTACCGCGAAACATATTCAAGAACGGATCCGATTTTACGCGCTCGTCGGCGCCATCATTTTCCTCGTCGTCTGCTTGCTGGCATTCGAGGCACTTGTTATCAGCAAAGTCGTCGCACTGGATCTCGACTTGCAGAGTGTAGCTGAGTCTCGGGATGAGACTCGACGGGTCCGGGTGATTGGGAATGACGAGATCGCGCGGGTAGCCGAGACCGCAAACTCGATGCTGGCCGCGCTCGAAGCGGAACACGCGAAAACTGAGGCCGAACATGATTTACTCGAAAGCGTCCTGCATTCCGTCGGCGAGGGCGTTTTTGCATTGATCCCCGTGCGTGAGGCAAATGGAAGTGCGTGTGACTTTCAGGTTGTCTCCGCAAATGCCGCAGCCGAGAGCCTATGTAATATCGATGCCGCCCGCTTGATCGGCGGTCGGCTCAGAAGGGATGAGATTTTTGCAGTCGAAGCTGCGTGTTTTGCAGACTATGTCACAGTCTTGGAAACCGGGCGCCCGCTAATACGAGAAGTGATGTCTCTCGACAACGACCAGAAAAAGTGGATTCGACATTCAGTGACCCCATGGGATGAGGGGATTGTAGTATCGTTCGAAGATATTACCCGTCGTAAGGAAAATGAAGAAGCGCTGTCGGACAGTCTCGATGAGCTGACCCGGCTGAGTGCGGCGATGATGGGACGCGAAGACCGGATTCTCGAACTGAAGCACGAGGTCAATTTGCTTTGCGAACAACTCAACCGGCCCCAAATTTATGGAAACCCCGAAATCTGTAGCTGAGACGAAGGAGTTCCGGGAGTCCCGCCTATTGGCTGGAATCGCGTCGATGATGCGTGTTCTGGCCAGTGGCACCGCTGCCAATAACGTGATGGCTCCCGCATTGCGAATCCTCGGTGAGGCGGTGATGGTGGATCGGGTTTACATTTTTGAAAACATTCACGAGAGAGAGCCAGATGAATTGCTGTGCTCGCAGCGTTACGAGTGGGTCAAACCCGGTATCGCCGCTCAGATCGATAATTCCGATCTTGTGGAAATGGACTACAGGAACGAACTGGGTCCCTTTTACGAATGCCTTGCAAAGGGGCAGCCATTTTTAGGTCTCACGAGGGATATCAATGAGCCGCTTAGAAGAATCTTAGCGCAGCAGGATATCTTGTCGCTGGCTGTGCTTCCCGTTCACGTATCGAACCGTTTCTGGGGATTTCTTGGATTTGATGATTGCCAGAATTACAGAATCTGGACGCCGAAGATGTTGCGCATGCTGGAGGCTGCGTCATCAGCGGTTGGAAGTTCTGTTGAGCGCTGGGAAGTAGATGCCGCACTGCTACAAGCAAATGCCGAGTTGAAGAAGCAGACCGAAGAGCTTCGCCGGATCCAAAGGGTGACAATCAGCCTGATGGAAGACGCTCGTATTGCGCAGAAACAAGCGGCGCGTGCGAGTGCAGCAAAATCGGAGTTTCTCGCTGTGATGAGCCACGAGATGCGGACGCCACTGAACGGAATTCTCGGATTTACCGATATACTCCTGGGTGAGGACGATCCCGAAATGCTGCGTGAGACGGCATCAATTATCCGGGAAAGCGGAAAGGTCCTTCTCGATTTAATCTCCGATGTGTTGGATTTTTCGAAAATCGAATCCGGCCGTATCGAGATCGACACCGCGTCGGTGGAACTTCGGACGATGCTCTCAGAAATCATTACTCCGGTATCGTGTGCGGCCTTGGAAAAGGGAGTCTCGGTAGATTCGATCGTTGCTGTCGATGTTCCTGTAGCGGTGAGTGCTGATGGTAAGCGACTCCGGCAGGTTTTGTTTAATATTGTCGGAAATGCGGTGAAATTCACCAGCGATGGTAGAATCGAAATTCGCTTGAGCGTGCTGGAAGATTCGGAAGGTGTGGTTGTATTGGGGTTTGATATCGAAGATTCAGGCATTGGAATTGCTCCTTCGGCTCTCGAGCAGATATTCGAGCCATTTGGTCAGGCTGACCGATCCGTGCATCGCCGTTTTGGTGGAACCGGCCTCGGGCTGAGTATCTCACGCAGTTTATGCCGCCTGATGGGTGGAGACCTCACCGTCAAAAGTTGTATGGGCAAAGGGTCCACATTTTCTTTCAGCATTCGCTGCCCGGTGGCTGAACCACCGGCAGTCGTTCCCACCCCCGAGCTGTCCAAAGGAGTGCCCCGGATTGCAGAGGAGTTCCCCATGCGGATTTTGGTCGTGGATGATGTTTCGACGAACCGGCTGCTGGCGTGCCGATTGCTTGCCAAGATGGGATACGACGCAGACCAGGCGGCCGATGGAGAAAAGGCCGTCGAACTTGCCAGCGAATATTTCTATGACTTGATTCTGATGGATGTGTTTATGCCTGGAATCGACGGATGCGAGGCGACCCGGCTCATCCGGAGTGCGGAGGCCGTGCACACGCGCCGATCTGCAATTTTGGGACTGTCCGCGAATGTGATGACTGAAAACCGGAACCGCTGCCTGGAAGTGGGAATGGATGGATTCCTTGGAAAACCCATCCGTGTGCCGGATTTTGTGAATGCGGTGCGGCAGTTTGGCGGTGACTGCACCCGGTGATGCGTAAATTCGGGGATCTAGCCGTCGGCGAGCTCGAGTAACGTTAGTCGGCGCTGAATCCAATCTCGCAGGTGGGAGTGCTCCGCCTGCGCCAGAGTGGGATCAGATTGAAATATCTTTTGTGCCAAGGTTCGGGATGCCTGAAGGATTGAGGCGTCTTTTGATAGGTCTCCAAGGCGTAGGGGCGGCAATCCCGTTTGCGCGATTCCCAGAATGTCGCCCGGTCCCCGAAGCTTGAGATCCGCTTCCGCGACGGCAAATCCATCCGTGGTTGTTTCCAAGATCCGCAGACGGTCGATCACGTCGGGATCCGCGTTGCCGGGAATCAGGATGCAATAAGAGGTGTGGGCACCCCGGCCGACGCGTCCGCGAAGCTGATGGAGTTGCGCCAAGCCGAACCGCTCGGCATTTTCGATGAGCATGACGGTCGCGTTGGGCACGTCGATTCCCACTTCGATGACTGTTGTGGCGATCAGAACATGCGTCTCGTGTCGGCGGAATGCTTCCATCGTCGAATGTTTTTCCGCGGTATCCATCCGGCCGTGTAGCAAGCCGCAGGGTATTGGCGTGAGTTCGACGCACCACTTTTCATATTCCTCGCGGGCAGCTTTTGCCGCCACTTTTTCAGATTCGTCGATCAGCGGGTAAACGATAAACGCCTGCCGTCCGGCTTCCACCTGCGCTCGGATAAACTTCGCCGCATCGTTCAATTTCGACGCCGGACGCACCCCGGTGATGATTTTTCCACGGCCTGGCGGAAGTTCATCCAGAACCGTCACCTCCAGATCGCCGTATGCGGTCTGAGCCAGAGTGCGAGGGATGGGTGTGGCGGTGAGAACGAGGATGTCCGCTTGGGGATGGGCGTTGGCAAGTTTGGCCCGCTGCATGACTCCGAACTTATGTTGCTCGTCGATGATGATGAGGCCGAGGTTTTCGATCGTGACGTCGCCATACAAGAGCGCGTGCGTGCCCACGACGATCTGCGGACCTTCAGGCAGGGGACAAGGGCTCGGGACAGGAGTATCAAACAAGGTGGGTTCGTTGGGCGCCAAGGCTTCTGACCGGGTGCCTGTGCGTAGTGCAATCTGGATGCCAAGGGGCTCCATCCACTTGCGAAACGTGCGCCAATGCTGCTCTGCAAGGATTTGGGTTGGTGCCAGCAATGCGACGCGGCAGCCGGACTCGAGTGCATTCATTGCTGCTGCGGCGGCCACAAAAGTTTTCCCGCTTCCAACGTCTCCTTGAAGCAAGCGATGCATTCGTGACGGAGCTTCCATTCCCTCGCGGATGCTTGCGATGGCTCGCTCTTGCGCCCCGGTAGGTGAAAATGCCACCTGCTCGGACAGTACAGCGAGCAGGCGGCCGTTTGTTTTTTTTGCTGATAGCGGCGCTGCTGCGATTTCCGCACGGCGCGATGCGAGGAGCGCTTGGATCTGGAAAAATTCTTCGAAGACGAGCCGTTCCCGGGCCGCTGCAAGATCCGCAGCGGAGGCAGGAAAGTGGATGTCATGGATTGCCACGGCCCGATCTGCGCCGTCCTGAGCACCTGGCAGGATCGTTGGGAGCGATGTGAGATCCGTTTCCTGCAGAGCGCGGTAGATGAGTTCGCGAAGTTTTTTCGCTGAAACTCCCTCGCCTGCTGGATGGATCGGGACGATACGGTTGAGGTGAATCAGGGTTTCCTCTCCCTCACCCTCTCCCTCTTCCACGAGTTCGTAATCGGGAAAATCCATGAGCACCTTCCGGCCGCGCAGCTTAGTTTTTCCATAAGCAACAATAGAAAACCCCACAGACACCGCCTTGGAAATGTGGGGCATATTGAACCACCGCAGTACGACCTGACCGGATAGTGCATCGCCTCCGGATTCCTGGATCGTCGCTTCGAATCCACGCCTCCATTTTCCAAATGGGAGGAACCCGACCTTAACGATATCGCCGCGAATCAGGACAGGATCAGCCGTTGCTCCTATGGGAAAGCGAGAAAACCTGCTGCGATCTTCGTGGCGGCGAGGGAAGTGCAGAGCAAGGTCTCCGAGGGATTCAATGCCCAGCTTTCGCAGCGCGGTGAGGCGGGGCTTAGATATCCAGGGGAGGGTTCCGAGCGGGGTTTCCGGCGGGAGCTTCACGTGGCTGCCCGGAGATCGAGTATCTGCAACTGCGGCGCCACCCTGCCATTGTATGTGTTGCGCTCCAGGTTAAACGCGATATCCCAAGGTGGCTTGGGCAGGTTGGGGCTTGCTCCATTAAAAAAGATCCCATCCAGACGGCTTCTGCCAGCCGGAAACTGGAGCCGAAGGTGTTTTTCTTTGATCACCCGCGGTTCGGAAACCGGGGTAACTTCACGGGCAAAAAGTATTGGCTGCGTGTTCGAGTTCCCGAATGGCTCGAGCATCGCCTGCCCATCAAGAAACCCGTCGTCAAAGGATTCGAGGTCAAGTTCTGCATCCAGGTGGAGCCTCGGCACCAGCATTTCAGAATCTGTAAGCTGCCTTGCTGCTGCATCAAATGCCGTGCGAAACGATTCAAACTGTGACTCCTGCATGGTCACGCCCGCTGCCATTTCATGACCGCCAAATTGTTCCAGCAGACCGGAGCACCGCCCGAGTGCATCGACAAGCGACATCCCTTCAATACTGCGCCCACTTCCCCTGCCTGCTCCGGTCTCATCAAATCCGACGATTAATGATGGACGGTGGTATCGGCGCATCACACGCGACGCCACGATCCCCAGGACCCCGGTATGCCAATCTCTCGCTCCTGCCACGATCGCAACGTGTCGTGCGGGGTCGAAATGGGTCTCGATCCATTCCTCGACTTCGCGAGTGACTGCACGTTCCACCGTTTGGCGCTCGCGGTTGCTCATCTCCAATCGGTTTGCCAAGCTGGTCGCCTCAGCAGGATCATTTGTCAATAGTAACTGGAGCGAATCCCATGCGTTACCAAGGCGACCCGAGGCATTGATCCGGGGGCCGAGGCGGAACCCGGCATCTGCTCCCGTAACCGGGGTATGAACTCCGGCTACAGCCATGAGCGCAGCCAATCCTGGCCAACGGGTGACGGCCATTTGTTTCAACCCATGTCGAACGAGAATCCGGTTTTCTCCCACCACGGGCACCAGATCGCAGAGGGTTGCCAAGGCCACAAGGTCCAAGAGTTCCTTCAATTGAAAGTTCGGTAATGGGTTTGCCTTAAGCAGGGCGTGTGCGGTTTTGAATGCGATACCAGCTGAGCACAAATAGGAATACTCGCTATTATCGAGCTTGGGGTTAACCAGTGCCACGCAGTCCGGCAGATCGGAACCTGGCTCGTGGTGATCCAGCACGATGACATCTATTCCCTCCGATTGCAGTCGAGCGATCTCGGTGGTCGAGCTGGTTCCGCAGTCGATGGCGATTAATAAACTGGGCTGATACTCCTTCAGGCACCGGTCCACTCCTGCCGCGCTCAATCCATATCCTTCCTCCGCCCGCAGTGGCAAAAAACAATTCACCCGCGCACCGTAAGCCACCAGCGTCCGATACATCACGGTGAGCGAAGCGACCCCATCCACATCGTAATCGCCGAATAAAAGAATTGGTTCATTTGAGCGAAGAGCCTGTTCAATCCGGCGGATTGCCTGGCGCATCTGCGGAAGCAAGTTTGGATCGCCTAGCGATCGAAGCCTCGGCTGGAGGTATGGCCCGGCCAATTCCAACGTAGAAAGCTCTTTTCGGACCAGGCATTCCGCGACGAAGAGAGGAACCCCAAACTCAGCGGCTAACCTGCCCACGGCAAACGGGTCCACGGGTTTCGGTAAAATCCATCGGCGTTGCATTTGCAGATCTTAGAACATCGCAAAGAGATTGGAAAGATCATTGCGGAATCCCGGCAAAAACGGCGTGTGGGAGCGCTTAGTTCTAATGAATTTGGTGGATACTGGTTTGACGCATTTTGTCTATGCGCTTGCATTCCGCAGTCGAATGCGATTTCTCGACGCATGCTCAGGAAGACAAAAATCATTGCAACACTAGGTCCAGCCACAGAATCCCCCGAGATGGTCAGCTCTCTCATACGCGCTGGAGTAAATATTTTCAGGCTCAATATGAGCCACGCTCCCCACGAATGGGTCCGGAAAGTCTCGCGGACGATCCGGGATTGTGCGACCGAACTCGGCACCAATACCGCCATTCTCCTTGATACCCAAGGCCCGGCGATCCGGACGGGTGATCTCGATGTGAAGCTCGATCTCAATCCGGGAGATATCCTTGAATTCACGGTGCGGGGTGCACGGAGTGAGGAAAACTATTCCGTCGATGTGAACTACGACGGGTTGATCCATGACATCGCAGAGGGCGATACCGTTCTCGTGGACAATGGAGTGATCCATTTAAAGGTGCTCAAGAAGCATGACAACAAAATCCGTTGTGAGGTTCTGACCAAGGGGCTACTCGGATCCCGGCGTCATATCAATCTCCCCGGCGTGAAGGTGAACCTTCCCCCTCTGACCGAAAAAGATCACGCAGACATTGCGCTGGGTGCTGAAATTGGAGTGGACTTCGTAGCGCTGAGTTTTTGCCGTGAGGCGTCAGACATGGAGGAACTGCGTGCAGTCCTTCGCTCTCATGGCAGTAACGCCGCTGTCATTGCAAAGATTGAAGACCAGCATGCAGTGAAGACGCTCGATTCGATCATTCAGGCCGCAGATGCAATCATGGTGGCTCGTGGCGATCTGGGTGTGGAATGTCCGTTAGAGGATCTGCCGATTATTCAGCGCCGGATTGTCAAACAATGCATGTATTACGGCCGCCCTGTGATTGTTGCCACACACATGTTGGAATCAATGATTGAAAACCCATTGCCGACGCGTGCTGAGATCACCGACGTGGCAAACGCGGTATTTGAGCAGGCGGACGCAGTCATGCTCAGTGGTGAGACCACGGTTGGGAAATATCCCGTGCAGTGCATCGGAATCTTGGATCGTGTCGCACGCCGGATCGAGCTGAGTGGGGGTGC
>Ga0105055_10008005_pt1 | contig 13875 bp, 12 predicted proteins | sample BON03_FD_78090 | JGI IMG/M metagenome (GOLD analysis project Ga0105055, IMG submission 78090) | Freshwater microbial communities from Lake Bonney liftoff mats and glacier meltwater in Antarctica - BON-03 | ecosystem: Environmental > Aquatic > Freshwater > Ice > Glacier meltwater | place: Lake...
AACTATCTGTAATATAGATATTTATATTCAATCTATGATCAAAAAAGAATGATAATTTTATCGAAATTTTGACTAATTTCGGTTCGTAGTTTCGACTAAATACTTTTCGGAGTGGACTCAACTATAAATGCTAAATTCTTATGTTTTCTCATTTGTAACGTTTCTATATTTTTTTACAGCTATTACAAATTTATACACCGCTGGGATAAGCAAGATAAAAGCGAGTAAATGGTAATAGCTTCCTTCTAGACCCTCAAAATAAAGGAGCATCTCAATTAGCAAAGAGAGAAAAAGCCACATAATTCCATAACCGAATTCACCCATTACCTTATTTTTCTTTGCCTTTAGTTCATAATTTATTTTCATAGTATTTATTTTCTGATTCAAAACTATTTGTGTTCAAAAGCTGCTACTCATAATTTTAAGATTTTTTTACTCAGCACAAAAACGAGCAACGGTAAAACAGTGAACTGCAAAACTGGAGAAAGACCTACTTCAAGAATTGGAATCAACGGCATGGTATCCGCATACGACCAATCGCCACTTGCTGTATGCCACATCTCTGCCAACATAGCCCCCACTCCACCAACTAGTATCAGCCCTAAGCTTCTATTGAATCTTACAGGTACAATCCAAAGCACATTTTTGAATATAAGACCAAACGCAAAGAGCAGAATCAAAACCATGAACATATCTGCTACTGAGGCCAGCGCACAAAAAGAGACATGTCCCAAATCGTATTGGAATCCTTCATATAAAGGCCCCTGCGCTACTTCCCACACAAAGTTCAATATAAAGGCTGCAATAGCTGTGGTAACTATGAAATATTGGTAGTTGCGCTTGTCTATTACCTTTTTAAGGAAGTGGACATGTCCTGTGATTACCAAGATTAAAGCAATAATAGGCACTACAAAAATTCCAAGGCTTAGCTTATCCATTAGGTTAGAATTTCAATTTCTTTTGATATCATATTAGGAATTTGCATTGTTTTTCCTCGTTTTCAAAAACCACTTTTCGCCAAAGAAAATTAATAGAAGAGCAATAGCCGCCACTGCTATCAGTACTAAATCAGTACTCCCTTTTATCCATAAAAATGCACCCAACACCACAATATCCAGTACAATGGCCGTCAAGAGGATAAAGCCTTTTGCTTCGATTTCTTTACGTAATTTTTTGTAAACACCCCATTGAACGATAATGTCCATGATGAGGTAGAAAATTGCTCCTAAAGAAGCAATTCTGCTCAGGTCAAAAAATATAGTCAGCACAATAGCTATCACCACAGTGTATACAAGCATGTGCTGTTGCAAGGTGCCTGGCATTCCAAAATGCTTATGCGGTATCAACTTTATATTGGTAAGCATAGCAGTCATCCGGGAAATGGCAAAAATGTTAGCTAGTACACTGGAAACTGTAGCAATAATGGCTATCCCCACTGTAAACCAAAGCCCATACTTACCAAATGTCGGTTTTGAGGCTTCTGCCAAAGAGTAATCTTTTGCTTCGATTATTTTAGGCACGGAGAGATTAACAGATACGGCAAAAGCAACCAGAAGATAAACAACAGTACATATAATGAGAGATATCCATATCGCCCTCCCTACATTCTTATGAGGGTTAATAATTTCTTCACCGCTATTGGTAATCGTAGTAAAACCAGCAAAAGCAAGAATGGCTAAAGCTAACGCACCCAAATAGCTAATAGTGGAATAGTCATCTGGTATCGCTGTAGGTACGGCTTCTGAAAATGAAAAGCCTGCCACCCAAAGTCCTCCAATAGCAAAAATGGCAATTCCACCGATTTTCAAGATAGCCATCACAAAGGAGACCATATCAACCACTTTATTTCCAGATATATTGATTAAGAAAGTGACAATTAGTAAAAATACGCCCAATAAGGGGATCCAAAAACCATTTTGATTTCCATCAAACAGTTGCATGGTATAAGATCCGAATGTTCGTGCTACTAAACTCTGGTTGATGATCATGGCAAAAGCCATCAAAAGAGCAGCAAAGGCTGTAATCAATCCTTTTCCATAAGCCTTTTTCAAATACATAGCGATGCCCCCAGCAGAAGGGTAGGCATTTGACATTTTTATATAGGCATAAGCACTGAACCCTGATATAATTGCGCCTATCAAAAAAATGAATGGAAACAATGAGCCAGAGAGTTCAGCTACTTGCCCTAATAAGGCAAAAATGGCTGCTCCTATCATTACTCCAGTACCAAGAGAGATGGCTCCTACCAGTGTTAAGCTATTTTTTTTGTATTGTACCATTATGTAAACTAAGTCTTTTTACGGGAATACTTTTTCTAACTATTTCCATGTATAGGTAAACCTAATGTTATCCAGTCGTGCATTCCGCCTCGATAATATAAAATCCTATCGGTGAGATGGCCAGCTTCCACAAGACTTTTTATAGCTGTAGCAGATTGCGGGCATTGCGGACCATTGCAAAAGAAGATGGTAGGTTGTTTTTCATCTAACTCATCCTATCTGGCCACTAACTCATCGTAAGGGATATTTTCAAAGCCGGGAATGGTTATTCCATCGATTGTATCTGGTTTTCGTGCATCGACAATAGGACGCTCCTCCTTTTGGTGTTGGTACACTTTCAATTCCCCGGCTGTTCTTTCCCCTAGGGAAGCCTCTACAGGCTGAATACTTCCCCAAGTAGCGTCAACCTACGCCAGACCTTCCTTAATAATTTTGGTTATCATATCGCTCTGGCCCCTTTTCTCTGTCCTTACTTCCGAAATATTCATGTTTCTCATTTTCAATTTATTTATCATATCCATATCGGGCATACCCATAGGTTGCTACTTATTCATCATTTCATGTCAGTTTACACTCAATTTTCGATCTCAGCTTTTTTTTATTCAAACTCAGCCTTATCTATTTCTCCTTTAGCATAGCGCTTTTTGAGTGTTCCATTGCTGTCCAGGGACCAACACTTGTTTTCGGAGACTTTTGAGTGTTTGTTTTAAAAAGCTTGCCCTTGTTGAGAACGGCTATTAGCATTCCAATCAGAACAACACCGAGTATCATAGTTTAAAATATTTATGTATAAGTAAAGCCGGAAGCCTCACTCGTGAAAGGAGGCTTCCGGTAAAATTTTGAATGCCAGGCTCACACTGTGCTACTAGTTTCCTTTGTCTTTTTTCTCTTTGTCCATCATCTCTTTCCCTTTCTTCATCGACTTTTCATCCATTATTCCTTTATCATGCATCTTTTTCATCATCTTTTTCATCATTTCAGGGTCTTCCATCATTTTATCCATCATCTGTTCGTGATGTTTTTCCATCCTATTCTCCTCCATCATTTTCTTCATGGATTCATCTTCCATCATTTTATCCATCATTTGCTTTTTGGCTTCCTTATCTCCCATCATTTGCTGCATCATTTTCTTTTTGGCCTCTTTATCTTCCATCATTTTCTGCATCATCATCTCCTTTTTTTCCTTATTGGCCATCATTTGTTGCATCATCATCTGATTGTCCTCCTTGTTACCCATCATGTCTTTCATCATCATTTTTCTGTGCTCCTGATTTTGCATCATTTGCTGATGCAAGACTTTCATAGCTTCAGGGTTGTCCGAAAGATTGTTCATGAACTTATTCCTCATTTCACTGTCGTTTAGGATGGCATCAAAAACCTCCTGCTGCTTTGCCTCCTTTTTCATCATCTTCTCCACGTTTTGGGCTTGTACCCCCACGATAGATAATGTCAATACAAATGCGGTTATTATTCCGGTTATAGTTTTCATAATTACTATTTTATTGATTGATGATTTATTAAATATAGACTTGATCTGAAATAGCCTTACTTCATGACGTCTTCACTATTCTCGTTCATTTCCATAGAAGTAGAATCCTGCATCATTTCTTGGTCATCATTCATCTGGTGTTCATTCTCCATCCTATCACCATGTTCCTGTTCTTCATTTTTCTTGTTATTACCGCAGGCTAGGGTGAAAAAAGGGAAGCAGTAATACGATGAAAATTGATGCCCAAAATCTACTAAAATTATGAAATTTGAGGTCGAAATTTATAGTTGGATTAACCAAATTTAAATCCTGCGGATTTTAGGAATATATAAAAATACAGGATGGTGCAGGATAGAAATAGTGTTCAAGATCATTATCTTGAATCTAATTATAGTTCAATTAATAAATTACATTAAATGAAAACTAAAATGTTTTATAATTTATGACCTATAATTACCACCCTCCCAAATGATCTATTTCAAATCCTTTCACCTTTTTGGGGCTTTTATTCTGGGTATTCTTACTTGGAGTTGCTCCCAGAAAAGTACTGATTCAATCGAATTGAAAGGTTCTGATCAAATTAGTTACAACATTCATATCCGCCCTATCCTTTCGGATAAATGCTATGCCTGCCACGGCCCGGATGCCAATAAGCGGGAATCAGATTTCAGGCTTGACACAGAGGAGGGAGCCTTTGCAGCACTAAAAGAATCTAAAGGCAAGTTTGCTCTCGTTGCAGGGAATGTGGAAGAGTCTATACTTTACCATCGAATCACTTCAGAAGATACCGGAGAACTCATGCCTCCTCCGGAATCCAATCTATCATTGACTCAGAAAGATATAGCATTGATCAAAGCATGGATCAAGCAGGGCGCAAAATATGAACCTCACTGGGCTTTTGTAAAAGCAGAAAAATCAACCCTCCCGGAAAAATCAGAATGGGCAACAAATGAAATTGATTTGTTCGCGCTTCGGAAAATGGAGGGAAACAATCTGGAACCAAACCCGGAAGCCAAACCTCACGAGTTGATCAAGCGGGCAAGTCTTGACCTGACAGGCCTCCCTCCCGGCCCTAAAGTTCTGGCCAAATTCGGAGATTTTTCAGGAGAAAATACCTACGAAGATCTGCTGGATGGTCTGTTGGCAGATGATGCTTTTGGGGAAAAACTCGCAATCCTTTGGCTTGATATTTCCAGATATGCTGACAGCTATGGCTATCAGAATGATAATATTCGATCTCAATGGCCATACCGAGATTGGGTAATTCATGCTTTCAACAAAAATCTTTCTTACGATCAGTTCCTCACCTGGCAGCTTGCCGGAGACCTGATGCCTGATGCAACCAAAGAACAGATACTCGCCACGGCTTTCAACAGAAATCATAAATACACCGAAGAAAGTGGAGTGATTCCGGAGGAATACCGAATCGAGTACGTCCTGGATAAAACGAATACGTTCAGTAAAGGGATTTTGGGAATCACCATGGAATGTGCGCAATGCCATGATCATAAGTATGATCCAATTTCGCAGAAGGACTATTACCAGATGTTCGCTTTTTTCAACAACTCACCTGAGAAAGGATTTGAAGGCACCGAGACACCTGCGAAAACTCCGATACTTTGGGTGGAGCAAGAGGATCTTGCTGGCATCCTGAGCTTTGTCAATCACCAAGACACCGCCCGGCTGAGTATCTCAGTCATGGGAGAACTTGAGGGCAAGGATATGCGGACAACGTATATTTTGGATCGGGGAGTTTACGATGCGCCAACTATACCTGTCGAGGCATCTACCCCCTCTTCAATTCTAAAATTCCCTGAAAACGCCGAGAAAAACAGGCTGGGATTGGCTAAATGGGTAATCAATCGAGACAATCCCCTAACTGCGCGTGTATTCGTCAATCTGGTGTGGCAAGAAATCTTTGGGCGGGGAATCGTAAAATCTGCCGGAGACTTTGGCATGCAGGGAGACTTGCCTAGCCATCCGGAATTGTTGGATTGGCTGGCAGTGGATTTCATGGAAAATGGCTGGGACATCAAGCGTCTGATGAAGCAAATTTTAAGTTCATCCACCTACAAGCAATCCGCCATCATCACCAAAGAGCATCTTGAAATCGACCCGGACAATACCTACCTGGCCCGGGCACCACGAATGAGATTGCCTGCGGAAAATATCCAGGATCTGGTTTGGGCAAGTAGCGGAATGCTCCATACCAAGCTAGGCGGACGAAGTGTAAAACCTTACCAGCCTGCCGGACTCTGGGAATCTGCCACGTCAGGACGAGGTGCTTTGGCTACTTATATTCAGGACAAAGGAGATGATCTTTACCGCAGGGGAATCTACAACTTCATCAAACTGACTGTTGTGTCACCAAAGGCAATCATCTTTGATTCGAGTAACCGGGATCGATGCGAGGTCAGCAGAGGACGAACCAACACGCCGCTTCAAGCTTTGATAATGATGAACGACCCGATGGTTTTGGAAGCTTCGCGCGTTTTGGCTTCTACACTTTTGAATGAAAACCCGGATGGTGAGAAAGCATTAGAGATGGCCTTCAAAAGAATCCTCTGCCGGGAAATGAACGCCAAAGAAAAATCAATCCTGTCTGGGTATTACAAAGATCAGCTAAACAGGTTCACCGAAAATCCAGATCAGGTCAAGCCTACCTTGGAAGTTGGTGAGTATCCCCTGGAAGAAAAAAACATCAAACCAGAGACAGCTGCGCTGATGCAGGTAATTGTAAGTATGTATAATTTGGAAGAAACGATAACTAAGTCCTGATATGGAAAAGGAGATTTTAGAACAGGGACTTAACCTGAACAGACGGAAATTCCTTTCCCGGGTGAGCTTGGGAGTGGGAAGTGCAGCTTTGGGATCACTGCTGATTCCAGATTTATTCAAAGGCGGAAGTCCCTCTGAAGATGAGATCATGGATGCACTCCCTCATTTTGCACCAAAGGCAAAGCGGGTGATATATCTGTTTCAGAATGGAGCTCCAAGCCAGTTGGAGAGCTTTGATTACAAACCGCTTTTGAATAAAAATATTGGTCAGGAACTTCCTGAATCCATTCGTGCAGGTCAGCGCTTGACAGGTATGACTGCCGACCAAAAATCTTTCCCTTTGGTAGGATCCTATTTTCCCTTTCAACAATATGGAGAAAGCCGCGCCTGGATTTCTTCCATTTTCCCGCATACAGCAAGCGTAGTAGATGATATCTGCATCGTAAAATCCATGCATACCGAAGCGATCAACCATGATCCGGCTTTAACATTCTTCCAAACGGGCGGACAAGTAGGAAATCGTCCAAGCATGGGCTCCTGGCTCAGTTATGGATTAGGGAGTGAAAACAGCAATTTACCAGCTTTCTGCGTGCTTTTGAGCCGTGGAAAAGGAAACGGACAAGGGGTTTATTCCAAACTTTGGAGCAATGGGTTTCTGGATGCAACCCACCAGGGAGTTCAGTTTTCCAATTCAGAAGATCCCGTACTCTATCTCAAAGATCCCAAGTCCATGAATCGGGACGAGCGTCGAAAAATGATTGATCAGATCGCCGCGATGAATGATCTCAGCTTTAATGAGTTCAACGATCCTCAGATCTCAGCGAAAGTTCAGCAATATGAAATGGCGTACAGAATGCAGACAGCCGTTCCGGAAATGACCGACCTTTCCAAAGAACCGGACAGCGTGATCAAAATGTACGGACCCGATTGTCTTGTGCCGGGAACCTATGCCGCCAACTGCCTTTTGGCAAGAAAGCTTTCTGAAAGTGGAGTTCGATTTGTCCAATTGTATCACCAGGGATGGGATCAACATGGTAATCTTCCCAATGAAATGGCACTTCAAGCCAAAGATGTGGATCAGGCCTCAGCAGCATTAATTACAGATTTGAAGCAACGAGGTTTGCTTGATGAGACGCTGGTAATCTGGGGTGGTGAATTTGGAAGGACAAACTATTGCCAGGGAAAAATATTACCCGAAAACTACGGCCGTGATCACCATCCCCGAGCATTTTCAATATGGATGGCCGGAGGTGGAGTGAAGCCGGGGATTGTCTATGGCGAGACGGATGAGTTTGGATACAACATTGTCGAAAATCCTGTTCACGTACACGACTTCCAGGCAACCGTCCTCAACCTGATGGGAATCGACCATGAACAATTAACTTTCAAGCACTTGGGCAGAAGATATCGGTTGACCGATGTTTCCGGTAAAGTGATTAAAGACCTAATCGCTTAATTGGAACCTATGTTCAAGATCAGTAAGACTATCTCCCTGCTGGAAAATGCCCTATTTGCATGGTTGGGATTAGCCTTGATTTTCACACTTGCCGGATCGGAAATACTTCTACCCGATTGGCTGCAGCTAGTCGGCCGGTCGCATCCGCTAGTACTCCACTTCCCGATTGTTTTATTGCTTTTAGGATTGATTTTCTACTGGATACCCAGAATTCGGGACAAAAAAGAAATTCGTGAAATAGGCGACCTGAGCTTCCTGACAGGGATTAATTTTGCTGGTCTAACGGTAGTCGCAGGGTTGATATTGGCACAGGAAGAATACGAAGGGGATGCACTTTTTTGGCATCAATGGGTTGGAATCGGCATTTTTGTTTTGTCGATCATCATTTATTTCCTACGGGACAAGTCCTTCCCTGCCATCAAACCACTCACCTTACTATTGGTCGTGGGGATTTTTATCACCGGCCATTTGGGTGCAAATCTGACTCATGGGGAAGATTTTCTTTTGGCACCGATCAAATCCGACCAAGTCGAATTGGTAGCGATGTCGGAAGCTGAGATTTTCAGGGATATGGTCCAGCCGATTCTGGAAGCCAAATGCCAAAGCTGTCACAAGCAAGGGAAAATCAAAGGCGAGCTTCGCATGGATCATCTCGCAGGGTTGAAAAAAGGCGGAAAATCTGGTCTGTTTGTGGTTGCAGCAGATTTCGAAAACTCGTTGCTGATTCAGCGAATTAATCTTCCAGGAGATGAAAAGAAACACATGCCTCCAAAGAATAAACCACAGTTGACCGATGAGGAAATTGAGATTTTGATGGAATGGGTCGCTTCAGGGGCAAGTTTTGAACAGAAAGTAGAGGAAGTAGATCCAAAAAGCGAACTCTTCCAGCTTGCTTCCTTGAAATTTAATTCGGCGAAGGCATACACGTTTGCTCCGGCTTATCCCGATCAGGTGGGAGAACTCAACAATTTCTTCCGGAAAGTTAAGCCTATTTATCCAGAATCTCCTGCTTTGATAGTATCCTATTTTGGGATTTCAGCTTTTGATCCCGCTTCGCTGAATGATCTTACAAAAGTGAAAAACCAGATCGTGAAACTGAATCTCAATAAGATGCCTCTTGCAGGAGTTGAGTTGAAATTCCTTTCAGAATTATCAAACCTTGAAGAGCTTCAACTCAACTTCACAGATCTTGATTCAAAACAACTTGAAAATATCCTGTCTTTGCAAAATCTCAGAAGTTTGGCACTAACGGGAAATCAACTTGAAGCTGAAAATCTGGAGGGATTGGCGAACATAAAAAGCCTTCAAAAACTTTATCTCTGGCAAAGCGGATTGGATGATACCGCCAAAGAAAAACTGGAAAAAGCTTTGCCTCAAACCCAGATCGATTTTGGGTATGATGGCAAAGGAGTGATTTATTCACTCAATTCTCCTAAGATTGAACTGGAAAAAGTTCTCTTCAAAGACTCCATCGAACTGATCATCTCCCACCCGATCAAAACCGCCGAGATCCGCTACACGCTTGATGGATCCGAACCAGACAGCATTTCGAGCCCTGTCTTCAAAGACCCAATTTGGTTAAAAAAGACAAAGAAAATCAATGCAAAATCATTTGCAGCAGATTGGAAAAGCAGTGCAAATGCAGAAGCAGTGGTGATGAAATCGAGTATTGTTCCCTCCGACTTCTTCCTGAAAACTCAACCAAACGAGAAGTATAAGGCCCGGGGAGCAGCGACTCTTTTTGATCGGGTAAAAGGGAAAAACAATCATGGTTCCGGAGAATGGATCGGGTATCAGGATGAGCCGATGGATCTTGAGTTGAGTATCGAAAAAGGAAATGTACCGAAAGACATTGCTCTGAGCTTATTCTACAATGAAGGTTCCCATATTTTCCCTCCGGCAAAAGTTGAGATCTGGATATTTTCCGAAGGAAAGTGGACTTCAATAATTACCGAGATTCCAACTCAATCCGAAAAAGCAAAGGAATCCAGACCAGAAATTCTTGAATATTCCTTGGGAGATAAACCTATGGAAAAAATCAGAGTCAGGATTTCGCCCCTCTCCAAATTGCCTAAGCGGCACCCGAATGCGGGTTCGAAAGGCTGGATTTTTATTGACGAGATCTTGCTAAATTGATCCCATGGCTCCCAAAATTTCCATTGCATTCAAAGACCTGATCGTTCAAAAGCTTTTGAAAAAGAGATTATACCTGAGATTTATTAATCAATTAATTATAGCCCAAGCCATGTATTGTGAAAAAACTAACGAATTATTGGATTTCCATCTGCTGTACATTGCATTCGAACATTTTGATCGTTTATCCTCTTATCCAAACGTAATCAGTCCTTTTTCAAGGATGTATTTAATTACCAAGGGAGCCGGAAAGCTTACTACCGGAAGTGGTGATGTTCACATGGAGGAGGGCCATATTTATCTATTGCCAAGTTTTACTCCCTGTACCTATGTGTTTCAACCTGGACTTTGTATTATTTATGTTCATTTTAAGGTCAGCATGAAAAATGGTCTGAACTTTTTTTCCTTGTTTCAAACTGACAAAAAGGGAAAATCTTCCCCTTTTATCCAATTCCTTTTTCAACGTTTGTTGGAAATAAACCCAGGGCTGGAATTGCCCCACAACGACTCAAAACTCTATCAAAATAAACCTTGGATAAACAAGTCAGCTACGTTTGAATCTCTCAAACATCACCTGGAAACGACAAGTATGATTGGCCAACTGTTATGCACTTTTATCAATCCGGAGCCTCCTGTACCAATAACCAAGGTATTGCGCTATAACATGCAGCCTATTCTTAACTTCATTCAAGCGAACCTCCACAATGATATACCTATAGATAAACTTGCAAGCATAGCTTGCTTTTCCAAAGATCATTTTACCAGGATATTTAAGTCCATCATGGGAATACCACCACATGAATACCTTATTCGAAAAAGGATTGAAAAAGCACAGGGGTTGCTGTTGACTTCAGATTTCTCCCATGCACGAATAATGGAAGAGACTGGAATCAGAAACATTTCCTACTTTTCCCGAATGTTCAAGAAACATACAGATAAAACCCCCGCGCAATACCGAAAACAAAGTTGGGATGTGGGATGATTTTCTGCTTACAAGATGCCCCATTCTATATTAGGAAACAATAAAAGGGTACTGTCACGAATTTAATGAAAGTCAGGTATCGGAAATTTAACGATCTACTGAAGTGTTCTTATAAGCAACTGATTTCAGTATTAAATATAGTTTTAGGTGTTTGCCCATTTGTATTTTGGCCTAATAAGAACTGTAGTTTCCACTAACTTAAGGGCAAAACCTATAAGGTTCTACCACGAATTTAATAAAAGCCAGGCAATAAATAGGTAGTTACTTTCTGGGAAAACCTTATAAATAACTGATTATTAATATTGTAATTAGTCATTTATAATACTATACTAGTGTTTTAGATAATATTAGCTATATGTTCTACTAACTTAGGGGTAGAACCAAATTTCAAGGCCGACGTTTCCGCTTAACTGATGTGGAAGGAAAAGTGGTTAAAGATATTTTAAGTTAAATGATGCTATTAGATATAGCCCTATTTTCAGGTCGGCTGCATCCGCTGTTTGTTCATTTTTTGGCTTTATGAAGGATTCTACTTTTTAAGTTTTTGCTCTTTAACACTTCTTCGTTCTTGGCAGATCGGTAGCCTTTGTCTCCATAGACATGGATGTTTTCCGGTAGGTCTGCAGCTGCCAATACCTCTTCCAGATTGGCTATCTCATTTACATTTGCCGGAGTGGTAAGCACCCCGAGCACCAAGCCATCTGTATCGGTCACATGGTGTTTCTTTTAGCCATACCGCGTTTTCCCTGCTTTCTTTATCCATCTGACTTCGCTATCAACACCGTGATGTTGCTTTTTCACAAGCATCTGTGCCCGCTGTTCCTCCAGGGATCTTTCCTGACCACGATCAATCTCTATTTCATAGGTAGTTTTTCCTTTGGGCTTCAGTGGGGTGGCTATGATATTGGCATCTACAATTGCACCAGACTTTACAATTATTTTGTGCTTCTCCAGTTATTTGTTCGTTACCTTAAACAGCTTTTCGTAGACACCTTTTTTGGTGAGCTCTGTCTAAAGCGACTAATTACGCTATGGTCTGGAACAGGGTTATCCAAGCTGATGCCTACAAAACGACTAAAAGAAATACTGTCATTTACCCGATTCTCGACCTCATAGTCGCTCAGGCCATACCAAGTCTGTAAAAGGGTCAGCTTAAAAAGAACAATTCCTTCATAAGATGGACGGCATACGGCACTTTCGCCTTTTTGATAATGTTTGTTGATTATAGTAGAAACTGGACGCCAATCAATTAGTTGATTGATCTGATTGAAAAATTCTTGTTTGATTTTTCTCTTTTGAACCATGTAGTCTGCAAAGCCCAGTTTCTGTTCGTTTTTCATACTCTAAAACACAAAAAAATAGTCAGAATAACACGGAAAAATTAATACAAAAATCTAGTAATCAATTGTTTATGCACTTATAGCTCCTTGTAACGGTCTTTCTTTTTATTGTCTAATAAATACCCTAGGGAAAGAGGCCAGATCCCTGAGGACCTGGCCCTACTAGCATTAGAAATTCGCAACACTTAATATCCGGGATTCTGAACCAAATTTGGATTTATATCAACTTCGGACTGTGGAAATGGAAATAGGTAATGCTTTGACGGATCAAATACCCTTTTGATTTTGCTTGCTGGTTCTATGAGCGTGTTGATATATGTTTCAGCCGTCTTCCATCTTCGTATATCCCGGTACCTCATGCCCTCAAAGGCAAATTCCACCCTTCTCTCGTTTCTAATCCTGTTTCGCATCAGTTCTTTGGTCAACCCGGCAGGTAAGGGAGGCATGTCCACACCAGGCCTGGCTCTCACTTCATTTATGGCTCCATAAACAGCAGCCGTTGGACCTTGAGCTTCATTGGTAGCTTCGGCAAAATTCAACAGAACCTCTGCATATCGGATTAATATCCAATCCTGTTCGCTTCGGGTGGAGTAGTCGATCGGTAAAGTTTCCACATTTCCTCCTTTAACCGGAGATAAACCTGTCTGGGATATTCCATTCCACGCAAAGTTAACGACTTCGCCAGATGCCTTAATCGCTGGATCCGTAAATGCCCGAATGTTTTCCTCCAAGCGTGGGTCCCTGTTAAGTTTCCAGTTGTTGGGGTTGTACAAGGGAGATGTGCTAATAGGTAATCCGTCGATGCTTTCATAGGCATCCCTTAATTCCTGTCGAGGATTCCAGACACCATGCCACAATACCCGAATGTCCTGTTGGCTGGAATTGTCTGGATTTAGGTATTTGGTAGAAAACATAATCTCCGGATTGTTACCTTGACCTTCGGCTAGGAACATGGTCTTGTAATTGTTGAAAAGACTGAATTTCCCTTCATCCATTACCTGCTTGGCCGCTGCTGCAGATCCGGTCCAATCAGACATATGGAGCATTACCCTGCTTTTGAGAGCAAGGGCAGTTCCCGTTACTGTATGTCCACTGGAGCTATAATCTGTATTGGGGAGATTCGCTATGGCAAAATCCAAATCGGTTAATATTTGGGCATATACCTGTTCTTTAGTACTTTTGGCAATCGTAGCTTCCTCAATGGTCACCGGAGTGGTATATAACGGAACGCCGCCATAAAAGTCCACCAAATTAAAATAAAACAACCCCCGCAAAAACTGTACTTCGGCTTTGTAGATCGTCTTTACACTTTCTGGCATATCCACCTTGTCAATATTTGCCAAAAAGAAATTACACGAACCGACTCCCCGATAGCATTCATTATAAATATTGGCCAGTAATCCTCCGGAAACAGCTTC
>Ga0105055_10008011_pt1:0-12500 | contig 13871 bp, 15 predicted proteins | sample BON03_FD_78090 | JGI IMG/M metagenome (GOLD analysis project Ga0105055, IMG submission 78090) | Freshwater microbial communities from Lake Bonney liftoff mats and glacier meltwater in Antarctica - BON-03 | ecosystem: Environmental > Aquatic > Freshwater > Ice > Glacier meltwater...
AGCGTGAACCACCTGTGCAGACAAGCAGTGTGGGAGCGGGAACGAATTTGTGGTGAGAGGTATGCGGTGTGTGTGTGTGTGTGTGCGCGCGCGCGCGCCCGTGTATGTGTGTGCGTGTATGAGTATATTTGTGTGCGTGATGTTGTGTCTAGCAGTACACTGCGACGCTCATGTTGTGTGTGTGAGAGAGAGAGAGGAAACGAGAGTGTGTGCTTGTGAGTGTGTGTGTGCGAGAGAGAGAGAGAGCGAGTGGTGTGTATGTGTATGCCAGTGTGTGTGTGTGTGTGCGCGCGCGCGCGCGAGAGAGAGCGAAGGAGATAGAGAACGCGCGCACAAGTGTGCGAATGTGTAATAGAGAGCACGAGAGAAAGAGCGCGAGAGAGAGAGGAGTGGGGAGGAGAGAGAGATAGAGAGGGATATACAAATAAAGGGGACGATAGAAAGAAAGCAGGCAATGGTGATTGAGTCTATGCATGAAAATATACACAAATACATACACATGTATATGAACATCATGCATCCATGTATACATACGTGCACACTTGGCGACAGACGGACAGAGATTGAGACACACACACGGACGGGCACGTATATTTGTAGGATGTACCTTGAATTCGTTCGTTTTGGCAGCAAGCAAACAGAACCATGTGTGCCACGCTTCCACATAGCACAAGGCATTGGTGCGCGCAGACTAGAAGCTATATCAGGACCTGGCAGAAGGGGGGGACCAGGGATGGTGGTGTGTAAGGCGTGTAAATAGAGGGAAGCAAGGAAGATTGGAAATGCGCATATGTATGTGAATGGTCGTGTGTGCGTGCATATGTGTGTGTGTGTGTGTGTTCGCGCAAGTCTGCGTGCGTGTTTGCGAGGCAGAGATAGGTACAATGGTGCAACAAAAAGGAATGACAATGCACACACAGATTTCGCAAAAATCAAATTATGGACACAAGAAAAGCACACCAGTGGGAGCGAGAGATACGCGAGAAGGACTCCCGTGTACATAGGGCGGTGGTACAGAACATGGACGCATGGCGTTGCGTGCGTGCATTCATTGAGGAAGTGCAGAGGGCATGCGTGTACGGAAGGGAAGAAAGAGAGACGGAGAGAGCAAGAGAGCAAAACATGGAAGCTCACCAGCTACAACACAAAAGAAACATGCCAGACACGCGGTTCGCATCCTTCTCCTTTTCATTGAGAGGTACACTCAGACCAAGAGGGCCCTGGAACCTGGTCTTGCAGCTTTGGAAAGCTCCGCTGGATGATGTAATTGATATAAAGTACTAGGAATCAACCGAGGCACTGAGATTGAACGGTATCAATCTATCTGATCTAATAATGCCACGCCTCTATGCGAAAAAGCATGAAGCTTATGCACTGCGTTGCGTCCCGTTTGGAGGCCGCGACTTTGATGCGCGAACTCACATGCTCGTTAGTTGCGACTCCTTGTGATTTCTCCATTTTCGAAAATTTCTTGTTCTGGTTGGGTTTTGTTCTGTCCCCCTTTTTAATCTGCATCAACATGCAATCTTAACAATGACATATATGTGTGACTATATTGAAACTACATAGAGACATGACTACAATCAAAAATAGCTTATAATAGTAACCCGCATGCTCAACATAAATAATGAAATGTAAAAATCGAACATTAAATCTACTACAATCCAATATAAATCTGTTATTGTCCATGTGTGTTTTATTCTATTCATCGTTTGTTTGTATACCTGCGTATGCGAATGTCTACTTCAAAACAACAATCTCAAAACCAAAACATGAAACTGATATTAATTGCGGGAGTGTCTTCGAGCCAGGCACTTCTGGGCTACCTTATTACTGCACCTTCATCTGTGTGCGTTCCTGATGTAATTGGTGTGCTAGCAGTGTGGATTCAAAACCAAAATAAAATAAAAATGTTGTGTACTATCTGCAGTATACATGTATTTGCATAACAAACAAAGAGAACTAGGCTTATTTGGTGCCTTTCCTAACTTGAAGCACAAGGAAGCAGCTCTGAAAAATACACAGTGTCTACATGATTTTGCTGACACGGGTCTTCAGGGTCTCATCATCCCACATGGTATCATACCTATCCACGTCTCCAAGCTCCTACTGTTATTTGGTTGGTATGCTGGTATGCTCAGCTCATTTCGACTTCAATTTACAAAGGACCAACTTGCGGTGGTTTTCAACTTGTCCGAACTACACAATGCACATGTACTACACCACGGGCGTCTTGTTGGTATTCCAATGATTAGCCAGGAGGTGAAATACGTAGGTGCGAGCACTGTGGCCAATTGCCATCTGTGCAACCACCCCTTTCGGAACTTTTATGAGATCAAGGAAAGCGGGGATGAGGAAAGGGCGTTGTTTGCTGCCGTGACTCGCAAACATCAGATCGAGGCTGATCGTGTTGTAGGGGGCATTGGAAGTACGGCAGCAGTCACAATGTTGCGGAATGCCTTCCTGTCTACTGCTCTGTATGTGTGTCTGGCGTGCGCGGCCCGAGTCTTGGGCGCACGTTACCAACGAAGGGAGGCCAGGGAAAATGTACACACAACACAACCCACTGATACTGACACGACGGTAGCAATTCTGACACCAGTAGCACCCGCTGGAGTGGTCACAGTAGTTGTTCCTGAAAGCGAGGACGTATTTGCAGGCAGCACGTTGCACACATCACATGGTCAGATGGCAACAGACAGTGCCCCCCGACGTAGCGAGCGCGTGACAAGACAACCAGTCAAACTTCTAGCCACACGATTAGTACTTGGGAACCCCGCTGCCCAAGTTCTGCAAAAAGAATTCCGAAGATGGATAGAAGAATTTACCCCTCTCTGTGGTGAGCACGCGTATGCTCTCCGCACACACATCACATCCCTCCAACCAGCTGTTGTTGACATGTCCTCTGATGACGAAGACGCAGCGTCATCATACAACCACGATGATTTTGCACTCATTCTGTCCCCCCATGGCTTCCGACCTGTGTCCATACCACCAACCACCACCATGCTCGCATTCCTCGAACCCGCAGGTCAACAGCTCATAAGGCATCACATCCTCTTCAAATGGCCAACGTATGGATGGTGTCTTGGCCGCATATCTGAATGGAATAGTAACCCGAGGCGCCAGGTGTGTAAGCAGGTAGTCAACTTCATTGTTTTCTACCCTGATGACGGTAGCTCTGGGCCCCACTGTCTTTCCTTGGACAACTATAATATAGATGGAGACAATTACTCCCCAAATCACACATGGCTGCTCCTTGAACCCTCCAACCTTCAGCACAGTAGTAGCGGACAAGTGTAGCGCAGCGCGCGAGGTAAAAACGTCATTGTTGTTAGCTGAAGACAGACTCACATTTCCTGCAGGCCCGTAACCTGCCCCCGAATCATGATGCCGCACCTAATCAGGTGCCACACTCCTAGAGGAGTCTAAGCTCGTATTGCCCATGTCCAAACTGAGCCTCACACTCCCAGACGAGTCTAAACTCGTCACAAACTGGCCAGCAGCACCCAGTCCAGTAGTGTTTCCATAATCGGAATGGGAAAGACTTGGTTTCTCTGGTGCAGGTGCGCCTTCTCCTTCGGTTTTTTTTTGTTTTTTTAAACAAACAAGTGTTGCTTTTGGTAGTGGGCGGTAGAGGGTTTGACGACAATTGGGACCTTGGATCTCAAGAAATCTTATCATCACTCAGGACCTTCACCAATGAGGCCGAACGAACTTTGGACCTGCCCACACGACGGAGCCGCCAGGGCATAAGCTCCTGGTTGTCAACGTAATAGTTGTGGGTCCGTTCGAAGAGGAAGAGGAGCGGACTGGTGTAGCCAGCGACGTAGTTAAGGTGGAGGGTGAGGATCCGGACACCCCAGGTTATCTAAGGAGGGACAGGGTGAGGCTGGGACGTCGGCGATCTCGGATCGTGGGTGCGTCTCCCTTGGCTCGCTCACGATGAAGCCCCGGGACCGTACATAATGATTCCCCAATATCGGTTTAATAGAACAAAGCAACACACAAATGGTAGTATCCAATGGCAACAGGCACAGAGGAACAAATCACATGAAAAGGACCCATGCCCACGGGCTTTCTGGTACACAACAGATCCCAAACATTTGCATACCTGCTCAGACCACTCACAGCACTGAAGAACTACAGGAACGCGAGTAAATAAAAACATACACAGCCAGAAGCCCCAGCCTGCACAATTGACAAAAGAAACTAAAACATATCAAAAAGAGACTCCCTCAACCCCAACACTATTCGAACATGAGCACACTGGAGCACATCAGAGCTGGCACACATGCAAATCCAATCCCAAACCCGGGCACACACCATTCCCCTGAACATGAAACCACAAACAAGATCCGCAAGAAAGCACCTGCAAGAATACCTTGATTGCTGATGCACAGCCTTGGAAACTAGGAAAGCCACACTGGGCAGCCCGAAACAGGGTGGGAATCCTCCCAACGTAACCATGCAAACCAGCCCAAGCCCATTGGCAATCTCCACGAACTTGACATGTACCTTTTGCCTCCACAGTAAGTCGAAGCACACACATACTTCACAGAGTGCCCTCAGGCCGGGCGCTTTCGGGCTTGCCTATTACTGCACACCACCTGTGTGCGTTCCTGCTGTACTTGGAGGGCTAGCTGTGTGGCTGCATAACAACCAAAAAAACAAAAAACAGATTGCGAGCACCTGAATGATAGGCTTGCCATAGGGAAAAACTGCGCAACAACGGTTGGTCAATTGAGAAAGACAGTTGAAAAACACCTGGTCAGGCTCGGAAACCCCTTCTGACTCAAAGTTGATTGATGTTGTTCTTATTCCTGCATAAGAAATAGTCTAGTAACTTTGCTGGAAGCTCTATTTACTCGAGCTTGTTAGTTGTCAAAAACGAGTTTCGTATTTCATTACTGTCCTCTGCTTCAACAAACCCAATTCAAGACTCAGGGCTCTCAGCCTCATTGAGACTTTCTCACCTTTTGACTCCATGGTCGCAAGAGCCTCCAGTACCACACAGACCATTCTACACCCAGGCAATCATTGCTTACGAAGACCCTCCGTAATATAGACACCTTGACCCTGGCAATTGATTGCCAAGATCCACCGTGACATGGAGGGTCTTTCCTGAAATTTTTAATCCATAGTCACACAAAATAGGGACCCACGGACAATTTCTGCAACCAGGCAAATGCCCGTCTGAGTCAAGACCCTCCGTAGCAAAGACTCATTGACCCAGCAATTGCCTGTCAAGATCCACCGTGACATAAAGGTTCTTTCCTGAACTTTTTACTCCATGCTCACACAAAATAGGGGCCCACGGACCATTTGTACAACCAGACAATTGCCCGCCAAGACTCTCCGTAACATAGACACCTTGACGCTGCACCAAGATTCACCGTGACATGGAGGGTTTTTTGAGCTTTTTAATCCATGCTCACACAAAAAGGGGCCCACGGACCATTTCCTCACCCGGACCCAGGCAATTGCCTGCCAAGACTCCCCGAAACATAACCACGTTGCCAGTGACCCTGGCAACTTCCCGCCATAATCCAACAAGACATGGAGGGTTTCAACCTTTTTTAATGAAACCCGCGCGAAAAAATGGCGAAAGAGTTTATGATGAAGTGAGCCCCGCAGCCAAGCGCGTGTGCGACCCATAGACAAACTGGATGAGGCCTGCACCAACGCGGATGATTGAATGATGCTTGTGCGACACCGCAGCGGCGACCGTGTCATGAGCTAGCGTGGATTTGGACAGATTCTTGAGCGAACAGCGTCGGGCGACAGATTTCGTCGAGACAGCAGGCAGGGCAGGCGGCAAACGACAGCCTGCACAATGCTCACGCAAGACACAAGTTAAGTTCGCAATAGCTTCCGTGGCAAAGAATCTTCGGCACCACTGCATAGGCGCGCATGCACGAGTGCATGTGCATTATTTGCGGAGAGTATGTCTGCATTTCGACAGGTGTTGTGAGCACCATGCATGTGCAGGTGTGTACGGTAGACAGGTGTTGTGAACATCAGCGTACACATTTGCGTACATGCTCGCTACAGGATGTGTATATGCTCTCATGTATGTGCAGTTTGTTCATTCAGCGTTGGGGAACGAGGATGGAGGGGTCCAACTAGTGTATAAGGGCACTTGTTGCTTGGCGTGGGGGGTTGTTTTTGACAGAAGAAAAGATAGTGATGCTGTCTGCGTCTTCTCAATTTTTGACGCGGGTGGGAGTGTATGTGGGTGTAGGTATAGTAGGTGTGTATATACGCACACACACACACACACTGCACATATGGGGTACTTGGGTTTGAGCCCAGGGGTTGGGATAAGACACCTGGAGGGCCCGAAGAATCCAGATGGACTGAATCTCGGCATATATGTATTCGCATATGTGTACAAAGTACGCATTTGAATGTATATGCTAGGAGGCGGGATGAGATCTTGAACTGATTGCTTTTTTTCTTTAACATATTTTTTCTTTCGACAAAGAAAAGCAAAAGATGTGAACGCAAACAGTGACCACCGATAATCTCAAATCTCAAGTATAAGATTTGAGCGCATAGACCCTCAATCAAGGGTACTAAACCACTTTTCATAGTAATAAACGCAATCACCATCATCTCCATGCTCACACAAAATAGAGTATACTTGGTTTTCTTTTTCCCCGCAAAAAAAAATCTGACTTCGCCCTGACCCCAGGAACAATTCCATACGTCGCTGCCCACACTGCAAGTTAGTGAAGTGGAGTTTACGAATGCCGAGAACCTGAACTACCACCCCAGCTGGATTCACCCTTGACCAGTATTCCCTTCAAGGCCTGTCGATGTATACAAGACATCGACAGTTCCTCTTGTATCCCAGACCTAACCATGCTCGCATAAGATGAGGGTTGGCAAGTTGTTCAAAGAAGACTTCGGACATATGAATCAGTTTCAAGGAAAGGATATGGGTGGGGGGGGCAGAATGTGTTTTTAGCAAAGGATCAAATTGGACAAAAAAAGGAGGAGGGAGATTAAATGGGACTTTGTGACTGGCATGGGCTTCAAGGGCGCGCGGAACGTGCGGAATGGCGACGCGGCCAAAGACTGAGACGCGCACATCAAGCGCGAGGGCTACATGTTTAATGACAAGGGCAAGCAGTGGATCACAGGGTACAAGCAGCTGGGCGACGCGTCCAAAGACGCGCACATCAAGCGCGAGGGCTACATGGTCAACGACAAGGGCAAGCAGTGCATCATAGGGTACAAGAAGCTGGGCGACGCGAATGGCAAGCTGGGCGACAACGCGACCAAAGACGCACTCATCAAGCACGAGGGCTACATGGTCAACGACCAGGGCGTGCGGTGCATCACAGGGTATAAGAAGCTGGGCAACGCGTCCAAAGACGCGCACATCAAGCGCAAGGGCTACGTGGTCAACGACCAGGGCGTGCGGTGCAGCACAGGATATAAGAAGCTTGGCAAGAAGGGTGGGGCGGCGAAAGCAAAAATCTCAAGAGCCACTGCAATGGTTGAGCATCATTCGCATATATCCATCTCTGCAATATGCCAAAGGGGTGCGTCAATGAAATGGGAGGAGGGGAGCGTCAGAATGTACCACCATTGCTACGATCCAGAGCGATCAGGACTGGCAGGACAGAAGCCGCAACAGGTGAGGGGGCTTGGGTTGCACGTGTGCAAGAAATGCCACAGGACGGCGAAGAAGTGCAACGAGGCTAGCTGCTTGGCACCAGCATGCAGCAACAAAAGCCTCATGTTATGCGAACATTTCCACTAGAAGGCTGTTTGGCAACAGCATTATCAACAGCAATAGCTTTTTCAGCAGCAGCAGCCATGCTGCCGTGCGCCACACGATAGCAGGCCTACCTGATGATTTTCGAGCGAACATAGGCCTCTTTTGAGCGCAAATTGGACACATAGATATAGCGACATACAAATTATGTTTCTGATTGTTCCCATAAAAACTGTTGCACCCTCTTCTTTTTGATGCTGCCCACCTCCAACCACCATCGCTGGGGCAACAGCGCATTTTCAGAGGCAAGGTGTCGCCCGCAGATCTTCCTGTCGGGATTCATGTTGCAATACTGCAGTACACCAATGCGTATGAATTAGAGGTCGCGCATGAAACAGAGTGTCAGTAGCAATGCCAGCACTGCAGTCTCCCTTGTGACGGTCATGTAGAAACCAAGTCGGACGCGGGTTGTGAATGGTCACGTTATATAAAGCCGGTCTGAGCTTGGCTGGGAATCATGATTGTTTCGAGGACCTGTGTGTAGGCCCTCAGCCCCAAGTTGGTCGTCACGGTCGACTTTTCAGGTCAACCTTCCTAATAAAATCTGAAGAAGAAGCCTCAAGTTTAAAAAAGTCGTTTACTGTTGACTTTTTGAAGTTAATTTTGGCATAACAAACCGCACGCACTTCCCTTATGCGGCTCTCGCAATGTTGAGAGCAGGAACTCCAGCCCCCCGGGAGGTTCTCCTTTTTGGATTGTTTCTGCAATCAATCTGTATCTGTACAAGTTATATTGCATTTTTTGTTGACAGTCACACATAGAAAATAGTTGAAAGCGTTGTTTATCTCTCTGTAATCATATGCGTTGGTCTGTGATCTACTCCCGAGCTCAAGGCGGTTAAGGTTGGGTCTTAACAAGGCGCATTGCTTCAAGGGCATCTTGGTCACAGTGTCAACTGGCAGGCGATTCTTGAATGGGCACCCGGGTTGTATGGTGCTTTGCCACGGCCTACCCACCTGGGGGGGCGCCATAGCGAGGGGCCCTACGTTCCTTTGAAGTTACGGAGTCTAATCTGTTGCAGCTGGATAGCTCCAGGATGCAGGCCAGCCCACAAACATTGTAGACTGTTCTTATCTACAAGTAGGTCCACCATTATAAGTAGGAGGGCAGCTTTTGTAGACAATTTCTTGGGTCCAGAGTTTGGGCAAAGAAAGAAAGAAATCAGGAAAGAAAAAAATTGATTCATGCTCTTTTTGTTACTTCATATGAAATATTCTGAGAAGCCTAGCTCTATTTACCAAGGAGTTTGTGAAGAATTTTTGTTCTGTGAGCAAAACCACTGATATCTCAAATCTAAAATAAATTTGAGCACATAGAGCCTCAATCAAGGGTACTAAACAACTTTGAATAGTAATACAAGCAATCATCATCATCATCATCATCATCATCATCATCATCATCATCATCATTAGGACCCATCAAAGTTTAGTTTACACACTCAAATCAACAAGTGGCCCGAAATGACACTGAGGGAGTTGGGGCAATTTGATGAACATCATTGTGATGGAAGGCTGTACACAGTTCTGTCAATTTCCTAATTCATTATTTCATTTATGGGTAGCCCTCAGCCTTTTCCGCTTTTCTGTGGATAAAATTTCAAAAAAATCCTCTTTTGTGGGTAGACTCAAAGAATCAAAGTTTTCTGTTGGTAACTTTGAAACAAAACGCTTTTCTGTTGGTAAGATTAAAACAAATACATCTTTCTGTGGGTGACTCTGTAATGTCAAATGTTTCTGGGGGTAACCTTAAAACAAGAATAACTTTTCATGGGTGGCACTAAAACCTTGACAAAGTAACTTTCTGTGGGTGACTCTCAACAAAAACTACTGTTTGTGGGTAAACATTTCCAAACAAAACGACACAATGCAGGACATGGACATTGTGGACATGAACATTCTGTGGGTAGCTTCAAACTGCGCGTTTTTCTGTGGGTGCACAGACACATCACATCGGATCGCATCCAATAAACGGCGGCAGCGGTGGAGATGCTCTGGGCAGTGTGGGGGATGCTAGTGATCATGTGTGGGAATGTCTTCTTGCTCTTCCTGGTATGGACACAGTGAAAGGGCCTTTCACTGCAGTGAAAGGGCCTTTCACCGCAGAGTGTCCTGACAGCCCAAGAGTATCCAGACAGCACAGCGCAAAGCGGAGCTGGCTTGAAGAGGCCCGGGCGGAGGGCGGAGGCACTGACGACGGCAATGATGAAACGGTCTTATCACGACTCAGAGTACGGCTTGGCATCAATGAAGGCATGCACACCAAGAAGCAGCGCAGGGCCAGCAGGGCGAGGCAAAATCAAGCGGAGGTGAGGCTACTGGATTGTGCTGCACAGCGAAAAAGCGAGCTGTTGAACCTGCGCAGGCTGAGCGAGCTGTGGGTGGTGGGTGCCGTGCTGCTGCAGACAGGGGATTAGATTGCATGCAGGGAGGAGCTGTTTGTGCGCATAGCCGAAGTTTGCGAAGTGGTGGGGCATGTTTTTATCTCAGGCTACACTAAGGGTTCCCCCCCCCCTCACCATCAATATACAGCATTTTTGGTTTGTTTGGTTGCTGACTTGTTTGGCATGTATGCTGGTAGACTCCTTCATAGAAGAAAACATGAACCCACACTTTTTTCACACATACGTGCACACACCCACTTGTACACATATCCACACGCAGTGATCTACACGACACTCTCCTCCGATATCCACCACTACTCCCACAAACAGCCGATCGCCTCATGGAGACGAGAAGGCACAAGAGTGACATGAAGCTGGCCAACGCGAACAAGCGCTACCGTGCCCAACCAACGTTTATGACATGCGGTGTTCAGATTTGGGGACACAAGGCTAACAACCTGGCTAACAACAAGACGTGGCATCCCAAGCCTTGAGACCACACATGCAATATTAGACATCAACGCACACACTTGTGAGGGTATACTAATATGTGTACTCAGACATACGCACATGGGTTTATAGATGCACATGTGTCGTTGTTTACCAAGTTCTTTTTCCTACCTTTGATCTTTGACCGTGTCACCTAGGGTGGTATACATCATCCACCCGTCCCCCTGTTGTTCTGAACTAGAATCTATGGATATCATCGTGTTTCTGAGAATAATGACTGTTGAATACGCATTCTTTACTGGGCGCACGGCGCCAACGCTCTTGAGTATGAGGTTTAGTTGTGTTGTGTCACTGTAGGTACGGTAACATGTACCAGAAACGCTTCACTCACACTCAATGTGTGAAAAGAGGGATGTGTAGTGGTCGTTCTTCCGATTCATCCTTCTCATGTCTGTCACATTCATATTAAGTTGTGTGTACGATAACTACCCATACCAGTCCATACGTAGTGAAATGGGCTGGAAATCCTGCCCTCAACACACCGTAAAGTGTTCTTGTTTGAATACCACCCACAGAAAGACGTAATTGTTTTGATGGTACCCACAGTGGATTGTTTCTGTTTGAGTGTCACCCACAGAAAGTCACCTTGTTCGAGTGCCACCCACGAAAAGTTACTTTTGTTCAAAGGTCACCCACAGAAAGAATTTAAAGTTTCAAAGTGACCCACAGAAAAATGCATTTGTTTTAATGTTATCCACAGAAAAGTGGTTTGTTTCAAAGTTACACACAGAAGACTGTAATTGTTCGAGTCTACCCACAACAGAGGATTTCTTTGAAAAAATACCCAACGAAAAGCGAAAAAGGCTTGGGGCTACCCATAAATGAATTAAAGCCTTTCTATCATAATTAATACTAGTATCAGCACAAATTTGTAATATGTATCAAGCCTTCAAGCACACATCAAATTTAAAATCTGTCGTTCTTTATGGCTTCTGTTTAGTTTGGGACATTTTGCCAAAAAATGAAAAATTCAAGAAGAGAGTAACGACCAAGCTAGGTAGTCATGATGAATCTCTTTGCTCAGTTTATGCGTTAGCGAGGATCAGCAATTCACGAGTCCGGCTGGTTGAGAACACTGTTTTTGGCCTCGCCGTGACGAACTTGAAACGGATCTTGAAAACGAGTCTGGACAGTTCTTGGCCCAGAGGAGACTCGCAATTTCATCTTTCTTGATTCGCGTGTGGCCGTTCCACGCAAAGTTTTTTCTAGCAGTATGGTAAAAAGACATCAGGACACTGGGACAAATGTATGTGTTGTGTTCTTCATCTATCAGCAGGCCCCCAAACTTGATAGGAGTTGCGGTCCAAGAGGGTTCCTGGGGTCTTGTGTGACGAAATCCGTGGATCTCTCCCGAAGAAAGACAAAACGACGACAAAAACAACGCAAACAAATACCCCTTATCATAAGGGGTATTTGTTTGCGTCTCTGATAAAGGGTATTTGTTTGCATCTCTGATGAAGGGTATTTGTTTGCGTTTCTATTATTTTCTCTCTAAAGATGAGGGAAGGGTACACTCCTCTCACAAAAGAAGACAACTCTGGAAAAGAACTCGTACATAGAGACGAGAGAAAACGCAGACAAGGAAGAGAGCAAAACCCGCCAGCCTCGGATATTAAAATAACAGAGAGGCAGGAGTGAGAGACGAGGGAGAGATTCGGAGGACAGTCTAAGTGTAAGAGAGAGACATCAGGGATGGAGCGTGTGGTTTGCGTTGTAGTGTGCTGCAGTGTGTTGCAGTGTGTTGCAGTGTGAGACACATCAGAGGAGGAGCGTGCGGGTTCTTTATTATAGATGAAAACTCACACGTGTCTCGATTATTAT
>Ga0105055_10008016_pt1 | contig 13866 bp, 9 predicted proteins | sample BON03_FD_78090 | JGI IMG/M metagenome (GOLD analysis project Ga0105055, IMG submission 78090) | Freshwater microbial communities from Lake Bonney liftoff mats and glacier meltwater in Antarctica - BON-03 | ecosystem: Environmental > Aquatic > Freshwater > Ice > Glacier meltwater | place: Lake...
CCAGCGTCCAGCCGTTGCTTTCTTCCGGTCTAGAAATCATCGCGACGCGCAGCATATTTTCAAAATCCCGGCGGTATTTTTCAAGTCGCGGAGGTGAGGTGTGTGCCTCCTCCAAATTATGGCATCTGAGGGCTGGGTACCCGGCTTCTAATCTTAATTTTTTTTGAAGCGGGGTGCCACCAGGATAATAATAATAAATGCGATCAGGAGACTTAGAATAAAAAATATAAAAAAAATAAAAAAAATAAATGCGATGCCAGAAATCCCGCGCGCGCAAGGACGGGCATGCGCATATACCAACAGAAACTGAATACGCGTGGCCGGGTGTTGGAGACGACACACAGTAGGAGTTGCCGCGTACTGTAGCTTTATTCACTGCCGCCGACACACAAACGCCGCACAAGTACGTACGGTAGCTCTATATAGTGTGTACTGTACCAGGTAAGGAAAAGGATAATGATACCGCAGGAGGGGGACCAACGCCATTTTGATTTGAAGAGCTTGTTTGAGCAGCAGACGTGAGTAGCTGGCAACACGTCGCCTGGTCGTCCTCAACAGAACCGCTCCCTCACAGCCCGCTCACGCGCACGTGTCGCTCCGCACCGCAGGCGAGTCGGCACCTTTCTCTCAGCGAGATGGCCGAGGTCGCGCGCGTTTCGCCGATGCCGCGGTCGCGGATCGCTGCCATGGAGTCCACTCCCGCGCCGCGGCGCTTGGAGATGGACGGGGCGGCCAGCAGCATGAATGCTTCGCCGGAGATCCACGGCGATGACGCGGCGACGCTCGAGCTCGTGTGGCGCCTCCAGTGACTGCCTAATGTTGTAGCAACGCCATGCGCACAGCCAAGCGCCGAGCACGCGGCCGGTAGCGATCGTGCTCGCACACATCTAACCCGCTCCCCCCCCCCGCGTGGTGGACTGGACGCAGGCAAGAAGAGGAGGCGCGGATGGTCGAGACGGAGGCGGCGCAAGCGCGCTTTGGCGACGGCGCGAGCCCGGGCGGCGGCGCTCCGCTCTCGGAGGAGGAGGCCGAGTCGCTCGCATTCGCCATTCGGCTGCAGCAGGAGGAGGACGACGCGGCCCTGCGCGCGGTGCTGGGTCCGGCGGCGTCGCTTGACGACGAGCGCGACGGCGCCGTGTCTCCGTCGCAGTACTCTTACGAGGTGCTCATGCGGCTGGGCGAGGCGCTGGGCGAAGTGTCCAAGGGGGCGGCGGAAGGCACGATCCACGCCCTCCGCACGCTGCGCTGCTCCGCCGCGCGGGACGACGCGTCGGTCCGGCTGGGCGATCAGTGCTCCATCTGCCGGATGGAGTTCGAGGACGAGGACCTGCTCCGGTGCCTCCCGTGCGGCCATGCGGAGCACACGGAGTGCCTCGACGCCTGGCTCAAGCTCAACCGCTCCTGCCCGCTCTGCCAGAAAGACATCGCCTAGGAGGCACGCGGAGACGGGCGAGCACGCGGCTGCTGGGGTGGGACGATGCGGGACGATGGGATGATGCGGGAAGGGAGGGAAATGATGAGAGCGCCCGGGCACCCGGGCGACTCGGGTTGATTAGGTGGGCGACGCAGCTGGAAGATATATATATATTCTTCTCATCATGCGTAGCTGCAGCTAGTAGCTGCGTTGCGTACGTACGTACCACGATGCCGCGCCGCGTAGCCGCGTGGCGCGTAGCGCTCGTCCCTCGTGGTGACCTCGGCGCTCTACGCTCTACGCCCGTTGTCTTGTGCTCTGGGCTGTGGGCAGTGTAAGTGTGCCAAGTGCAAGTAAAATGTGTTTGTGGCGGAAAACGGTTTGAAAACGCGAGGGCGAGGGTCTCTCGGGTCTCCGATGCCACAGGGACGAGGTCCTGGCTGGACCAGGCGACAGGCGACTTGCATGGTTGGAACACCTCAACCACACACAGCACAGCGCAAAGCAGTCTCACAGGGCTAGCCCGCCATGACGTAGACGTAACGCGTAACGCATACACCTCGGCCACGACACAGCGCCGTACGCCCCGTATAACCACAAGAGGAACGCAGAGCACAGAGCGCTGAGGAGAGAGCATAGAGCGCAAGAAAGAGAGAGGTTCGCTATTGAAGGAAACAAAGAGAATGCGAAGAAAGCCATGCTCTGAATGTCACTTGCGAAGCGACGAGCCGCGCCGAACAGTGGCGACGAGACGTGCTTTATTCAGTCTCACAGCACCAATAGTTATTTGTTGGCTCGTCCCACCCGGCACACCCCCAGCTCGTGGGCTGGCGCGTCGGCGTGTAGCCTGGCGCACAGCTGGCGGACTCGCCCTCCGCGATGTTGGCGCAGCAGTCGGCGTGCAAATCGGTGCATTGGTCAAGGACGCAGCCTGGCGGTACAGGCGGCGGGAAGGGAGGCGGAGAGGGTGACGGCCTCCTCGGCGGCGGGAAGGGCGGCGGCGTGGGCGACGGTGGCGGCGCGGGAGGGAACGGAGGTGGGCGCGGCGGAGGGGGCAGCGCGGGCGGTGCCGGTGGCTGCGGCGGAAGGGGCGGCGGCATCAGCGGCCACGGCAGCGCAGGAGGAAGCGGAAGATCTGGGCAGCAAATGTAGTTGTTGGAGGGGAAGTCGCCCTCTCCGCACTCCCAGCTCTCCGGTTGGCGCGAGGGTACGAAGCCGAGTGCGCATGCTGCCGGTTCGCCCGAGTTCACATTGGCACAGCAGTCGGCGTTCCAGTCGGTGCATTGGTCGAGGCCGCAGCCGGGCGCAAACGGTGGCGGGAATGGCGGCGGCGCGGGCGACGGGCGCACCGGAGGCGGGAACGGAGGTGGGCGCGGCGGAGGGGGCGGCGCGGGCGGTGCCGGTGGCTGCGGCGGAAGGGGCGGCGGCATCGGCGGCCACGGCAGCGCAGGAGGAAGCGGCAGAGAAGGGCAGCATACGTAGTTGTTGGAGGGGAAGTCGCCCTTTCCGCACTCCCAGCTCTCCGGTTGGCGCGAGGGTACGAAGCCGGAAACGCAGGTCGCCGGTTCGCCCGAGTTCACATTGGCACAGCAGTCGGCGTTCCAGTCGGTGCATTGGTCGAGGCCGCAGCCGGGCGCAAACGGTGGCGGGAACGGCGGCGGCGCGGGCGACGGGCGCACCGGAGGCGGGAACGGAGGTGGGCGCGGCGGAGGGGGCGGCGCGGGCGGTACCGGCAGCTGCGGCTGAAGGGGCGGCGGCATCGGCGGCCACGGCAGCGCAGGAGGAAGCGGAAGAGAAGGGCAGCATACGTAGTTGTTGGAGGGAAAGTCGCCCTCTCCGCACTCCCTGCTTTCCGGTTGGCGAGAGGGTACGAAGCCGGAAGCGCAGGACGCCGGTTCGCCCGAGTTCACATTGGCGCAACAGTCGGCGTACCAGTCGGTGCATTGGTCGAGGCCGCAGCCAGGCGCAAACGGCGGCGGGAATGGCGGGGGCACGGGCGGCGAGGGAATTTGGGGTGGGAGCGGCGGGCCATTGGGCGGAATGCCGGGAGAGGGAGAAAGAGGAGGCAAGGGCGGTGACGATGGAGGCGGTAACGACGGTGGCGCAGAGGGCGGTTGCGGGGGTGACAGAGGTGGCTGAGGTGGCGCTTTGGGCGGGGCGGGGGGGGAGGGCGGCGGCGTGGTAGGGGGCTCTGGCGGCGGGGTCGGGGGTCGGAGAGGAAGGCTGGGCGGGCTCGGAAAGCGTGGCGGACGGCTGGGCGGCGGTACAGGCGGCGGACTGGCCGGTGGCGCTGGCGGTGGCGGAGGAGGGCTGGGCGGCGGCGAGCCGGGTACAGGCGGCGGACTGGCCGGTGGCGCTGGCGGTGGCGGCGACGGAAGGGGTGCGGGTGCGGGTGTACCGGCCCTGCCAGTCGTGTCCTGAGGCTGTTCGCCAGCTGGCTCGCTCTGTGCTGCCCGCACCGTCCCAACTGCTTTCGCCCCGTTCCAAGAGTTGGCGGAGATGGCGATTGGCGTCGCGATGCCACCCAGCAATAAAACCAGCCCAACAGTCACGACGACAAGCATAGTGGCGCCGGCTTTCCGCTCAGGCCTCCAAGACACGGTGGTGGGGGTAACTGCGATTGCAGGGCCGCCGCCCCAGGTGCTGGCCGCCGCGTCGTCTCCCAGTAGCGGCGGCCGGTCCTCAACACGGACGAGGTTGATGTCAACCGTCGGCATGTCACCGCCCGTGCCTAGCCGCGTGCGGTTGAGCCGCGTGCGGTTGGAAGGAGCGGCGACGGCGAGGCAGACGTGCAACTGGCCGCGCTCGTGGACGTGCACTTTTGGACGCGTCCGGGCCGCGTCCATCAGGGGTAGAAAATAGACCAAGGGGGGGGCGGGGGGGGGGGAAAATTAAGGGGACGTAGGAGGTAAGCTATCCAAGGCTGGCGCACCCCTTGGGGGCTGGGCGTTGCAGTCACGGGATGGTTAGGTTGAAGGTTCAGTGCAGTGGGTTTGTCTCCTCGCAGCACCCTGATTGGCGCCGAGATTACTCGACTTTGCTCTGGGTGTAGCTCTAGAGCAGTACTCGTACCAGCTGACTCGTACTCGTACTGCGTATACATACGTATACGACTGCTCATATATTCGTCGTGTAGGGGTTTAACACTTATTTTCATCATCATCATCATTCAATGTCAATGTGCAATGTGGCATGTGGCATGATCATTCTCATTCTGAATCATCATCACTCACTCATATATATCTCATATTATATAATATATATATATACAGTATATCTCTATAATATAATCTATAAAAAAAATAAAAATAAAAATTATATATATATATATATATATATATATATATATATATATATATATATATATGTCGTACGACCAGAGTACTCGTACGACCAACGACGTTCCAACGACACCCCCTTAGCCCTTAGCACTGTCACTGTGCACTGTAATAATAGCTTAATTAATATATATATATATATATATATATATATATATATATTTAAATAACTACAACTACAACTTACAACTACGAGTTACGAGTTACGAGTTACGTGTTGCGCGGTACGTGCCGATTTATAACTTATAACGAGAACGAGTACGAGCTTTTATATTTACAGTCGTATAGCTTTTACCTCTTTAAGAGAGGCCTCTTTAGGGAAAACGCTTTACCTTAACCTTAACCATTTCCATTTCCCATTTTACGTACAAAGTAGAGTATATACAGTTCACAGAGCGCAATCAACCCTTAACCTTAACCCTAACCCATACTGTCATGACTAAGTAATACTACCTCTGCCTTTATTCTACACATAAGCATACAGCATGCGCATAGATCTCTCTCACGCAATAAACGACCCAACAACAAAAATCATGAGAAGCGGCGCCGCGCCGCTCAGAGGTGCGGCGCTACTTGGCGACCCCGCCGCGCGCGGCCACCGCTGGGTGCCCGGCGGACCGCGCGCCCTCTTTTCTCCGCGCCCCTGCTGCTGAGAGGCGCGTATGCGAGCGCCATTCGATGCTGCTCCGCCGCTACGGCCGAGGCGTGGGCCCACAGCCTCGCCTCGCTCGGCATGAGCGGCAGCAGGCGTTCGGCGAGCGCGGCATAGTCGTGCGCCGCGCCCATGCCCTCCCGCCGGTGCGAGTGCTCCCGCGGCGCCGCGGCGACGGAGGCGGTGTCGACGGGCAGGAGGCGGGAGAGGGTGGCGACAAACTCGGGGTAGCGCTCCTGGACTCCGGTGGCGCATGTGGAGAGTATCCGCTCGGCGCGCTCAACGCTGCCGCCCCCGAGCAGGGAGGCGTAGAGCCTGCCGCCGCCCGCCGCCGCGACGAGGCGCTCGGGCCCGAATGCCTCGAGGAAGGAGGGGAGCGAGCGGTTCGACGACTTGCGGTGCACAAACTCATAGTAGCTCGAAGCAAGCCTCTGGATCGGGTCGCGCACCAGCGCCACACACAGGCTCTGGTTGAGAACGCGCCACACGGCCTCCTCCTCGGCCAGCCCGTCCTGCTCCCAGTGGCGGCGGCACCGCGGCCGGCCGTACGCCCCGCGGTCGAGCCGCAGGAGCAGTGGCACCGCCGACTTGCCCTGGGGCGTCGCAAACGGGAACAGGTGGCCCAAAAAGGCGACGTCGCACGAGGTGCGGTTGCGCCGCTGCGCCGCCAGCGGGTCGCACTTGCACGCGCAGTTGACGCATGGCAGGAGCGAGCGACGCGGTCGACCCACGGCGGAGTCGAGCAGGGTGCGCATGCTCGACCCGGCCGTCTTGGGCACATGAAAGAGGAATAAAGGCCGCCGCAGCGAGACCCGCGCAACCAGGGGCACGGCGGAGGCTGCCTCTGCGAGGCGGCCCGCAAAGCGCGCTTGCCACTCGGTAGACATTCCAGGGGCACGGCGGAGGCTGCCTCTGCGAGGCGGCCCGCAAAGCGCGCTTGCCACCCGGTAGATATTCCAAGCGCGGGGCGTGCGGGTACGCGACACGACCTGGCCTGCTCCTGGCTGGTTCCGCCGCGCTGAAGGAAGACGACTTCAGCGGCAGCCGCGCGCAAACAGAAACAAGCAGGGTCTGACCCCTTAGATTCATTCACGTGAACGTTCGGCCCCAGCTCCTGTTTCGTTGAAATCCGTCGACGCCATGCGACATCGGCATGTCCTTGCAGTCGGGCTCCTGCTAGCGGCTTTTGCGCCCGTGTATGGCAAGACCCGGCCGCCGGCCCTCAGCGTAGTGCGCTTTCGAGGCGGCGTCGCCCCCCCAATCGTCACGCCCGCGGGCGAGGTTGCTGCGGTGCATTCGGTTGAGGACAAGCGCGAGGAGGCGGCGCGGCGGGCGCGGCGGCTGCGACTGGCCTCGTACTACCGTCTTCGCCGCGGCCGGATCGGCGTCTTTATCTGCCTCTACCTCTTTGGCCTGCTCAATGGCCTCGCGCGCCGCGCGCTCTCATCGGCGGCGCCGTCGCTGGTTGAGCTCGGGCTGGCGAAAAAGGAGCGGCTCGACGAGCTATTCTCGATGGGCTACGGCGCCTTCGCGCTGGGCAAGTTCCTCGTCGCGCCGGTGATGCTCGCGCTCGGCCCGAAGCGCGCTGCCATGTTTCAGATCGCAGTGATCAGCGCCGCGTCGGCCGCGTTTTGCATCTGGCCGGGCAACGACAGCGTGCAGTTTTACGCGTTCGCCCTGCTGCGCCTCTTCTCGGCGATGGCCACGTCGACGACGCTCCCGTTCGTGGGCACCTGGTTCGGGCGCCAGTACTACGGCCGCGTGTGGGGCACGCTCGCGTCTTCATTCCAGACGGGCTACCTCGTCGCGTCGTATGCGTGGCAGCCGCGCCTTTTCTCGCAGCCCGACGCCTCTGGCCTGCCCTACTACCTGCCGTTTGGCGCCTGCGCCGTCGGCGGCGCGCTTCTGCTCGTGCTGTGCGCCCTGCTTCTGCAGGAGCGGCCGACGGTGGCGCCGGCGACGCTGTCGGACGCGAGGCAGCGGGAGTGCGACCAGGGGGCGAGGCAGGAGCAGCAGGGGCCGCCCAGGGTGGGGTCCCTCGAGGAGGAGTCTGAGCCGTCGCGCACGGCCGAGCCCGCTGGGTGGAGCGGAGGAGCCCCGGACCTCGCCTTGCTCGCCGCCTCGCTCGCCACCTCTCTCATCCGCGTCGCCAACCCTCTGCTCTGGACGCGTCCCTCCTTCGCGGCGGGCGCGGCCATGGTCTCGTCGGGCAACCCATACGCGACGCGCCAGCGGCGACGCCTGCGCCTCCGCCCGCTCTTCCGCCGCTTCGTCCGGCGCTGGGTCTTCTGGTGCATGTGCCTCGTCTACCTCGCCTTCACTCCCATCATCGACTATGGCGCCCACGTGACAAAGTACCTGACCGAGATGGCCGGCGCAGACGTCGCGCCCGCCGTGGCCCCAGCAGCCGCCAGTGCGGCGGCCGCGGCGCTGCCTCGCTTCCTCGGAGGTTCGGCCGCACTGAGTGGCGTGCCGCTCTTCCAGGCGCCACGGCGCGGCATCGTCTGCCTCGCCTCGTCGGCCTGCGAGTCGCGCTACCGCTCGTACGTGCTCGCGTACGTGGCCGCGCTGCTGGTTGGCTCCTTTGCCTACGACGCAATCTCTCAGCTGGACAAGGCGCTGATGATCGCCATCCTCTACCTGCTCAACGTCGCCTGCTGGGCGGCCCTCGCTCTGGCCGAGCCCGACGCGCCGCGGGTGGGCCAGCCGCCTGTCGACCTCGGCACCGCCGCCTTCTCCATCTCGAGCACACTCTCCAACGCCGCCGCCGGAAAGCTGCGCAAGGCGCTGGGTGCGCTCCTGGGCGCCAGGCGTGGGGCTGCGAATGACGCCGCCGCCGCCGCGTCCGCTGCCGCCGGTGTGGCTGCGGCTCGCCCCGAGCCCTTCCTCAGACTGTCGACTGCCGCCAAGACTGCGCTGGCCGCCGCTGCTGGAGCGACGATCGCGCTGCCGACGTCGCTGCCCACCGCCTTCTTCGCGCTCGACTTCGGCAAGGAGGGCGCGGCGGTCCTCTCATCCTTCCTCTCGGCAGTCGGCCTCATCTCGTCGATGCTCTTCTTCCGCCTCTTCCCGCGCGTGCTCGCGAGCAGAGGCTGGTTCGGAGTGCACGCGGTGCTGGCGCTGCTGGGGCTGGTTGCCGCCGCAGCAATGTCGGCCATCATGTTCGCAGACAACGCAAAGTTCAGCCGCGGCTACATCATCTCCTCCTCGCTCCTCAACGAGACGGTCGTCACGCTCCACGCCTGCCCCAGCCGCGCCTGCGGCGCCTACCCCATGTGGCGGCCCGGAGCCAACCGGCCCTGGGCGGTCGGCTCGGGGCTCCACCCCTTCTGGAGCCTGCGCGCCGACACGCGCACCTGCCACCGCTGCGGCGCCTCGGCGCTCGTCGAGTGCAAGGTGCGTCTCCTCTAGGCCCTCCGTCTGCGCCCAGGCTTCCTCCTGCTGACTCCCGCTCCTCCGGTGCAGGTGGCCGAGCGGTTTGTGGAGCTCGCGCTGACGACGCCCTACGAGCAGTGCCTGGCCCACTGGACGAAGCAGCGCTCCAACCTCTCAAAGTCGGACGCCGGCTGGGAGTTTGCCGACCCGATGTGCTACCCGCTCGCGCCCTCGCCCGTGCAGCCCTACGCCGACCGCCGCGCCTTTGCGAAGCGGCTGCGGCGCGAGCATGGCGGCGCCTTGGGCGGCGGCGGCAACTCGGGCGAGGCGACCGCGCCGACCGCTCCGCTTGGGGCGACCGAGGTGTCCGAGACGGGCCATGCGGACACGCTCCTCGCCAGCGCCAATGCAACCACCGCTATAACGGTAGGGGATGAGGAGGATATGTGGTGAGGTGTGTGTGTGGTGGTGGGGGGGGCGCGCTTCCGCCAGCGCGGACGCCGGCTGGGCTTGGGTGCGCGCCGACGGAGAGGAGTCGCCTCTAGGCATGTGAGTGCGGGGGGGGGGTCATGCGGCCCTGCGCAAAAGGTGCTCACGCAGCGGGAAGCCCCGATATTCAGTCTTCTTATATTGATAATGGAACTCACGCTCAATGCTCAATGAACCCCTGTGTGCTCCGCCTCCTCCCCCCCTCGAACCACACGCTTACGACACATATATATAAAAAAACATATATTATATATATTATATATATATATAATTATGATATTATATTTATAATATATTTATAGTTATATTATATATATATATATAAATTATACACGACTTATACTTACGTATATACATATAATATTATATGTGTTATAGATATATATTATATGCATATACTCTATTAGACTCTATTAGACTCTATATTATGTAATATGAGTTTCATATATGTACACTAACTATAGTAATACTATAGTTATAGTTTAACTTTAACTATACACTATACAGTATTATGTATTATACACTATTATTATTCATTTTTTTATATAAAATATTATTTAGATTATTTATGAAATTAAGGGGACCTAGGAGTAGGAGATAAAATACAGCTATTTATATATAAACTCAAACTCCAAACAAACTCAGACTCCAAACACTAACTAACACTGACACTGACACTGGCAACTGGCACTGGCGCGCCGCAGCCGCACCCAGAGCTACCACAGCCACAGCTACAGCGGGTTGCCCCAACATGAACAGGGGCTGTTCGTGGACACCTGTTTGTTTATGTTCAACAGTTCATTTAAGAAACTATCGCTGGCCTAGTTATACTTGCACGAGACTCTTCTAGCTAGAGCTACTTATTGCTGTGAATGAATGGTCTGTGAATTGATTTTTCAATGCGTACTTCATCAACTTGCGTTGTTGCGACGATTATTTTGGCGCTGGCCGCAACATATACCTTCGCGTCCCCTGCTGCAGCCGTCACTGTTGTGCCGCCGGGCAGCTGGCAAGGCGGTAGCAGCCAATGGCTGATGCCCGGCTGTCGCCGCTGCATCAGCCATTGGCTGCGAAGTGTACGCAGCAAATGGCTGCGCAACCCGCACATCGCGCGCAACCTTGGTACCACGCCGGGGCGGCATTCGGCCTGGCCTGGGCACTGGGTGTGTGTTTACGCCGAGAAGGAGCGGCTGGCCGCGCTTCTCCAGCAGGAGGGCGTGCCGTGGGTGGCCATCCGGGCCATTACTGCGATCCGCTCCGAGCGTCGTATCGAGCTGGACCGCCACGGCGACCTGGTGCTGCGGTCGAAGCTCGTGGGCGGATTGTGGAGGGGCATGCGTTGCGGAACGGACATCGAGTCCACCTTTTTCGGGTACACGTTCCGGACGCGCCTGACATGCAGTTCGAGGGGGCTCCTGGCAAGCTCGGAGACCACAGACTGGGCCGGCGTGACGAGGAGGACGGAGACCAGGCACACGCTTCAGATGAGCCACAGGGTGGAGGAGCTGCACGTGCTCTGCCTACTCGGCAAGGGCGCGGTCCGGCTGGTGCTGCGCCGTGCTGGAGATGACGGCTGAGGAAAGATGAGGAGAGGGGCGTTGTACTGGTTGAGCCTACGTTCGGCGGGCAGGGGTCGAGCTACTCAACATTTCCCTTCTTACGCCAGCTCGCTCTAGTCCTATTATTCCCTAGGCTCGTATCTCTTATGAAAGCTTATGACTAGTTATGACGGACGAGAGGAGCTTAACCCTCGGAGTTGTAAGCTGAGCATTTTCTGGATGCCAATGTGTTCATGAGGGACAAACTGAAGTGTCGCCGCCGGCTCGCTCTTCCGGAGCCTCCGGACGGGCTCGAGGGCCCACATGCATGCCAATCCACGTTTATCCATCAAGGACGTCTTCGGAAATGGTATGCGTACTCGTATACAGCGTATAGCTCTCTCTCTCTCTCTCTAACTATATATACTAAAAACTACTCTAACTACTATAGGTATAACTGTTATTATTATAACTACTTAACTACTTAGCTCTAATATATAACTATATAACTATATATATATATATATATATATATATATATATACTATATATATATATATATATAATATATAATATATATAATATATAATATATAGATATATATATGTATGTATATAGTATATATATAGTATATGTATATATGTATATTAAATATAAATATATTATATTACATAATAATGTATATAGAGAGCTATAGGGTTATAAAATAATTATAATTATATATAATAATAATTATAGTTTCATGGGAAATTATGAATTATGAATTATTATTATATATTATATTATTATGATGATTATGATTAATAATTATAATATTAACTACACGACTAGGACGCGGACACGACATTTATGATAAACAATGTAAAAAGAATCGTCGCCTACGCCTACGGCCTACGGTGATATGCGATATGCAATACACTGATACACCTCAAGACTAAGACTTACGACTAAGACCGTGCACCGTGCCGTGATTGTGATTGCCCGAGACTCTATATACGACTAAGACCGTGCACCGTGCCGTGATTGCCCGCCCGGGCCTGGGGCCGATGGCCGACACATGGCACACATGGACATGGACTCCTGTTGCCTGTTGTGTTGACAGCCAGGAGCAGGAGGGCCTACTACCACTGGACCACAATCAGCGCTGATTGTGGTTCAGTGGTCGAAGGTCCCTCCATGGCTGTCAACAACAACAACAACAACAACAGTAACAGTAACACAAATAACATAACTCACAAACACAACAACAACAGCAACAGCCACTCGACACAAGGGTAATTGGGGGAAGGTGTGGTATAATAGAGAAGTAGAAGGCTAGATAGAAGTCTCTTGGCTGTTGGCCTGCCCTGAGCTCTGATGGCTGACGGTGACGACAATCTCAAATAGCGTCCCGGGTTTCGGATATGGGCGGGCTATAGGCTATGGCGCATGGCGCGGGGATACCGCGGCGCGGTGGAGGTCATCATCAGTCACATCAGGCATCAGGGCTGCAACAACCGTGCAGAACACGCACGCGGCAAGGCACCTCTGGCCACCAGCCGCCTCGGCAGCTGCCATAGCCTCGCTGCTTCCTGCGCGGCTCGCCTCTCCACTGGCTCGGGCCACTCCAAAGTCGAGCCACCCCCGTGCGCCATCTCCCCACTGCTGTCGGACTGAGACCCTGAGCAGCAGTGCAGCCCCATCCGCGCACGGCATGGCTCCCCTCTGGCCATTCTCGACGCACCCCGCGTCCAATGGACGCCCCTATAATTGAACCCACGCCATGCTCCCGTGACTCGCCGAACCGGCGGCGCCATCTCCAGCTCCGCGCGCCCTGTCCCGACGACCCCCTCCCGTTTGGGCGGCGCCCGCCGGCTCCCGGCTCACGTCTCCTTTTTGCGGTCCGCGGTGTCTCCCTTGAGCATTTTGACCATGGCTGAGACCACCTTGAAGCCCCAGAAAAGTTGGAGGAAGGTGAGGACGGAGCAGGTGCAGAGGAAGATGCTCATCTGGACGGCGCCTTGCAGCTCGCCCGCCTGAGTCACCGTGATCAGGTCGAGCAGCAGCCGCAGCACCACCATGGGCCACATGACGCACCGGATGATGAGGAAGGAAACCGCGAAGGAGATGCGCACTACCTCGTTAACGGCGTGGCCGATGGGACCCTCGTGCAGCCCGGGGAACTGGCGGAAGAGGTCGACGAAGACGAGCGGAAGCGACGAGACCTCGACGAAGCCGAAGAAGAAGCCCCCCTGATACATCAGGTAGGGGCCCGAGAGGCCGCAGAGCGCGGTGGCGAGCGTGAGCCCGTGGTGGACCAGGTGCTCGAATTTGCGCATCGACGGCACGATGAAGGTCACCATCAGGTCGAACACCTGCATGCCGAACATGAAGCGCGTGAGGGAGAAGCACTCCTTGTTGGCCCCGTAGAGCCGGCCGTGCGCGGTGCTTCCCATCGCCGCGTGCGCCTCATCGAAGAACCAGAGGCGCGTGCCGTGGTAAGCGGCGTAGGCGAACGGAACGGCGATCGTTAGCTGGTGCGCCGCAGCGCCAATATCCGACGACATCGGCGTGCGAACGAGGCTCAGGAGGAGCATCCACGCCCCCTGCAGCGCTAGCAGCCCGAACGCCCACTGCAGCACCAGCGGGTCGTTGAATGCCTGGGAAGCGCGGTGGCGGCGGTGAGTGAGCAGTGGTGGGGCTGAGGACGACCACGAGTGCCTGCGGATGATACGAGATTTTGCCAATTGTGCTGCGCGGCACGAGCTGCGGCTACGCGCAGCAGGTAGAGCCTCGTCACCTCCCATAGGCTCAGGCTGGGGATGACCGCCACCGGTGGCGGCGACGACTTCCCAAATCCAAATGGCATTTTTCGCGCGGAGATTTGCAATGTTCTAAACGAGTTTTTTTGTAGCTTGTGGTCATCATCCAAAACTGTGTGTTAGTGTAATATCGCACTTTTTTCTAAATTCTAAGTCTCCAGAACACACACACACCCCGCAAACACCCACACGCACCGGACTAGCACACAGCACACGCACAAAAAGAACCGACCCAGTTTATGGGTCGGTATCACTATCC
>Ga0105055_10008019_pt1 | contig 13865 bp, 11 predicted proteins | sample BON03_FD_78090 | JGI IMG/M metagenome (GOLD analysis project Ga0105055, IMG submission 78090) | Freshwater microbial communities from Lake Bonney liftoff mats and glacier meltwater in Antarctica - BON-03 | ecosystem: Environmental > Aquatic > Freshwater > Ice > Glacier meltwater | place: Lake...
CCCACCCCATAGCCTGCATCCACTATCGCCTTGGACGCGCGTGAAGCCACATCGCGTGGCACCAAATTGCCAAAGCTAGGGTAACGCTCTTCCAAATAATAGTTGCGTTCGGCTTCGGGGATATCGTTCGGGTTACGTGTGTCATCCTTTTTGCGCGGCACCCAAATCCGCCCATCATTGCGCAACGACTCGCTCATCAATGTGAGCTTGGATTGGCTTTCACCCGAGACTGGAATACAGGTGGGGTGAATCTGAGTGAAGCAGGGGTTAGCAAAAAAGGCGCCTTTTTTATAAGCCCGCCAGATAGCCGTTGTATTACAACCTTTGGCATTGGTAGACAGATAATAGACATTGCTGTAGCCGCCCGTCGCCAATACCACCGCATCCCCCACATGCGATTCGATCTTACCCGTGATCAAGTCCCGGATCACGATGCCGCGGGCCTGGCCATTAATCACCACTAGATCGAGCATTTCGGTGCGGGGGTACATCTTCACCTTACCCGCGGCAATTTGGCGTTCCAATGCTTGATAGGCCCCAAGCAGCAATTGTTGGCCGGTTTGACCACGTGCATAGAAGGTGCGCGAAACCTGGGCGCCGCCAAAGGAACGTGTGTCCAGCATCCCGCCGTATTCGCGGGCAAAAGGCACACCTTGTGCCACACACTGGTCGATAATATTGGAACTAACCTCGGCCAGGCGGTAGACATTCGATTCACGCGCCCGGTAGTCGCCACCTTTCACCGTGTCGTAAAAGAGGCGAAAGACGCTGTCGCCATCATTGCGGTAATTTTTGGCGCCGTTGATGCCGCCCTGTGCGGCAATGCTGTGGGCGCGACGGGGGCTGTCTTGAAAGCAGAAGCTCTTGACATTATAGCCCAACTCCCCCAGGGAGGCTGCTGCGGAAGCGCCAGCCAACCCTGTGCCGACCACAATGATCGTAAATTTGCGCTTGTTGGCCGGGTTGACCAACTTCATCTCAAATTTATGCTTTTCCCATCTCTGCTCAATCGGGCCGGAGGGAACGCCGGCGTTTAAGGTGGCTTCGGTAAAGGTTGGCATTTGCTTAACCGTGACCGAAGGCGATGCTACTGTCGTCATGCCAAATTCTCCTCAATCCTATCTGATAATGCCAAAAACCACCGATAACGGGACAAGCGCAAAGCCGACGGGAATGAGTACACCCAAGCCCAATGCCAGCGCCCGGATCGGCGTTTCTGTGTTTTTATTGTTGAGGCCGAGCGTCTGGAACATGCTCCAAGTGCCGTGGTAGAGATGGAAACCCAGCGCAATCGAGCCTATAAGATACAAGAGGGTCGCCGGCAAAAATTGGAAGCCATTCACCAAGTTTTGGTAAGGCTCGCCCCGCACAAACCCACCTGGCGCCACCGGCATGCCCCAGGTCAGGTGCATCAGGTGGTAGATTAAAAATATGAGCAGCGCCACCCCGCCATAGCGCATGGTTAGCGAGGCATATTTAGCCTGGACGTGTTTCTTGACCACATAATTTGTGGGTCGGGCATGTTGCGCCTGTTGATACAGCGTGTACGCCGCCCAGATGTGGAGCAAAATTGCTGCAATCAAGACTGTGCGTGCGATGATCAAAAGGTGCAAATGGCCAAAAATCGGTGCCCCAATGCCCCGCAAATCTTCGGCGTACGTGTTAAAATATTCCGCCCCCAAAAATGCCTTGAGATTGCCGTACATATGGACCACAACATAACCGATCCAGATCAAGCCAGTGACGGCCATGATCACTTTCTTCCCAATCGATGAGCGATGAAGCGTCATCACATACATAGCGGGAACCCTCCTTTATAAATAGCTTTCTGAATAAATGGAATCAACAATGGTTTTTCGAATTCAATTTTTATGCAAGCGCGCATCAAACAGATCAAGCTGACTGACCTGCATAGTAAATCACTACGCAGTTTTTACCGTAAATCCGCTTGTATCGCGCCTGATCATGAGCGCCTTATTCGTGCCATTGCACCTCAACTTGAACCATTCTATTTTACCACAATAGGGGCATAAATGAGTTGCAATCCTGGTTACGATTTCGCATAATACTTGTTATGACTTTTACCAATTAGGGGTCAATAATAAGGCGCTCCAAGGTTCTAATTGTGTGATGAATTTTTTCGTGTGCATGCGTTTGACCTGGTTTTTTACAACATCGTACCATTCGCCAGTCCACGGTAGCTCCAGCGTAATGCGGCGTGAATTGTTGCCAAAGTTCAGCGCCACGATCGCAAAATCACGCGGGCGGTTATCGCCACTATCTGGCCAACGCGTAAAGCGCACGACATTCTGTTCGACAAAATTGTCGGCGTAGAATTCGATATGGTCGCTGCGTAGCGCCGGATGACGGCGACGCGCCTCGATCAAACGCTTGACAAGGGCATAATGCTCAGCATGATCGGGTTTCTGCAATTGTTCCCAGTGCAGTGGTTGAAAATCGATTGTACGCGGCGCATCCTCGCCAAACTCCTGGCCGGCATAGAGCATAGGAATGCCTGGTGTTGCCAGCAATCCAACCAGCCCTAAGCGTGCCTTGGCCAGGGCTAATTCATCGACACTCATGCCCGGGGGACGCTCAATATTGACCCAGGAGTAAAACTTAATCTCATGCTCGGGACGCACTTCGTCGTGGCTACAGGTATAGTTGACCACTTGCGTCGCCGTCGTAAAGCCATCGGCGCGAAAGCCACCCAGGGCGCGCCAGATATCGTTTTTTTCCCATTCCCAGCGCTGGTTTAGCACATCTTCCAGCACATGATGAAAGCGGCCATTCCAGCAGGCATCCATCTCGGTTTCGGCCACCAAGCGGGCGCTTGTTTTGTCTGGATGCGCGCCTTCTACGGGCCAATATTCACCCACCAAAATGCAATCAGGTTTGGCTTGACGCGCTGCCCAACAGATCGCACTGATGCCATGATAGGGGTCGAAGCCCGGTCGTGCAGGGTTGCGGCTATCATAATCGACCCCGCCGACCCAGTCGAAACGGAAGCCATCCACATGAAATTCTTTTAACCAATAACGCACTACATCTTGAAAGTAGCGGGTGGTTTCCGGGGCAAAGTGATCCCAATCGACACCGCCCCACATGTTGACGGCTGGCGGCGTATGGTGGAAAAATGGATTCCAGTCATCCATGCGTTCGCCTTTAGGGCTGTACATTGGGGGATAAAAACGATAGTAAGGGTGCTCACCCCAGGCGTGGTTAAAAGCGACATCGAGGATGACGGCGAGCCCACGGGCATGGCAGGCATTGACAAACACTTTGAAGTCTTGCGGTGTACCGTAGGTGTTGGCGATGGCACAGTAAAAGACAGGGTTATATCCCCAACTAGACGCGCCGGGAAAGGCTTGAATGGGCATCAACTCGACCGCATTGACGCCCGTTTCGACCAGGTAATCGAGCAGAGTCATCAATTCGCGCAAATTGCCATAGCGCGCTTGATTCGCCACCCAGCGCCCGGCAAAGTCGCGTATGCACAACTCGTAGATGATCAGATCGCGCAGCGCTGGTGTGCGCCATGCCTGATCGGCCCATGCAAATGGAGTCGAGCGGGCTGGCAATACACCCCAAGCCCCATTGGTCGTCCATGCCACTTCGGTTGCATAAGGGTCGCCGACCCAGGCATGGGTTTGATCGTCAATGGCCACATAGAAACCGTACTGGGTTGCACCAGGGTGCGTAACTGTCGTCCACCATGTCCCTGCGCCGTCGGTTACCATGCGATGGGCGCGCGTGTTCCAGCCATTGAAATCGCCAACAAGACTGACATAGGATTTGAAAGGGGCATAAAGCACAAAGGTTACCGTGTCAGGCGCCACTAACTCAACGTGCGCACCACCGCGTACATCCATCGCCAACGGTTTGGACTGAGGAAGAAGATCAGAAATGGAATTCACAGTTATGGTTCATTGACTGGACGATCGAATCGTCGGGGTAGGAGATGGTAAATGGTAAGTGGTAAGTGGTAATTTTAATTCAGGCATTTAAATCGCGCTCCACTTGGGCTAGCCAAGCTTGATCGCGGCTGGTGAAGATTTCGCCATTATGCTGCCGGCTCCAAGAACCTACTAGCCAATAGAGCAGACGGGCCGCCTGGCTTGGGGCCACCAGGGTGCCACCTTCGTGGGCTTCGTGGAACATACTCAGATTCAGGACACTGTCCTCTGTATCCACGCTGCGCAAATCGGCCTGCATGTCGGTATCTAAAATGCCAGGGTAAAGCGCGTTGACTGTGATCCCACTGTTGGCCACTTCCAACGCCAGGACACGGGTCAACTGATCCAACCCGGCTTTGGCCGCGCCATAGGCACTTAAGCCCGCATAAGGAATGTGCGATAACCCGCTGCTAACGTTTACAATCCGCCCATAGCCCTGCTCTTGCATGGTAGGCAACACGGCGTGCGCCAGATAATAGGGGCCAATCAGGTTGACGTGAATGTTGTAGGCCCACTCTTCCGGATCGCTCTCGGCTACTTCGTCCACTGGCCAGACAAGGGCCGCATTGTTGATCAATATATCAATGCGGCGGAAGCGTTGTAATGTTTCGTCCACCAACTGCCCTACCTGCTCCCAATCGCTGACATCGGCGGGAATGCCCAGCGCGCGTTCACCCAGGCGACTGGCGGCGGCTGCCACCTGGTCTGCGCTGCGCGCGGTCAAAACGACGGTGGCGCCGGCCTGGATCAATTGCTCGGCCGCGGCCAAACCGAGGCCACGGCTGCTACCGGTGATAATTGCGACTTGTCCCTGAAGTTTTTTGCGTGCCATGCCAGAAAGTTTACCAGACAGATGGGAAATGGTCTATTTTTCGATAGAGTTTGGCGTGCTTAGGTGGGAAATGGTGCAATCACGGTCAGAAAGGTGAGTAGCCCGTCACCTTGGTTATCCACCCCATGCAAGATACCCGCCGGGGCCAGAATGAGTTCGCCCGCACCGCAAACTTGCTGTTGCTCACCGACTGTAAATAGACCTTCACCGGCTAAGACCTGATAGAACTTATCTTGATCGGGGTGGTCGTGCAAATGTTGGCTCTGACCCGGCAAGAGCGAGTTCAAACCGACTAACAGCCGTGCGCTTTGTAAGAAGGTATGTTTGAAGGGTTTATCCGTCCGGCCCTGCGCATAATCCAACGGACGGATAAAATAAGCGTTTGTCATGCTCTACCGCCATGTTCTTGTAGATACGTTACCGCCGCGCCAGCTAAGAGCGCCACACCAGTCGGCAACATGCGCTCGTCAAAATCGAAGGTGGGGCTGTGATGCGGGCTGTGCATCGGTCCGGCTGGGTCAGACGCGCCGACCAAGATAAAGCAGCCCGGCGCGCGGTTGAGAAACTCCGCCATATCTTCCGCCACCATCATCGGTGTGATCTGCGCCACCTGTTCCGGGCCGGCAATCTGTTCGGCCACGGTTTGCATCAACTGTGCCCCGGCCACCGAATTAATCGTCGCCGGCACACTGCTGGGGAAATCAATCTCACACGTTGCGCCATAGGCCAGACAGATTCCTTCTGCCATCTCACGCATTCGCCGTTGAAGCTGTTGGTTTACCTGCTCATTAAAGGAACGAATCGTACCGATGAGTTCTGCCTTGGCTGAAATAATGTTGTAGGCGCTGCCGCTCTGCAAAGAACCAACCGTGATCACCGCTGTATCGACTGGGTTGACATTACGCGCCACAATGCTTTGCCAGGCGACCACAATTTGGCTGGCAACCAGGGTCGCGTCGATGGTTTCGTGTGGCGTCGCGCCATGACCGCCGCGACCGTGTACGGTCAAGGTAAATTTGCCCGCCGATGCCCATAGCGGACCCGGCTGGACAACCACCTGGTTGAGCGGTAGTCGGCTCCACAGGTGTAAGCCAAAAGCGGCGGCCGGTGTTGGCGCGTCGAGCACGCCATCCTTGATCATCGCCATTGCGCCGCCCAAACCTTCCTCGGCCGGTTGAAAGACGAGCTTGACACGTCCCCCTAATTCGTTGCGCCGCTTGGTCAGGATGCGCGCCACGCCCATGCCAATCGCGGTGTGACCATCATGGCCGCAGGCGTGCATCACCCCGTCATTCAGCGAGCGATAGGGTGTGTCATTCAACTCGTGGATTGGCAAAGCATCCATGTCGAAACGCAGCAAGACCGTCGGTGCATCATTGAGGGCGTGGTCGCCTTCGATCATGGCGACGACACCGGTCTCGCCGATGCCCGTGCTCACTTCCAACCCCAGTTCGCGCAAATGATCAGCCACGACGCCAGCCGTGCGCACCTCTTGGAAGCCAAGCTCCGGGTGTTGATGGAAGTCGCGCCGCCATGCTACGAGATCGGGGAAAAGGGCTTCGGCTTCGGCTTTTAGTGTTTGGTAAATGGTCACGGTTCCTCTTTTATCAATTGGTTGAGATGGAGCGAACAAGTTTTCTGAAAACTTGTTCTGAAAAATCCTTGTCTCCATCGGGCAAAGATGCTATACTTTGAAGTAATTTTCGACATCAAAAATGTCATTCTAACGTATTGACAAATATGTATAAGTGTGTATAATAATATGACTTTCGAATGGGACGACGACAAAGCGACAATCAATCTAGCCGTTCACAAGGTTTCATTTGAGCAAGCAAAGCGAGTCTTTGATGATCCAATGGCACTCCCTTTTGAAGATGAAGCGCATTCTTCGGCAAACGAAGATCGGTATGTGATGATTGGTATGTGTGCAATCGGTTTGTTATTCGTCTCATTTACGTATCGGGACAGTACAATTCGCTTGATCTCTGCCCGGCGCGCCGGCCGCAGAATGCAAAGGCTATATAATGGTGAAGAAGAGTAGATCTCCTATGAACACAAAAGCGCAAGTTGAAGAAGCAAATTTTGACCCCGATACAATGAAGCGTCTCCCCCGTGGAACCTTCCTCGCGACACTGGGCGAAACATCTGACCCACGCAAGACAAAGGTGCGGGTGACACTTTATCTGGATTCAGATATATTGACCTATTTCAAAGAACGAGCTGCCCAGCCCAATGCGGCGCCCTATCAGACACAGATCAACAATGAGCTGCGCGGTCTGATGGAAAGGGATGCACCGATAGCCTTTGATTACACTAGTTTGCTTGAAAATCGCCCCTTTATTGCCGCACTGGCAGAGAAAGTGCAAGAATACCAGACAGCGGAGAAGTAACTTTTTACTTGTCCAGCGCCTCGTCCAATACCTGGTTTGTCGCCCGCACTTGTTCATATTGTTGACGGGCGCGGTTGATCAATTCGCCTAACCCTTCCAGTCGTTCGCGCAGATCAAACTCACTGGTGCTGGCTTCCCAGGCTTCGCGCAGCAAGTCCTCAAATGACTTGGCGCCTTCTACCTGACCTAAAATCAGGTCCAATTCCCCGATCACCAGCTCGAACATGCGAATTTTGCGCGCCAACAATTCGATCACATGCGCTTCAATCGTTTCGTTGCAACTCAGGTTGAAAATCGTCACATCATTGGCCTGCCCCAAGCGGTGCAAACGACCAATCCTCTGCTCGACGCGCATCGGGTTCCAGGGCAGATCGTAGTTGATCAACTGGTGACAAAATTGCAAATTGCGCCCTTCAGCGCCGCTTTCGGTACTCACCATCACGCGCAGAGTGGGGTCAGTGCGAAAGGCGGCCACGGTTGCCTCTTTTTGATCGATATTCAGGCCGCCATGAAAGCCGGCCGCGCTAATGCCCCAGTGGCGCAGTTGCGTCACAATCGTTTCGAGCGTCTGCCGGTATTCGGTGAAGATCAAAAATTTGCCGGGAAACTGGGCTAGAATTTCGCGCACGGCCACCAGTTTACGGCCAATCGGGATCGACTCGGCCAGCGTTAAGAAGCGTTGCAATTCGGCGCGCGTGCTTTCGCCGTGGGCGCGATCTTGCACCATTTTGCGCAAGGTGGACGCTAGCGCTTGCGGGCTGCTGGTCAGCTCCTTTTGCAGCGTGATCAGCGTCAAGCGCAAATGTTTGTCACTTTCTACGCTGCGAAAGCGCCGGCGGATATAGTCGGTGACATCACTGTATAATAACCATTCGGCTTCACTTAATTTTAGGTGATAAATGGCAGCCTGACGTTTTGGAAAAGTGATATTGACCTTGGAACGCCGGTTGCGGATCATCACATCGTTGAGCAGGCGGCGCAGTGACTTGGCGTTTTTGGGCTGGCGAGCGTCGGCTTGTTCCAAGAAATGATTACGAAAGCCACGCACGGTACCCAACTGGCCAGGCGCCAAAATCGTGATCAGGCTGTACAACTCCATCAGGTCATTCTGGACGGGCGTCGCCGTCAAGAGCAGGACATAGCGTTTGCGAATTTGGTTGACAAATTGCCAGGCTAATGTGCTGCGGTTCTTGAGCTTGTGTGCTTCGTCGATCACCAACAGATCGTATTCACGCGCCAAAATGCCTTCGCTGTGCTGCTTCAACTTCGCCCGATCCAGGCTCGTCAGCCAGCGTCCACTCTCGATATCGCGAATCTCGCGCCAGTGCGCTGGCGTCTCCATCACGCGGAATTCTTCGTGAAACTTGTTCGACAACTCTTCGCGCCACTGTTCGGTAAGCGACGCCGGCGTCAAGACCAGCACCGAACGCACCAGGCCGCGCTGAATCAGTTCCTTCATCACAATGCCAGCTTCGATCGTCTTGCCCAGGCCCACTTCGTCGGCCAGCAACGCACGCCCGCGCATGTCGCGCAGGGCGCGGATCGCCGCCTCGATCTGGTGCTCATAGTGCTCGACGGACAACTCTTCCAGACAGAGCAATTGGTCAAAACCTTTACTCAGCCGTAAAATTTCGGCCTGATTGCGTAGCTGGTAGATCGGCAGCGTTTCCGGAGGACGAGTGCGACCGTGGATGCGAAAGAAGTTCTCTAGGTTTTGCGGCGTTTCCAGCACACGCGGCGGCAGGGTGATGCCCAGCTCGGCAATGCGGCCGGCCATCGCGTAATCCAGATTATAGCGATAACCACAGCGAAAGCAGTGCGTCGCCGTCTCTTCGTCCAGCCAACTGCACTGCGGGCAACGTTTGCCAACCACCGCTTCAACGGTTTTCTGTTTCTTTGCTTTGGGTTTGGTGGGCTCGTCCGGAATTTCGAGCCACTCGAATCGTTCTTGTGTCATATCTGAAAATCTACCACAGAATCAGTTAGTTGCAAAGCTTCTATCAATGCGGCATCGCCTGGCCGTGTTCTTGTTATGAATCGAGCTAATCTCATGCAAAGCCGCAAAGGCGCAAAGCTTGCTTGTACACCTGCTTTGCGCCTTTGCGGCTTTGCATGAGACTTTGGGTTGACGCTAGCCTATGCGCGAAGCAAAACGCGCCCGTTGCTGCGCCCAGTCGCGCAGGGCGTCGATCTCCTCGGCCATCATCTGGCTCAATGGCACCGTATCCTGTAACACATCAAGCAAATCAGTCTCGGTCAGCGGACGATTTCTGTCAAAGGCCTCGTATAAACCGGCGATCACAGCCTGCTCAATCTCAGCGCCGGAAAGCCCATCGGAGGCCATCGCCAGCGCGTGGACGTCAAACTGGCTCGGGTCGCGGTTGCGTTTGGCCAGATGAATTTTCCAAATCTCCGCCCGTTCAACCGTGTCGGGCAGATCGACGAAGAAGATTTCGTCAAAGCGGCCTTTGCGCACCAATTCCGGCGGTAAGTGGTGGACCTGATTGGCCGTCGCAATCACGAAAACGGGCGCTTTCTTCTCTTGGAGCCAAGTGATAAAGCTGCCAAAGACACGCGCCGCCGTCCCCGCATCACTGACGTTGCTGGAGCCAACACCCGAGAAGCCCTTCTCGATCTCGTCGACCCAGAGCACAACCGGCGCAATGCTTTCCGCGACTTTTATCGCATTGCGCAAATTTTCCTCACTAGAGCCGACCAGCGAAGAAAAGAGCCGGCCCACATCCAGCCGTAACAGGGGCAGCCGCCACGAATTAGCCACCGATTTGGCAACCAGGGACTTGCCGCAGCCCTGGATGCCAACCAGCAAAATGCCCTTTGGTTCGGGCAAGCCAAAGGCGCGCGCTTCATCGCTAAAGGCGCGCACCCGTTTGCGCAGCCATTCTTTGAGTGTCTCCAACCCGCCAACGTTGTTCAACCGCTCTTCGGTGGCGTAAAACTCCAATAGACCACTTTTACGAATAATCTGCTGCTTCTCGGCCGTGACAGCTTCGACGGCGTCACCGTCCAGTCGACCCCCCGCCTGCACAATCGCTTTGGCAATCGCATCGGCGGCTTCGTTTTCCGTTAGCCCCAAACAGGCCTGGATCAGGCGTGTGCGTTGGCGTTTGTCGAGCACAACTTCAATCTTACCGTTGCGCTGGGCGCTCTCCACTACACCGGTCAATGTCTGTTGTAACTGCTGCGCATCGGGCAGGGCAAAATCTAGCACCGTTACTTCTTTTTCTAGCTCGGGCGGAATCCGCAGCACGCCGCCCAGTAAGATTACTGTCTTGTTGCTGGCGCGCAAACCAAAGGCCACTTCGCGTAGCCGGCGCACGACAGTTGGCTCTTTCAAAAAAGGATGAAAATCGCGCAACACCCAAATGCACGCTTCGTTTTCTTCCAAGATTGACGTCATCAGCGCATGCGGATCGCGTTTGCCGCTATCAGTTTTACCGGGCATGGCTGGATTAACCAACCCAACTGTTGCGCTCCAGAACAGGAGTCGTTTGCGTTGCATCTTTGCCAGGGCCTCAATTTCCGCCAGCGCCCGTTCTTCTTCCGGCGTCACCACCCATAGTAGGGGATAGCGGGCTCGGATATAAATGTCTAGTTCCTGTTGCATAACTTTTGGGACCTATCGGGTAGCAAGATAACAAGGTGTACTGCGTAAAACGTACTGCGTAGGTGCAAACAGTACATTTTACGCAATACATTTTACGCTTTCCATGTTACCGCATATATTGCGAATAAGGAAAGATCTTCCACTTTTCCAACTCTTCGCCATTGAGATAGACGCGCGTATTAGCCCAACTCTGTACGTAATCCCAGAGCCGCCAAAAACGGCGAATATCACCCTTTTTGAAGACGACCCGATGGACGAGCTTGCGGCTCTCATCGGTCAATTGGGTATACGTTTCCATTCGTTGCGCCAATTCGAGCGCAAACTCAAAAAATTCCGATCGGCTATGGCCAAATTCCAGGATCAGGTGCCAGCCTAGATCCATGATGCCGGGTTCATCACCGTTGCTGGGCGCATCGGCGAGGGATGTTTCTGTTGCACTTGTTTCCATGCTGGTTAGCAGTTCGGTCAGTAGCGGCGCAAGCACAGCGCGCAGATTGGGTTGCGGCATCATCAATCGTAGATCACGATGGACGCCGCGCCAGAGTTTGGCCTGCATCGCTGCTTCTCCCACCTGAGTCAGCGCATAAGTGAGTGGTTCTGCACCCAAACTGGCGGTGAGCGAGTTCAGGCGCAAATTGATTACCGCTGGCGAAGCTCCGTTGGTTGGTATTTGCCAACCCTGGGCAAGCACCATCACTTCATCGGTGTGTAATGGTGTCTGCAGCAATGCTTGCCAACCTACGGCCATGCCGAGCAGCGACGGGGGCACTGTGCCTTCCGCAATCCAACCCGCCAAACCGGCTCCATCTTGTGTCAACCAGTAGGTGAGCAAGTAGGCGCGGGCCAGGGCTTCGCTCTGTTGCCAGGCCGGCGTCCGTTGCAAGCGTTGGATCTCTTGCTGCGCTGCCTGCGCTTGGGCTGGCGCTTCGAACAAACGGATCTCTAGATGGGTTACATAAAGCTGTTGAAACGCTGGCGCGGCCGGTGCGGTAGGATCGTCCAGCCAATTTAGAAAGAGATGGCGTTGTGCGGGGGTCAAGCCGCCATAGCCAAGGCCAGGTTGTGGCGCTGGTGTCAAGATTGGGTCAGTGGGAGGTGCAATGCTCAACTCCATGTCAATTTGCGTGTAGTCAGCCTCAGTCGGTTGACTCGTGGCTAGAATTTGGACGGGCAACAATGCTTGACTGCGCGCTAGCGCCAAGACCTGGCTGGCCGCGGCATCATAACCGGTGATGCGGATAAAAGGATTGCTGGCTAATGGCCGTTTACGCGCTACAATTTTGCTCTTCATGACTGTTCATTCTACTGAGAGGATAGCCAATATTACCAAACTTAGGGATTAGGGCGTAAACCCCAGGCGCGTTAGCCCTGGGATATAAGCCCTTCGCGCGCGCGGTTGCCTTCTAGGCGCGCTTTAGACCGCGGCGCTGATATGTTTGTAAGCGCACCCAGCGGGTACCCGTCACTCGCTTTTTTCTCCAATTTATGCTACAATTACATCTGTACGACAACTGAATATTGGGCGTTATAGCGGGAAATCCACCGCTATGTAAAATGTTCATGGTCAAGTGACGCACGGAACCAGCGGAAGCTGCTGTTCTTAAAGCCGGTACAGGCAGTGCAATCTAGGTCACACCACAAACCTAATTACGTTGGGATGACACCGTATCCGTGAAAAACGGTAGAAGCCCACCAGCGCAAACTACGGGAGTCATCACTGTACAATAGTGATACTATATAGGAGTTACGCCATTCGCCAAAATCGCGGACAGGATCTGGCATGATTCGATTTATTGCTTTTCGTAAGACGCCCGTGGCTGCCCAACAGGGGATTATGGACCAATCGACTGCCAATAAGCGCGCGGCCGTGGCGCGTGCTGCCTTGGTAACTGAAGCGAATGAAACAGAGCAATTGCAATCGCTCGGGCTCGTTTACATTCCGCCGGGGCAGGGCGCGCCATTTAAGCCACATCATTTTCAGCGCCTGAATTATGTGGGCGCTTATGTCGTGGAAACAACCAGCCCGCAGATGGCAGAACGCGCGCGCGAATTGCTGGAACCTGACCACGTAATTGTGCCGGATCTGCAACTTTCGTTACCGCGCCCAGCCCTGGTGCAGCGCTATCAGGGCCGCCCCCATGCGCAGCGCGAATGGCCGGTAGAAAGTGGTGTGGCACTCGCCCATCAGGATGGCAACTTTGGCCAAGGCGTACTGGTTGGCATCTTGGATACTGGCTGCGATGCAGATCACGCTGAGCTGCGCAATAAGTTAATCGACTTTCGTTACGTGCCGTTGGACCCGACATGGGATCCCATTCGCGCCTGTCGTGGTTTTGATGTGGATGGCCACGGTACGCACGTGGCTGGTATTATTGCCGGGCGTCATGTGGGTATCGCGCCCAAGGTAGACCTGATGGTCGCCTCTGTAATCGAAAGCGAGACGCTGCGTACCAGCCTGGAACGGCTTGTCATTGCCCTGGACTGGATGCTCTCCAAGTTTCGGCTGGAAGAAAACTTAACCAAGCCAGCGATCATCAATGTTTCGCTTGGTTTTCGCCAGCCACCGGTTGCACCAGATCAAATTGACGCTATGTTGCAAGCTATGCAGCAGGTGCTTGCCACCTTGGCGGTCGATTTTGACGTCTTGACAATTGTGGCGATCGGCAACGAGGGCCCAGGGACGCTGCGCGCGCCCGCCTACTTTCAAGAGGCAATGTCTGTGGGCGCAGTCGATTTTGCCGGCCAATCTGCTCCTTTCAGCGGAGGTGGCATTTCACCGGTTACGCAACAAGTGGAACCAGATATTGCCGGCTACGGGGTCAATATTTTGTCGAGCCTGGAACGCAACATGCGCAACCGCAGCCTCTACGCGCGCATGAGCGGCACCAGTATGGCTGCCCCGTATGTAACTGGTATTGCAGCGTTGACCGCGGCTGCCAATCCCGGTTTGCGCGGTGCAGAATTACGCCAACGTTTACGCGACCAGGTGCTACCCCTCACCGCCGCACCGGATCGGGTGGGGGCGGGCCTGGCTCGCTTTCAGGTTTAGGATGGACAGTTGC
>Ga0105055_10008026_pt1 | contig 13855 bp, 9 predicted proteins | sample BON03_FD_78090 | JGI IMG/M metagenome (GOLD analysis project Ga0105055, IMG submission 78090) | Freshwater microbial communities from Lake Bonney liftoff mats and glacier meltwater in Antarctica - BON-03 | ecosystem: Environmental > Aquatic > Freshwater > Ice > Glacier meltwater | place: Lake...
ACAAAAAAACTAATCAGATCATTGCGGAGAATGGCGATATTTCTGTGAACCTATCTACCATATAGGACGCTTCGAGACCCAAAAGTAAGAAAAGTAAAAAAGAGAATTAAAAACTAAAGCGAAGTAGCATGCACAATCAATTCATTTTAGAATACTGAAAGTAGTGGATAATACTCATACTCACTCATAATAGTCATAATAGCCATCAATCGCTAGTTCCTTAAAGACAAGAATATCTTATTGAAACTAAAGAGCCTGCTAGGTATTAGTGAGGTAATCAGAAGCAACAACATTATGAGACATCACTGAATTCACACATTCTATTTCTCCTGATGTGATTTCATTGCATCCCTCAACTTGACAACGATGCCGTCTGAACGACTTCTATGATTTAGATACTAAAACATTTAAAAACATTTTATGTTCCGCATCCCTGAAATTTGAAAAGAAACCTTTCTATCCAACATATTTTAAGTTTTAAAAATGATGCGCTACTTGCTCGAGCTGTAATAACAAACAAACAAAGTTGCTAGTGTATCATGACTCCTGAAATCGGAATACATGTATCACGCTTCCATGCACATGGATTGGAACAGGTAGATATTATTTGTTTCGAACACCATAGTCTTTCTTTTGAACGCCGTTGCAGTGGAGACTCATAGGGAATAACGCCCCTAATCCATTTCATATGTCGATGGACACTTGTGTATACACCGTATTTGTCAGGTAATGCACACCCCTCCCCGTAGCTAACCAAAGCAACCAACTGACTAGAACCATCTATGTTCATGAAGAGGGGTCCTCCACTGTCACCTTGACAGCTATCCTTCTTTCCTTCTGCGTATCCACAGCAAACATGATCATCAGTTATTTTATCTCTATAGCTTCTAGCGCAATACGCATTCGAAACCAAAGGAAGATAAACGTGGCGAAGTTTCTTAGATATTCCGCTACTGGGAGAGTACAGACCCCATCCTAGCACTTCCATCATGTCTCCTTCCCTTGCATCTCGACCCAACATCTTAATTGGCGGAATCTCAAATACTGGATCACTTAATTGCACCATCGCGATGTCATGATATCGCATAGTTGCATTGTACTTGTTGTGAACAATGATAATCTTGACATGTCTTCTTATTCCGTAATTCATTTCAGAGATGTCTAATGAGGCCAAGACTATTTCGTCGGGTTTTTTATCGGTGATGCAATGTGCTGCCGTCACGATCCATTCTGGATGGATAAGACTACCACCGCAATAGTGCTTATCTCGATGTATGAGAGAAGCCATCCACGGGTATGCTCGGCCATTCTGAACTTCTTCACCTCCGACAATAGAATCCGGAACACTCTCTGATATATTCGTGATCACTGCAATGACCACAAGTATTTTGAAGAGCATTTCTATTTGAAAGACCTGTTTTTGAAAATCAGGAATTCTGATGAACTGTACATATATTTCAGTAAGATCGTGTAGGATATAGTTGGAAATATACAAGAGTGTGGAGTAGATTACTGGCAATGTCAAGTATTTAGTTTGAAATATTCAAGAGTGTGGAGTAGATTACTGGCAATGTCAAGTATTTAGTTTGAAATATACAAGAGTGAGGAGTAGATTACTGGCAATGTCAAGTTATCTATTTGCTTGGTGAATGCTTCCAACATGCAAGTTAGCAGTGTAGCAAGTGTAACAGGTCCCCATCGAATATCAAAGGAAACGAAGAATGAAAAAACAAAGAGACAAAACATACAAGCAGTGAAAGCTGCTACTGTTCCTTCCACTGTTTTATTCCCTCCTGGCCATTTATAATGTCCCCTTGTTGACCCTACAATGGCTCCAGCTGCATCTCCTGCCCCCAAAATGATCAAACCTGCAAACGGAGCTAGCGAAGCACCATCTGGAAATACCCACAATGGAAAAGCACATCCAACAAGAAGGTAGATGTGCGTCAGAATTACCGGACCTTGATCTCTAGAATCAGTGTAACTTGTCAAGTAAATATGAAGCCAATTTCCAAACGGGGGCACCCGACATATTCGTACATACTCCAATAGTAGCAATATTCCACAGGCAAAACCAAACGACAAGGAAATAAACTGAGGAGCTAAAACTATTGCATGGCTAAACATTATCAAGGCCAAAATGTGATACAATTTTCGAGTAATGATCAATCTCTGGTTCGACGCAAAGAAATGAATCAAAGGCAACGAGATTAATAACGAGGCAAACCAATAGGATAAAAGGCAAATATGGAGCCATCTACAAAATATGTAATCTCGAACCCATAGAATCAAAATGTCTCCAATTAGCATAGATATCATTGGAATAACAGCAATCATTCCAAACGATAAAATGCCTCCATAAAATATCACCAAGTCCATTAACCTCATAACTCCTAGATCCCACACCAGCAATGGTACACTTGTAATGCTAACAAGTCTATCTCTTCGATGTTGATCAGGAGACTCACGAGGATTCACATCAACAGTTTCAATTTCTCTTCTGGCAAACTTGCAAAAGAATGAACTCAGAGGGAGAGGGACGCACAAAATAGATAAAATAGATCCTTGTATCAATACAGTCACTTCAAGGCGTTTTGAGTGGTTAACATTGAACAGATAATCGAGTATAAAACAACAATAGTCTGTTGTCGCCAAACTAAGAAACGTTAAGAGGATTCCCGCTTCGCCTATCGTACATGATCGCCTGAAAGCCGATACCCATAAATAAACCAAGTGATTTTGAATTTGCAACGCCAGCAATGAAAATATAAATGTGAATAATGACCCTGTATACGCACAACACAGTGAACCTAATAAAACATCCAAATTGAACGTATGTATTCTTGCACGAAGAACCCATTGGAAGAAGCAAACTAATGATGCGCAAAACATAGTTTCAAAATATAGTTCATTGTTGCGGAGTGCGCATGTAACAAAAACAGGAATTATCAAGTAAAGGACCCCTTGGTCTGATGAGGTTCGTACAGCAGACTTTAAGTTCTCAGGCATTTTGTAAGCAATGAATCCAAGGATAATTCCAAATGCCTCCATATAGGAGAGGTTTTCATGGTACACAAATGCAAAGCCTGTTAATAAGATGCAAGTTGCTTCCACGAACCTACTTAATAGATCTTCCATAATTCACGAAATTGAAAGAAAAATTGTTTTTTCGATGAATCGAAGTCGAAGAAGCGTGAATGAAGTAGGCGAGTATACATTAGATATACCCGTTTTTCGACCAACAAAAGAAGAATTCGCAAACTTTGAAGGGTATATTGAAAAAATAGAATCTGATGAACGAGCTGCAGCTGCGGGACTCGTCAAAGTCATTCCGCCATCCGATTGGAATACAAAACCAAATCCTTACACCCTAAAGAAGAATCAAGATCTTTTCATTAAGCCCATTAAACAATTTATTAGTGGTAAAAAGGGGGCTTATAGGTTAGATCTTGTTGAATCAAAAAAGCGAACGATAGTCAACTTTCAGGCTGAAGCTGCTAAGCAAACCACTCCGTGTTTGTTGTCGAGTCCCCAAGATGAAGATTGCGCAGTTATTTTTGAAGGTGTCGCAACTGATTTAACTGATAAAGGACTCGTCTGGAAAGGCAACTGGTATCATGCCGCGAATCGACAAACAACCTACCCATTTGAATATTCGTTACGAGTTGAAAGGAGGATGAATGATAGTGTCAAGTATTTCCGGGCCACTGGTAGCTTTTTATATTCTTCAATTGAAGGTCAGGAAGAGATAGTTGAAGATAATTTTGAACTAGTATCCATTCCAGTGATATCTGGGGAGGAAGGAAAGTTTCACATTGAAGGATTTGGGACGAATATTCTTGGTACTCATCGATTGAGTGGAGCTCTTGATGGTACCGTTCTATGGATAGCCAGACAATACGTTGAGCAAACCTCTTCGGCCTTCGAAATTCCAGCTGCGATTCATTCAGTCAGGAATCGCGAATTTTCTGTATTTGAAAACAGCTTTTGGGGATCGATGCAAACGAACAGCGCGCCTCCTTTGTATGGAGGTGATCAATGCGGTACTATGTTTGATTCAAATAATGAATGGAATTTGAATGAATTGGATTCAATATTAAGAGTAGGTTTTCACGACCAACAAGCGAAAGGTATTACCCTGTCTATGTTGTATGTCGGCATGTGGAGGGCCATGTTCGCCTGGCATACTGAAGATATGGAATTGAATAGTATCAATTATATCCATTATGGTTGCCCTAAAATATGGTATAGCATTCCTCCAAATTACGCTCAGCGCTTCGAAACCGTTGCTAAAATGGAATTTGGCGACGAAGCGAACCGTTGTTCTGAGTTTATTAGACACAAAAACTTAATGATATCACCATCGATATTACAAAAGGCCAAGATACCACATGTGCGCGCTATTCAATATCAAGGTGAATTTATTATTACTTTTCCAAGGTCTTATCACGGTGGGTTTAATACTGGGTTCAATATTGCTGAAGCTGTAAATTTTGCCACCAAAAGATGGATTCCAATAGGTAGACGGTCTAGATGGTGCAAATGTGAGGATTGGACATTTCGAATTGATATGGATTTATTCACAGAAACTATTAGAGATGTCGCACCTGAACGTTTGGATACACTCGTTGGAGAAGGTGACCGTATTTTGTATACTTGGAAAGAACAAAAGTATTTATGCAGAGTTAGGAAAAATACAAAAAAGGGTAAAAATACAGGTGTCTTGGTGGTCCCTATTGATAAAACTGATTGTCCATTTGTTGAACAAAATTTTGATCCTGAAACAGATGAATGGGAATGGCCTGCGAGTCCATTTCGCAATACACTGAAGCGAATCCCCAACAATTCAAGAAAGCGACAGGTTGATTTGGATCCTGAAAACATAGACAAACGAAGAAAAACGTGGAACTCATTAAGTAATACACGAAGAGATAGACGTTTGCTGCGGCGATTGCAAATATTTGAGCATAACGCGATTACAATTCTTCCTCAGATTATGGACCCAATGTTTCTTCACTCTATTGTTTCATTAGATATCCCAGAAGATGAGAGAAGGAATCTTTTAACTCTTGCGATCACCGGTTTGTCTCCTCAATCACTGGTTGATTTTCTTATGAGAATGTCTTGCAACAAAAAGTTACGTGACAAACAAGCAATCGCTCCTCCCAGAATATCATTGAAAAAGGAAAGAATTCAGCTACTAGATCACCTTGAGAATTCAAGACCTGCACGAATAGCAAGGAGAAAGCAGGCAGTTATTGCGAATATTCTTGATACTATTATTCAAAGTCTTGTTTGAATAAAGCATGATCTAATTAATAATACTAAATTGTTAAAGCGATATATGAGTTATATTATTTCGACTAACACTTGATACTTAATATCCACCTTGTTGAGGAGGGAATTGTTGTTGTTGATACTGTTGCTGTTGTCCTCCATATCCAGCATTGGTGTTTTGAAAAGCAGCTGCTCCAGTTCTCTGTTGACCTCCTTCTCGAAATCCCCCTCCAGCTGGTTGGCGAGGAGCACCTTTTACATTAACTCCACCTGGGCCAGTAACGCGGTTAGCTTTGAGTTTACCTCTGTCATCCACTGATACAGAGTACTCAACTTGTTCACCTTCAGCCAATGAGCGAAAACCCTCCGATTGAATGGAAGTTTGATGAACGAATACATCAGCAGATCCATCAGCTGGAGTGATGAAGCCAAAGCCCTTGGCACTATCAAACCATTTACACTCTCCTTGCAACACTGCTCCTTCTGACATGATTAGAATCTACGTGTATCGATATTTTAAAATTGGATTTTATTGAGAAACAGTTAGGTGTAATGCTACAAGTCAATATTAGTGAGCAAGAACGGTTGGTTCCCACTGATTGACAAAAAAAAATTAATATATATAGAGGCTGATTCGTTTTCACTCATTTTTAATCAAGTACCCGTCGGTATTGCAAAAAGAAAACTACTATAATCGACTTTGATATCTGAAGAATCATGAAACGAACCTTCCTTATTAAAAATATAGATAATATCATAATCAAGAGAGGAGACTTATTTTGATGGAACAGCATCAGGTGCTTTCCATCAGATATGATAAAATGTGGCAATACAATACAAAAGTAGCAATGCAACACTATAAAACAAATTGTTAGTCCTTGGCACAACACAAAGTCTTGAACAGAGAATCTCTCTGCTGTTTTAAAGACAGATTCAAAAAGTCCCATGAATCCAATTTTTATGTAGCACCATTGAAAAGAATCTTGATGATGACATGCAAAGACAAGATGGGTAAATGGCGCATGATTTGAATACGTACAACTTAATGGTGTGTACTCGTCCTATCTCGAACCAGTTCGTGGTCCATGAGCAATTAAAAATGAATAAAAGAAAGGATTTGAAAAAAATTGACAACCACTCATACAAATGTATTTAATTTACACCATTTTGCACAAAGAAGTGAGTACTATAGTATTTCATAATCCAAGCTATAGAACTGATTGAATCAAAAAACTTGAACTCTCTTTTTTTCCTGCTTTACGAATAATCCCTATACAGTCGTCTCCGTGCTGTTTCGTTCCCTCAACCTAACAAATCAGTTACTGGATGCACATTTGATCGTACATAGGGTCGATGTCACAACTCCCTTTTCAAAACAGAGATAATCAAAACAATCTCTTACTAGAAGTTATCGCATCTGTTCTTGATGAGTTGGTCAGGAAAGGCGAAGAGGAAAGAAAAACATCCAAATGTACAACCACCAAATTCCATGGTCTCCGAGCTCCATCTATTAATCTTACTGATTACTTGCAACGAATTTCACAGTTTTCCGGCTGTTCGAACGAATGTTTTGTGCTGATGCTGGTGTATGTTGATCGTCTAGTAACGAATAAAGGTATTCCGTTAGATGCATTAAATGTTCATCGTTTAGTTATCACGGGGATATTACTAGCCGCAAAATTTTTTGACGACCACTACTTGGATAACGCTCATTACAGTGCTGTTGGGGGTCTACCTCCCCATGAAATAAACCAGTTGGAACTTGAGTTTCTATTCCTATTAGGTTTCAACTTATATGTGTCCACTGAAAAGTATGGATCCTATCATGATTCCTTAACCAACATGCTTCAAGCTAGAAATCCAACGGTTCAATGTCGACAAACGATACCAGGACACGAGGAAGAACAGTGGATCCATGTTAACAACACTGTAGTTCAACAGAGTCCTGCTGTATATGACGAATATAATACTTTCGGGCAACCGTATTTTACTCAGTCATTTGGTCATCAAAACGTTGACTATTATGAGCAAACACCCAACAACAGTGAATCTTTAGTCGAAGAAAACCACCAGAAAAAGAAAACCAACCAAGTATCGAGAATCCCTCCTGAATTAAACCCAACTTATTTTGCACAAGCATAAGGACCCCTTCTGTAAATAGTCCTGCAAGTGTATAATACTAAAAATATGTTTAAAATTGAGATCAAATAAATTTCTTAATTTCGTTGTATTATTACCTACTGATTCGTGGTAAAACAACTTTTAAATATACTTTCTGGTTTCGTTGAGATCTTATAAGCTTTGGCAAAAAATGGATCAAATTTTTGTCTATAAGATTTATCCGACGAATCAGTGTCGGGAAGTTTATTTAACTGATTAATCGATTGCATGGAACATATATAATAAATTAATCAACGAAGTAGAAAACGGCATAATAGCAAATAAACTACTCTCCAATGTATGGGGTGACAGACAATAGAGCAAATTCATTCTTTTTATTTCGACGACTTCAATTTTTTAAATAAAACCTACCGGTATCTAGATTGAGGGGAATGGAATGTTAATTACATGCCCTAATCAACTCGTATCAAGATATGGTCAGCCGATAACTTAATTTGAAGCGCGTCCAATCTAAATCGCATAATAAATAAACTAGCTAGCAACAACATTTCGCATATAACCATATTGATAATCAATATCTCCATTTCACCATCCATATCATCAATATCTCTATTTTGCGTACTCAAATTCATGGTTACGAATAAGTTATAAAAGGACAAAACCCATTTATAACTGCATTGAGAGAAAATCTTACACGATATAGTAACAACGTAGATCCATCAAAATAAGGTAATCTTACACGATATAGTAACAACGTAGATCCATCAAAATAAGGTGACACCTTCAGAGTTCAACATTTATTCTTTGATCGAGAAGCCGTTCTTACCTGCAATTATTTAACGTAGTACAGCAATCGCAGATTATTCCTAGGAAAGGATCCTGGAAGCAAGAGTTACATGGAGAAACTAAGAAAGTTCGAAAACTCGCAAAAGCATCTGGATTTCGTTTTTTAAATTCTGGAAATTTTCTATTACCTGCAAAAAGTTAAATTTTTGTACCCATTTAACTACATAGAAGAAACCAGTTAACGAACCTGAAATTGCGAATAGGCAAATTGCGTTTTAAATTGGGAGCAAGTAAAGAAAGGAGAAAAAAGATTGAGATCCGATCCAATATTGTCACACATCGCTTTCTGTGCAAGCTCCCACTATGGTATAAGATCTTGCATTCGTGGACAAATTAAACTCTCCAGATTTCCATATCACTATGAAGACTCAATCTGTACTTTCCATTTTTGTGGAATTCAATTCTGAAACCAATTATTTTTCCCCTGTCTTGACTGAACTAAATTACCCTGAGAATCTTAGAGAATGATGATCCTCTTATCGTTACTTTAAACCTTCAAGCTCGGGAAAGATCTTTTCCGACGGGTTCTGCATAATTAGTGTGCAAATTCTATTTTCAGGTAATTTTTCATGTTTGGGTCCACGAAATCGCAAATTTAATCATTGATTCAACAGTCATATGAATTCGTTGGCTTACTTTCAAATAGATAACTTAGGAACCATGTCTCAGGCTTATTTATAGTCTGTATCGAATATCTTACTCTTAACACTAGGTCGTCGAGGGATGCAATTAAATTACATCAGTAGAAGTATTTAAAATGTGAATTCAGTGATTCCACAAAATGTTATTGCTTCTGATTACCTCACGGATTGTCATCAGGCTCTTTTCTTTCAATAAGATACAAGATCTTGTTTATCAAGAAATTAGCATTTGATGTACTAATCAGTGTTTGATGGCTTTTATCCACTCCTTGAAGTGCTTGAAAAATCGATTTTTGTTGTGTTAAAAATTTGGCAAGCAAAATCATTTGTCAAAAAAACAGTGTGCCATGAGGCGATGGATGCTTGTGGTGTTTATTGGATTTTGTGAGCCCGTGAAGCTAGACGATCTGCTCTCTGAGGAATTTTATGCCGGTGGAATTGCGTGGCAACCTGATGATGGTGGAAACTGGCGCATGCTTGCTGCAGATGTGTTGGATTTGATGACGTCCACCTCCATCGCTTCTCCATTGTTGAAATTCAACCTAGATAATTATTTTTTGGGGGGAACATTTGATAATGATGATGTATTTGAATCACAAAGCCTGATGCAAACTCAGTCGATAGAAACGCTTCGAAACCATAGAGTTCTACACGTTCGTCCTGGTTTCATCGAAGATAAATATTTAGAAGATGGGTTGTGGATTCATCGCAAGTATCCTGTGCCTCCTTCCTTTGTGGTTCGTAATCTTGTCGGTCATCGTAACGGGGTACTACTGGTGTTGACGGAATGTGGGATTTTGCTAGAACTGCGTGTTGATGCATCGACTTTCGAGTGGCGGTCTATAAACACCTCGTTTCTGCTGGATAGGTGTTTGAATTCAATTTGCCTGACTCAAGATGGTGATATTGTTGAAAGGAGTCAATCAGACACTTGGTATTACTATTCACATGAAAAACATCCAGTTGCTATTACCCTGACGTTGGTTGGTACAGTATTTGTTGTGAATACCAAGGGGCACTTGATTAAGTACACTCTTTATCCTGGTCGTTTACTGGAGATCAATTATGGTGATTTCAGGGGCGTTAAGATAAGCCCTTTTCCTGGGACGATGATGAAAGAAGGTAACTTGTTTGTTGTGTGCATCGATGGTAGGTTAGTAGAGTTGCTTGGAATGATAGAGTGGGTTGATCATGGTCATCCCGGGCATTCACTATTAGTGGCATCGCCTCCTTGTGGCTTTGAAATGAGCCATTCAGTCTTTGTAGTCACTCAAATTGGCACTTTGGCGGAGCGCCATTTCACTGGAACGAGTTGGGTGTGGATTGATCATGACATGCCGTATCCTGTGCATGATACTGGCAGGCGAGAACCAGTAATGATAGCACCGATTCAACCAAAATCTTTGCATTCGAAAGTTTTTGTAGAGCTAGTTGATGGGAGACTGGCCGAAAGGGTTTTGCAAGGGACGAGGTGGTCATGGTTCACTCACGAAACCTCAAGTACATTGTTTTGTGATGCTGAAAGAACATCCAGACCTTTTACTTGCGTCAGAGTTATTTAACTTTTTACTAACGTCCTTCAATGTATATACACTAGAGAAAAATAAATACTAATAATGTTGCTGCTTCAGATTCCCTCACGGATAGCCATCCGACTCTTTTCTTTGAACAAGACATTCTTGTGCTTTAAGAAAATAGTGATTGATGATTTCTATCCATTGGTTTCAGTACGTATCGTAAATTGAATTGGTTATGTTTTGAATGAGTTGCAACAAATTGAATTTGAAATGTCCTCTTGACAAACGATTTCTTATTTTTAACTGTCCAAACGAAATCAATAATTTAAAATAAGCAAAACTACCATGGTAGTGGACAGAAGCCGTCATTTTCTGAAAAGGAAACCTACGATAATGTATTAATAATTTAAAAGTGAGCTCAAAAGAGAACGTCGATTTTCCTCTGAATATCCTCATTGACTTGGTTGGCGCTGATTTCAAAGGGGAACTTGTCGCCGGTGATCTTCTCATACAACATGAGATACCGTCTGGAAAGCTCACACACCAATTCTACTGGAGCCTCAGGAAGTATTTCATCTTTATATGGATCACAGTGTTGCGTGTACCATAAGCGAACAAATTCCTTGTCAATGTGTTCTGGAGCGTTCCCTTCGGCCATGCATTTGTCATAGGTGTCAGCAACCCAATAACGGGAACAATCAGGGGTGTGAATTTCATCTATTAACAAAATTTCACCTGTTTCAAGATCACGACCGAATTCGTATTTGGTATCCACCAAAATCAGACCATGTTTTAAAGCTGTTTTCTGTCCGAAAGCAAACAACTCGTATGCCTTCGAGCTGCAAAATTCCCAGTCTTCCTTTGTCATCCATCCATCCTTCACAATTGTCTCTGCATCGATCAACTCATCGTGCTCGTCACTCTTGGTGGTTGGGGTGCAAAGATTCATTGGTAGCTTCTGGTTCTTTTCAAGTCCATTAGGTATGTCAAAACCACAGTAACTGCGCACACCTTTACTGTAATGTGTCCATAACGAAGTACCTGAACTGCCTGCTATGTATCCGCGCATGACGAATTCAATAGGGAACGTCTTACATCGCCTTGCAAGAGTCACGTTAGGATGAATAGCATTGCCATGGGAATTAGAGGAAAGGAGCTGATTCTTCACAATATGCTCGGTTTGTTTGAACCACCACAATGAAACCAAGTTCAAAACCTGACCTTTGAATGGAATCATTGCAATAGGTCGATCAAATGCTGTTAACCGATCCGTTGTGATGAGAACGACGTGTTTACCGTCATCGTATCTGTCACGTACTTTACCCACGTAATGATTCACTTCATGTTGTCCATTCTTTGGGGTTAATCGCAATTCTGTGACATTTAAAACGGATCGGATGGCAGCTCTGATGCGAGGCATGTACTTGTAAGTTGAATCTTTATTCAAATACTCTCCTAGATACTGGTTGGCTCCAACAGCCTCCAAGTGTGTTGCTTTGTCAAGTACTTCTACTTGTTGGTTCTCGTTAAATGCATCTAAATCAGAAGCCAACCTGCGAGAAAACTTTGAATCACCAATAGCAAGCATCCGAACAGCTAAAAGACCAGCATTCTTAGCATTCCCTATAGCTACAGTGGCTACAGGCACGCCACCGGGCATCTGCACGATGGACAACAACGAATCCTTCCCACTAAGTGCGGATGATTTGATAGGAACTCCAATAACCGGTAATGGAGTAAGAACAGCAACCATTCCAGGAAGATGCGCGGCACCACCTGCCCCAGCAACGATGACTTTGATGCCCCTAGATTTTGCCTCTTTGGCATATGAATACATTCTATCAGGGGTTCTGTGTGCAGATACCACAGTCACCTCAAATGGAACTGAAAACGACGACAAAACAGCTGCACATTCCACCATTGTAGGCAGATCGGAATCGCTTCCCATGATCACACCAACCAATGGTGGATCTATATCTGCTGAATCCTTCTCATCTAGCGGTTCTCCTACAAGGACAAGCCGTTTACGAAGTTCCGGCATTGACTCGGCAGTCACTGTGATATGTCCCAATTTCCTCCCTGGTCGGCATGATTTACCATACCAATGTACACTGGCACCTGGTACAGAAAAAGCAGGTACTAAGGACGCAAAAGTGGCTTGCTCGGTTTCTGCACCGAGAATATTGACCATAGCAGCTGCCCCTACGATCAACGATGTGTCTCCAAGTGGGAGATTAGCAACACAACGCAAGTGCTGCTCAAATTGGCTGGTAGCACATGCCTCAATTGTCAAGTGACCTGAATTATGAGGTCGAGGAGCCATCTCATTGAACAGAATCGATGATCCTCCCAAATAAAACATTTCCACTGCAAAGACTCCTGCTCCAGTGACCGCCGACTACTACTATTAGTTTCGAGATGATGATTATTAAATTACGTACCACTGCCAATCTAGCCACTCGTTCTGCTTCATTTCTTGCCTCACTTGGAAACTCAAAAGACGGAGGAACGACCACCACTCGACAAATATTATCTGCTTGACGCGTTTCAACCACATCATAAGTCACAACAGCGCCCTTCCTATCTCTCGCCACAATACATGCGACTTCCGCTTGAAACGGAACCCATCGTTCTGCATATATTCCATCTCCTAATGTTTGAATGGCAGCAGCTATCTCGCCTTCACACTTGATTACCACGTTTCCCCTCCCATCATAAGCCAATTTCCTCGCTTTCAGCATCAAAGGGTATCCACCAAGTGAAACAGCTGCATCCTTCACCGATTGAATCAAGTCAGAACCGGATGGTATTTCTAAAAAATCACCCATAGGGACTCCGTGTTCAGATAGAGTTCGTTTTTGAACCACCTTGTCACTTATGATCTTGAGAGCACGCGACGAAGGATTAACAGCAATCCCTTCCTTCTCTAACGCCTCTAAACCATCGATGGACACATGTTCTATTTCAACCGTGAATGAATCTCCTTTCATTGCAGTAACATCGGCAAAACTATTGAAAGAACCTTTGACAACAGTACATACTTCCGCAGCAGCACTGTCATCACCTCCGGGATCTAAACATGTCATATTGATACCCAGGCGAATGGCTTCTAAGCCCATCATTCTTCCTAATTGACCGCCTCCCAAAACACAAACATTCTTGCTGACTGCTTCCAATTGACTGGCCATTGACAATATGGGTTCGAAAACAAAGAGATCCGTTTTCATCATCTAGTTTTCAAAAATACCGACCAATAATTCAAATAAACCATTTTTTTTTTTTCAACAACAACAAAAATCGATTTTTTTTTTAAACAACAACAAAAATCGATTTTTAACTACTAGTAGTGGATAAAAGCCATCAAATGCTAATTTCTTAATAAACAAGAGTATCTTGTTGAAAGAAAAGAGCCTGATGGCAATCCGTGAGGTAATCAGAAGCAAGAACATTATG
>Ga0105055_10008028_pt1 | contig 13854 bp, 7 predicted proteins | sample BON03_FD_78090 | JGI IMG/M metagenome (GOLD analysis project Ga0105055, IMG submission 78090) | Freshwater microbial communities from Lake Bonney liftoff mats and glacier meltwater in Antarctica - BON-03 | ecosystem: Environmental > Aquatic > Freshwater > Ice > Glacier meltwater | place: Lake...
ACGAATGGAAAGCTCTCATAGAGTGCTGCTTACTGTTTGGCTGGAAGTTTGAATGGATTGCTCAAAGCGGCGCACTTGAAGAGCCGTTGGTGGTGGAAATATGGGAGACGCAGCAAGTCGCCATTAGAATCATTGCGATATCTAAACCTGTCAAATAATAAGTCTTCTGTGTCCATTTATTACTCTTAATTATTCGTTAAACATAGAGTCCCGTCATTTCCAATTACATTTTAAAACGAGAACAAATGCGAAACTAAGAATGAAGATATTATGACACAGTCAAAATCATCAACTATTTTAATTACAGTATTACAAGCAGAGGATAAAAGCCACCGATCACTGATTTCCAAATAACAAGAGAACCAGTATCTTCCTGGCAGAATAGAACCTGCAGGCTACCCGTGACAAAATCTTAAGCCTCAAACATTAATGAGAGATCTGGACTTCTCATCGTACCTCAACTGATGGAATTGAATTGCTTACGTCGATTTCACACCTGCGAAACAACCATGATGAAAAAACTGGTCAGTTAAAAATTGGCGCACACCTTCGATCGAATAAGCAAGATGCGTGCGATAGTAGCTGATAAGCTAGGTCATTATGGTTCAGTACTGAGATTATCCAATGACATGCCAAAGCCATCACTTACGAAAGGAAAGATGCTTGTTAAAGTACTCGCTTGCTCCATTAGTCCAGGTAAGTACAACAAAATTTGCACTAGGACACACATCTGATATTCCTTGTTAGGGGACGGCCGTAGTTTAGACGGTAGTGTAGATTACGTCCGTACTCCTCCTTCGTTTCCATACATACCCGGTCATGATATATGTGGCGTGGTTGTCGAGATGCCACCTGGAGATGAAACTTTCGTGGTTGGGGATGTCGTTGTAACCACCTCTAAGGAAGTTCTGCTGATGGGGGGTCTTGCTGAATACTCGTTGGCTTCGATACGCAGTTCTGCATTGAAACCCGATGGACTGTCGGTTGAGTCGGCAGCAGCTTCTGGCACAAGTGCCCAGAGAGCGTTATTTGTTTGCAAGAACCACGTGCGACAAGGAGATAGAGTGCTGGTACTGGGAGGAAGCGGAGGCTTTGGTACTTACGTAGTTCAAATGCTCAAATCCGTGTCAAAGGCATCCTTCGTGGTTGCAACATCGACACAAACTGATCTTTTGAAACATCTGGGAGTGGATGAAGTTGTTAATTATACAACAACGAATTGGTGGGAAATGAAGCGTGACATTCCCTTTGATGTGATTATTGATTGTTGCCCGGCAACAGGAGCTCATTCTTTCCGTCGGGCTTCGAAAGTGTTGAAGAGCGGATGGCAAGGGGGAAGATTTATCGCTGTGACCGCCGAGAATCCAGATATGCAGATTCATAGTGCGTGGGACATGATGGGCATGATGGGCTCGTTATTTAAGTATCCGTTTATAACATTCTTTCGTAGAGGGATCCCTCGGTATAAGGCATTTCTCGCTGGTTTCAAAAAAGGACATCTTGAGGAGACTTTAGAACTTTTGAATACTGGTTCCGTTAAAACAGTTTTTGATCCTCCTTCGCCGCTGCAATTTACTGTTGAAGATGCCAAGAAAGGATTTGAAATGGTGGCTTCGAAACATGCTCACGGTAAAATTGTGATTCGAATTTCAGAATCGTAATTACAGGTAGTATCTATACTATAAACCATAGAACCGAAGTTCCGTTTGAATTTTTGAATCCATTTGTGTTTTCTCAACTGCTATCTATCAGCCAAATACGACAAGTTTCAAAACTGGTTACGGCCTCAAAGTTGCAGCATCCTCTACTTGCTTCACATGTACTCAGTGTGGAGACAAGAAGAATTAGACACTGCAGAAGCCCTGAGAGAGAAGAGAGCAATCAAAGTGGATGCATGTAGTTTGGCGCACAATTGCTCCAAAAATGATCTAGCACGGCGAAGCATCGAACGTGTCAAGTCGAATCTAATCAAATGTGATGATAAAACCCGTCGACGTGACACATCCAGTTTAAATTTCAAATCACCAGTTGCACTGGTGCCACGAACTTCTTTTAAGGGAGGCGGGATGAAAAATCCTACGACATCCCTTGATGTGGAACAGGAATTCGCCGAGATATTTGAAAAGAGCCTTTTTAACATTCCTTCGAAGTTGGAATCTGAACCGTTTGAAAATCCGAGGTATGATTCATTTCGCACTAGATATAAGAACAAAGAACGATTTGGAGAGTTTGTTTGCACATCTAAAGAAGACTTCTCCCGAAAAGTTCATCCCCAGTCGCCGAATCTCCCTTTGAACCACTTCAAGCAGGAGAAAACTAAATTCATTGGAAGTCAAGACTTCTCTCTGAAAACCTCGCACGATGTTTTAATTCCTGGTACCAATCTGTTGGGCCATTTCAGAGAACCATTTACTGATCATGCGGTAAACCTCTTTAGATTGCGGAAGAAGGAGAATGAATTAAGTTCAAATTTCAGATCTATGTTTCCAGAGGACTTCAGGGAGCCAACAAAAGCAAATCCAGTCTCGAGCAAATTGTACTGCGCGAGCACCATGGACCCACGAATGGCTTGAAAATAATAAATTGAGTCCATTCGTCAACTATAGTAGATTTTATAAGTATTAAATTAGCTGCGATACGACATAGATCGTGAAGCACTTGAACTTTTACCCCTGTAAGTTTTTGGACCACTGCTTGGTGCGGACGATTTGGTGACAGTCGTTGGGCCAGGTGGGGGTCGGACTGACCCTGCCACTTGTGAATAGTTAAACGGCTTTGTTTGATTGGTGTTCCTTGCATTAGGCTGTCTGGTAGCAGTTCTCCTAGGAGATGCGTTGGGGGCTTTCCTCCCTCGTCGGCTAGTCGACGACCCAGTACGTGATCTCCCGTCACTTTCGTGACATTCAATCGCTGATTGCTCAGGTGCTCCTTCAATGACGAGATTAGCAACAGGTGTTCCATTGACCCATCCCAAATCACGCATGAACTCTATAGCGTCGTCGCCAACTGATCGACTCTCTTCGTCTTTCATGCGCTTGTTGCTCTCGTTGTCATTTGATTCAAAGTCGTCTTCGGTCCACGTATTCTTTCTACTTCCAGGCAAACTACTTCCGTCCTCCTTTTGTTTCTTTTTGTCTTTATTCCGTTTACGATTCCTATTCGATATTCGATATATCTCTGCTAACGATCGGGGTATGTCTTCGCTTTCGAGGGCCTCTGCATCTGCTGGAGGGTCGCTACTTTCTTGTACTGGATGGTTCTCCTGCAACATCCCGCGTAGTTGTTCCGCTCCTATTTTGGCTCTAGTTGCTTCAACCAACGATGAGGCCTTCGATATGTTGGGCATGGGTTTGGGAACTACTACTTTCTTTGACACCTGTGATACTACCGCTGCTTTCCACCCTGGGTTAACAATCTCTTGCCATCCAGCTGTGTCATACAATTGGTCTGTGGTAAGCACCGGACTAGGAGTGGCCCGCACATGCAACGAATCCTTCAACAGATTCTTGCGGCGTGCTTCCCCATTGGATACGCGGGCAGCTTCCACAAAGGATGACGGACGGCTGTGATCGATCGGAACGAAACTAGATCTCGAGGAGTTCAATCCAATCTGAATGGATTGGGCAAGATCCACATCGTCAGCTCCATCAATCTCCATTTCGATATCTTCATCGCCTTGAGTGTAACTGGTATGCGAATCTTTAGCCGAACGAATGAGCGCAAGTAATTCCGTCACTCTTGTTTGAACTATAGGAGGCAACGGGTTGCAGCATTTTTCTAGATCCGATGCGCTTGTAGGTATATCTTGTGCGATACATAGGAGCATTCGGTCAGGGAGTACATACTGTGTTGACTCGTCTTCTCTCCTGGCAACTGAATCCCGCCATCCGTATACTGCTGATAGAACCTCCTCCTGTCTGGTTGATAGGGCAATACCTCGTTTGGCTACAAGTCCAGCGTAGGAAAACTGGGTATAGATGTCCTTTTCGTATCCGTTCAAGGCTATCTCACTACTACGTTTCAATACTTTAAAAACCCCATCAGATCCATCTTTCTTCAGAAGCTCTTCTCGGATTTTATCAAAAACATACAACAAATAATGCGTGTCCTCTCTTGCATATTTCGCCATTTCTTCTGGAAGAGGTCGCAATCTCCAATCAGCCAATTGGTACGCTTTGTTCACACGAATGTTGCAATGCCGACTCAAAGCATGAGCAAGACCAGCGGATGAATAATGCAATGCCCTGGCAGCTTGTCCTGTGTCAAACATGCAGACCAAATACACCCCAAAGTCCCTCTGTAGCCATTTCACATCGCTATCTGCACCATGAAGCACTTTGACTATCGTTGGGTCTGTAAAAACAACGTTCAGCAGATGCATATGTTCACGGAGTCGTAATGCATCCACTAGAAAATCTTCACTGCGAGTAGATACCTGCATGAGACATAAAAAGCCTTGAAATGAACGGTACGAGTGGTTTTCAAGGTCCAAAGCAATGACCTTTTCCAATTTTAACTTTTCAATTAGAGATTCTAATGCTGGTTTAGAATCTATCCATTGACAAGGAATTTGATCCAATAGAAGCGGTTCTATTGGATCAGAGTGTTGAAACAACCACGTTGGAACAGATGCAAGTGCACTTTTAATCTCTGCTTCATAAGGGTTCGGGTATCTGGGCATTTGAATTCGTTCTACATCAAGTCCTACATTTCTAGCATGGGCTTCTAAAGCACCGTTTTCACTGGGCATTATCAAATCAAGTCCTCCTTCAGGAAGAGGCACTGTCGGGTGTGGCTTGTAAATCAGCAACGGTTTAAACGGATTCCTTGAATTGTCTACTGTTTTGAAATGTCGTTGTGGTTTCTCGATGTCAGCAGCGTGAGTGATCACACCATGAAGCCCTGCGCGAACATCTCTGACGATATCGCGCTTCGTTAGAATGATTTGTTGATTTTCTGTTGCTTCGTGATGCGAGGCATAAGCGTACTGGGTAGCCTTTCGAGATTCGTCTAGAAAGCAATCTACGTTTTCAAGAAGCAATTCACTGACCGTAGCAAGAGGTCCAAAAGTCCCTTGGTCTGACGGATCGGCTGTGCGCAACATTTCCAAATTAAACATGTCGTCATTGCTGTCAACGTTATTCGCCATTTCAACAATGAGTTTAACAATTCTATTTTTAAACTCTGAAACCTTTTCTTGGAACTCTGGAACGTTTTCATAGTATGCCAAATCGTCATCATCGGCAGGAAAAGAGTTGGATGCTTTGGTACCGTAAATAAGAGAATCGTAAAGCTTCTTCTCAAATTCATCCCCATCAGTTGAAGCACCTAGCGTATGTTCAAGAGTCGACATGCTTGAGTGATATGACTAGTCGATGTTTTTCTGTCCAATTCACTAAGCTTATGGCCGCTTCCTCTCCGACGTCAATGACAACCAGTGAACTAATTTTTTTTCCCTCAGCAGTACTAGTACCGGTTGACCATAGTGAACACTAAGATACTTCTAGTGAACCACATGTTTAAAATAACGGAGATGATCGTTATTCCAACCACTAATGTCATGTTCTAAGAAATTTCTGTGTCTAGTGTGGGGGGCTTTAACCCGATTTATATATGGGGTGGGGGGCTTTAACCCTATTGTCCTACCCATTTCTCCTTTGATTCAAATTGTGATTATGGAGCGAGTTGAAAGGTTGAATCAACATTTGAGTGATAATCCAGTAGCAGGTGTACGAGTGGGAGGAGATCTGGATGAAATAAAAAGAAGAATTCGCTCATGGAATGAGTATCTTCATAAGATAGTGCCTTCACGCCTGCAAAGAATGGATATCGATCGACCATCAAAAGAATGGGACAACAATCAGTTTGATATACTAGTGGTGGGATTTGGAGCTGCGGGAGCAAGCGCGGCATTAGAAGCAGCAGATTCTGGAATGAAGGTTCTGCTTGTTGACAGATTCGATGGAGGCGGATCAACACGTCGTAGCGGAGGTGTGTACTACGCTGGCGGAGGAACGACAGCTCAAAAGGATTTAGGAATTCAAGATACCCCTGAAAATATGTTTGACTATATCAAGCAGGAAAACGGGGGCGTTGTTGACGATCGAACCATTCGGGATTTCTGTTTTCAAAGTCCAGAGAACTTCCGTTGGCTCGAGAACCGAGTGGGCATCCCATTCAAAAACCAGCAAGGGGAAAGGATTCTTTTTGAAACCAAAACATCTTATCCTCCTAGTAATGTTACATTGTATCAATCTGGCAACGAATCCGCACACCCTTACAGCAAGAACACCATCCCAGTACCTCGAGGCAACAGAGCGTTCGGTGAATATCTCACTGGCAATATCTTCTTTGGAGGATTTGAAAAAAGTGTTGAAGATCATCCAAATATCACTGTGAAACATCATTGTATGGCCAATAAACTTATTATGCAAGATGAAAATACATGTACTGGCGTGAGTTTGATATCCTTGCCTGATTGGGAAGATCTGCGATCCATACATGTAATGCTTCATGAGATTGGTTCAGGATCGCCAATGTTTGATACGGAACGTACCATGGATTTATTATGCAAATCTCATGAACAGGTAATGTTTAACAAATTTGGAATCACTCACGAGATCAAAGCACCAGTGGTTCTCGCTTGTGGTGGATTTTATTTCAACAAAGAGATGGTAGAAAAGTATGCGCCCAAATACAATGGACTAATGCCGCTAGGAAACCTTGGAGATGATGGAACTGGACATACTATGGCTGCCGAAGCGAATATTGCACTTGATTGTATGGACAGATGCTCGGCATGGAAGTTCATCAACCCGCCTCTCTCGATGGTGGAAGGCGTACTAACGAACAGCGAGGGTGAGCGAGTGGGAAACGAAGATGTTTACGGAGCTTCATTTGCAGACTTCTTGGTGCAACATCACAGTGGTAAGGGATGGCTGGTTATCGATAAAACTATTTGGCATGAAGCCAATTCTGACTGCACAAATCCAGAAAGTGGATTGCAGCAAGATCAGCAGATGCAAGGTCTTGCAAACCTTCATCGCAATTGCAAACAAGGAAACTCCGTCCAGGAGCTCGCTCTAGCTACAGGGATGGATGTTTCCTGCTTGGAGAAAACAATTGACAAATACAACCACAATATAAGTTTGAAAAACGACGTGGAGTTTGGGAAAGATTCAAAGTTTTTTCACCGGAAGATTGAGCACGGGCCGTTCTTTGCCATTAATTTGAACATGGCGGGGAACAAATACTGGCCAACGCCTTGCATGTCTCTTGGAGGCGTGAAAGTGGATGGTAAAACTGGACAAGCACTGAGCAGCGTTAACGAAAAAGTTGTGAATGGTCTATATGCTGCTGGACGGTGTGCAACAGGTATTGCATCGAATTACTATGTGAGCGGATTTAGTCTTGCAGATTGCGTTTTTTCTGGGAGGAGGGCAGGAAAACATGCTTCAAATTTAAAATTAGACCATTAAAAATTGTGATGTTTTTCTTCAAAGCAATCTCATATTCCTGTACATCTTCGTTTCGGGTTCTTGGGCACTAAGCAAATACGTGGAAGAATATTGGTTTCCGTGATCTCCAGAGGCCTTATGAACTCGTTGAGATTTTCCAAGGCAAATTCATTCGCCTTTATAGGTCACACTAGAGCAATTGGTCACGTTTCGCAATTTCCCATAAATGAATCGAAAAATTAATAATTAAATTGTTCAATGTATTCCATTCCATTTCTCAAATGTCCCTAAATTTAATCTAATTTGATGCCAGATTTGGCGGTATACCAAAAACACTACGAGTCGGTGGTAGAAAATTGATCATTCTAGGGAGCCGATGATGTATAAAGTTAATAAGTGATTGACGTTGGAAGCTCATCCAAGTATCTAGTTGCAAAGCTAGATTGCGCTATCGAGGATATCACGTCGATCATACTGCTTTCACAAAGACAGCGCGAGGAATCCAGGTGTAAAGGTCTTTTTTATTGAAACGCGTGTACACAAACTTGGTGTGAATTAACTTGTTCCGCGAGATAGAGCCTAGCTTATTGTGCTTCTCGATGCTTCAAGAGACACCCTCGAAAAAAGTCAAAACCAATCCAGGCATTAAATTCTCAACAAAACGTGAAGTGGAAACGAAGGATAGTTGCACAACAGCTTCATTACAAAGCGAGGACGATGAGGACAAAACAATATCTCGTCGATGGACTGTCGAGCAGGATGAGGAACTGCGTCTGGCCGTAGAGGCTTTTAACGGTCAGAATTGGAAGGCCATCGCCAACATGGTTAATGATAGAGACCATGTCCAGTGCCTTCAACGATGGAAGAAAGTCCTACAGCCTGGTCTCGTGAAGGGAATGTGGACGGACATTGAAGATGAACTTTTGACACAGCTTATGGCCGAGCCATCAAGTGCAAAGAACTGGGCCGAAGTTGCGAGGCGAGTACCTGGACGAACAGCCAAACAATGCAGAGAGAGATGGAGCCTAAACCTAGATCCGTCAATCAATCGAAGCGCATGGACAAAAGATGAAGACGATCTGCTGGTGAAACTGCATTCTGAACTAGGAAACAAATGGGCCGAGATAAAAAGGTTCTTGACAGGTAGGACTGAAAACGCAGTAAAAACACGGTTTAAGAGCATTGAGCGAGCCAAAGTGAAAGACCGGGAAGTGACATGGACTCCCGAATTGGAGCAGCAGTTGCATGATATTGCTTTGAGGTTCAGCTGTCGGTTTGACGATGTCGCTAAACACTTACCAAGAGCACTACGGGGCATTTCATCTGAAGCGATGAGGAGACATTGCCCCATATTACAAGAACACGAAGAAAAAATGGCTGTGGCATTGAAGCTATCATCTTTGAAAACGAGCGATGCGAATATAAACTCTGAGAATGCAGTTGGTAGCGCTTCCTAATATCCTCCATACTTTATTGTATGAATATAATCGGGGGGCTATCGCATCGTAACCGTATCTCATGCGAGGAGGCCAGAACTCGATGCAAAGAGCCAACAGGAATACAGGTGAAAAGTCACACCGCAAGATCCCCCCAGCGCCAAAATACGCACAAGACAATCTACGCAGGGAAGTACGAGCAACTCTAGATTCTTGTGAGGTGGGTAAAGGGAGTGTTCCTTTATACCAAGCTTGTTATGATTGCGGCATCATACTACTCACTTTGGGTGTCCAAACTTTCAGAGAAGAGATTGTCGTGAATTTCAAACCGTATCAGCATATCGTGACACTGGCGCTAAAACACATTGCGAGTCACCCCGACAAAGCTCATCTAGTGTTACCTAGACTACTTTCCCTGCAGGAGCAAGTCAGTTCAGCGATTGAATGTGAACGTATTCGAGATGTAATTACTGCATTATGGTATGGGCATACCGATGATTCCACTGACATGGAGCTGGAATTGTTTCGGTATTTGGGGTTGAAGCATGGAGGAGACCGAACGAGCATGGGGAAAGATGCTGTCCGTCTCATTGAGGGATTCGATGCCATGGCTGTTTATGACATGGATGTTCGCATCTTTTCGAAAATCCTGAGAAATCAGGTTGATCAAGGGTTCTGGAAGGTGAGAACCAAGTTGAGGGAAACTATTAGAGATCTCGAGAAAGACGGCAAATCAGCACAAGACATAATAAACTACATGTATAGATCGCAAGATGCGGAATTGCTGAAACTTCGCTTGGACTCTTCGGACGTTCCTTTAATTCACGTGCTGCTTGAGTTTCACCTCGAACGACATGAAATCCTAATCGCGCCTATAATCAAAGAATACCGAACCGCAGATGCTGAATTTAGGACCAATGTTAATCTTTCTTCGTTTGTACGTACCAACCTGCTTCAGCCAACCAAAAAAGTATAGCACCCTTTTCCTGTGCCAATCTCTATTTAATTAATTCATTAATATTTTTATACAAAAAATCAAAACAATTTATTGCAACTTCAAATGTCAAGAAGTAGATACAAGCTATCAATCGCTATTTCTGGAAGAACAAGATTTTCCTGCTGGTAGAATAGAGATTGATAGTCATTCAAGTTATAAACTAACGAGAAATAAACCTGTATTTGTGTATGTCTCACAACATTTGGACTTTAAAAACAAAATTCCAATAAGATACATATTTTTGGGCTTCCTTAAATATAAGATCAAGATGCTTGATGTTGGCTCGATACAATTCTAAATTTTGAATTTTGAATTTTGGTAAGGGTCTACCAGGACCGTTACGTTCAGCTTCAGGTGAATGGAGGACGAAGCGACGTGGTTGGAGTGCATTGATGAAGATGGTAACATATACTATTACAATGAATTGACCAATGAGAGCACATGGCTATTGCCGAACCATGAAACAGCACACTACAGTCCCATTCATTTATCTGAACAACCATATCAAGAAACCATCAAAACAAATACCACTCCAGAGATAAAGGTAAACAGTGAAGAGTCTAAATTACTTGATATTGTTCAAATTTCTGAGGCACCAGTAGATATTGTCGATGTTCTTGATCAGACAATTGAGTCAAAATTACCTGATGCTGCGCAAACTGCTGAGGCACCAGGAGATATAGTCGATGATCTTGATCAGGCAATTGAGTCAAAATTACTTGACACTGTTCAAATTAGTGAGGCACCAGTAGATATTGTCGATGTTCTCGATCAGACAATAAAATGTTCATCATCTAACCCCCAAATTCGAAATCAGGAACAAACATTGAGAGATCAAGTTGAAGAGCTATTAAGACATCAAGAAGAACTAAAACAAGAAAATCGATACTTACTAGGGTTGCAATCCGATACCAGGTCATTCGTCATTCAAAATCATCTTTCGAAAACTATCATTGCTCGCGAAAAAGCCGAATCAGCTTATCAATTTCAACGCGAACACCAAAAACACAGATCCCATTTAGAATTACTGCAAAGACATTACACTCGTGGAATTTCAAATGTCGAATATAAATCAAGTGCTACCCAGGATGCAATTGAATTAGAAGACATTGCTGCTCAAACTGACTTTGAAAATGACGGTAAATCGTGTCCTAATCCTGGATGTCACGCTCTTCGAGCTTATTTGTCTAACAAGCTAGAAATAACTCTCCAAAAAGCGGTACTTCATGCAGAAGAACTCCAGACGGACCTCGATATGCAAAACCAGAATCATACACTCTCCTTGCAAGGTGCGAATGAGCAGATAGACACCTATCTTCAAAAAGTTGAAGAACTTCAGCAAGCACAGGAATATCTTCTTGTCCTCAACAAAGAGATTAATCAAGAAGTATCAACCCTCAAGTCCAAATTTGGTCTTGCCGAAGCCAAAACACAAATGCTTGCCTTGAGTTTAACTGAAACTCAGAACGGGAAAAATAAATTGGAAGCAGAAATTGAAAACTACAAGATGAAAATCACTGACATACAGAAGGAGGCGTTTGAAGCCCAGAGTCAAGCAGAGCAAATGGAAGCCGCTGCAACGGAATCACTAATTGAAATTCGAGCATCCCATTCCACTATTTCAAAACTGGAATCTATCATAGATCAACTAAAGAAACCCCAAATGGCAATACTATCGAAAGAGGAACCTTTGATTGATTCCGATCGCAGCGAAGAATTCAACAGAACTGATCAAGTGCCCATAAATTTCTCTTTAAGCGATTCAGATAATTCAGTTAATGACCATGAGCTTGAAATGGTGACAAGGAACAAAATCAATAGTATTTGCCGAATTGATCCAGCGGCATGCCACATTATGAATAGCGCAGTTATGGTTTCATCTGATACATCGATTGAATTGACCAACACCGACGGTCTATCAAAGTCATGGAAAGTGAACCGTGTACTTGGACCCGACACGCGCAATAATGAATTATTCAGAACTCTCGCTGATTCGAGTGAACGAGAATATATATGTGTATTTTTTTTGGGAGATTCTAAATCAATGTCACAGGCGGCTTTGATTGGGAATGATGATGATCCCGGAATCTTGGCACGTTTCATTAATTGGATGGTCAAGTCAGACGGGGAACAAGTAAATGTAGAGAAACTCTACGCGACACGGCAAGACAGTAACATGGTATATCAACAACAATACAATATGTCTAATTTGCTTCAGTTGCAGGTGAATATTGAAAACGCGGAAAATCTTTCAAAAGGGAACAAGGTTAAAATGAAACGAAAGCCGAAGAAAGTGCACACTGCACCATTGAAAAATGCTACTGGATTATTCGACAGCCAAAACAATTGCTTGCAGATATACACGCTCAAGTGCAGGGGGCTGCCCGTCGTTCAGCTGATGCAGCTACCAAGCACGGAGAGACTAGTAAGAAGCAAATGCACGGCAAATAGTATCAAGCGGCACCGAGAGAATTGCGAGGTGGTTTCTACCATAAGAGAAGGGATACGCAACTGGTGTCAAGGTTTTCGAGTAGGTTCAGAAGCTTGCAGCATCCTAGAGTGCATGCCTTTCTTGGATTCAGAAAAGGCCAATGTGAACTTAGTAGCCCATATAGCACCGCATTTACAGCACGCCAATGAATCATGCTGTAGACTAAATGAACTCGAAACGTTTTGCTGAAAATACATTTTGAATCTATTGATTAAGACCTTTTGATTTTTCTTTATTCTGGAGCTATCTAGTAGGTTCATCCATTATAAAGAATGGAGGAGGTTCGAGACATTTTTAGTTCTGGAAGCGACTATTTTAACAATTGGTCCCAGCTCAAGCGTAAGCCAATACGGTCTACAGATGTTTTTCAAGCATACACTCGATCTTCATCATTGGACAAATACTGACCATGATATCTGCGTACAAACCGAAGATAGACCAACATCGGTTAAATTTACAATAATCAACGAATCCCATCCACCCTAACAATGAAGAGAAGGTCCCTGCAATGATGCTAATAGTGTAGATCGACATTTATACTATTTTGACTTCCTTTTTCAGCTATCATGACAGTGGCTTTCGAGATTCGTACAATCACTTATACGCAGATGTTGAAGATTGGAAGGAAGATCAGGAATACTAGCTAGAGCATCGCATTCAACTATCTCCACATGCTGAAGATTGGAAGGGAGATCAGCAATACTAGCTAAGTTATAGCATTCAACTATCTCCAAACGCTGAAGATTGAAAGGGAGATCAGGAATACTAGCTAAGTTATAGCATTCAACTATCTCCAAACGCTGAAGATTGAAAGGGAGATCAGGAATACTAGTTAGATTACTACAGCCTGATATACTCAACTTTTGAAGACTAGAAGGAAGATCAGGAATAGTAGCTAGATCATTACAACCTGATATATACAACATTTGAAGATTAGAAGGAAGATTAATCCACTCTAATAGGCTGGTGAAATCAATTAAATTCAAAACTTGAAGACTTAAAGGACAAGTTGGAATTCTATGCAATCCGACACAGCTTGATATTAGCAAGTGTTGAAGATTCGAAGGAAGATTTGGAACATTCTTTAACCTAGTGAAACCACTTAAATGCAATTTCTGAATATCAGAAGGAAGCTCTGGAATACTCGTTACTTGAAAGCATTCTGATATTTGCAACGTGTGAAGGCTTGAAGGGAAATCTGGAATACTGCCTAAGATAGTGCAACGCGATAGCTTCAAGGATTGGATACTCGAAGGAAAGTCCGGAATCACAAGAAGATTTTTACATTGAAAAAGCTGCAATATTCGAAGCTTTGAAGGGAAAATAGGAATCGTATGTAGACTGTCACACCGTGAAATTATCAAATTTTGAAGATGAGATGGAAAATCGACTATTCTCACGAGGCTTGTACACTCTGATATATCTAACTTTTGTAGATTTGAAGGAAGTTCCAGAATAGTTCCTAGATTCTGC
>Ga0105055_10008032_pt1 | contig 13850 bp, 10 predicted proteins | sample BON03_FD_78090 | JGI IMG/M metagenome (GOLD analysis project Ga0105055, IMG submission 78090) | Freshwater microbial communities from Lake Bonney liftoff mats and glacier meltwater in Antarctica - BON-03 | ecosystem: Environmental > Aquatic > Freshwater > Ice > Glacier meltwater | place: Lake...
GCCGTCACGCACGGCCTTTGTCTTCATCGAGCGCAGGTCCGAACCCGCGCCCGGCTCGGTCATGGCCAGGCACTCGACCCGCTCGCCCCGGATCGTGGGCAGCAGATAGGTCTCGGCCTGTTCGGGCGTGCAGGCGCGCAGGATGTTGCTCGGGCGGGCGACGGCGTATTGGAGGGCGAACGCGGTCTTGCCGAGTTCTATCTCCATCAGCGTCATGGTCATGGCGTCGAGCCCGCCGCCGCCCAGCTCCTCGGGCATGTTGGCGGCATAAAGCCCGGTGGCGATGGCGCGTTCGTGAATCTGCGCGATCAGTTCAGGCCGCACCGCATTGGCCTTCTCGACCTCGTCCTCCCAGGGCACGAGTTCCTCCTCAACGAAACGGCGCACAGTCTCGACGATCATCGACTGTTCTTCTGAGAGGGCGAAATCCATGGGGCGCACCGGGGTCAGACGTGGCTTTGCGACAGCGGCCGTTTGATAGAGCCTCGGATCACGCCCGGCAAGCGCGCCCTAGAAATGCTGGCGCAGGCCGATCACCAGAAAGTTCGAGGCATCCCAGACGCCGCCGAAGGTGCCGAAGACGCCCGAGCGGTGCTGCAGGCGCAGCATCAGCGAGGTCGAGGGATAACGCGGCAGGGCGAAGGTCGCCTCCAGATTGAGCTGGTTCAGCCAGCGTGAGCGGTTGTCCGGATTGTCCTGGGTTTCCAGCTCCGGATAGATCGTCGTGTAGCTGGGGCCGAGACCGACCGCGAAGGTGGTGAGAAGGTACTGGTTCCAGGGGAAATCGTGCCAGCGGGCATACACCGCGCCGCCGAACTCGCTGTAGGTCTCGCGGTCGAAATGATAGGCGTACATCGCCTCGACCTCGAAACTGAGCATGTTGCGGTACCAGGCCAGTTCCCGTGTCACCGCCAGCGCCAGCATCCGGTCCGACGTCGTGTCGTTGGCGAAGGGATTGCTCAGGGTTTCGCTGAAGTTGCGCTCGGTGCCCTCGCCGCCAAAGACCGCGACGGCATAGGGCGAGGACGTGCCGTCATCGGCCCAGCGCCACGAATCCACATCGTCCTGGGCTGCGGCGGGCCAGGACAGCGCCGCCAGCAGCAAACCTGCGGCCAGTAAACGTCCGGCTGGCGCGCAAGCACAGCCCATCATCTTGCGCCAGACCATGATGCATCCCCTGCTTGCACCGGCCCGTCCCCCGGGCCGATGGCGCCGCGACCGGCGCAGTTTGGGCGGCATTGCCGGGATTCCTCCCGCAACAACCATCGCGCCGGTGGCGAACGAACCCGGCACACCCTACATTGACCTTACCATGACCCTTGCCCAGCTCCGCCGCAACGACCCCTTCGCGCCGATCAGCCCGTCGCCGTTCAACCTGGTATCGGAATACCAGCCCGCGGGCGACCAGCCGGCGGCGATCGAGGCCTTGTGCGAGGGCCTGACCGCCGGCGAGCGCGATCAGGTGCTGCTCGGTGTCACCGGTTCGGGCAAGACCTTCACCATGGCCCAGATCATCCAGAAGCTGGGCCGTCCCGCGCTGGTGCTGGCGCCCAACAAGACCCTGGCCGCCCAGCTCTACGGCGAGTTCAAGAGTTTTTTCCCCGACAATGCGGTCGAGTATTTCGTCAGTTATTACGACTACTACCAGCCCGAGGCCTACGTCGCGCGGACCGACACCTATATCGAGAAGGAATCGAGCCGCAACGAGCAGATCGACCGCATGCGCCATTCGGCGACCCGCGCCATCCTGGAGCGCGACGACTGCATCATCGTCGCCAGCGTCTCGTGCATCTACGGCATCGGCGACGTCGAGAGTTACTCGGCCATGACCGTGCGCCTGGAGCCGGGCATGACGATCGAGCGCGACGATCTGGTGCGCCGCCTGGTCGAGCTGCAGTACCGGCGCAACGACGCCAATTTCCAGCGCGGCACCTTTCGCGTGCGCGGCGACAGCGTCGAGATCTTCCCCAGCCATCTGGAGGATCGCGGCTGGCGCATCGCCCTGTTCGGCGACGATGTCGAGGAGATCGTCGAGTTCGATCCCCTGACCGGCGAGCGCATCGGCACCGAGAAGCAGGTGACGCTGTACGCCAACAGCCATCACATCGTGCCCAAGCCGACGCTGCACCAGGCGATCAAGTCGATCCAGGCCGAGCTCAAGGTGCGCCTGGAGCAGTTCCGCGAGAACGGCCGTTACCTCGAGGCCGAACGCATCGAGCAGCGCACCACCTTCGACATCGAGATGCTGCAGGCCACCGGCATGTGCGCCGGCATCGAGAACTATTCCCGCTTCCTGACCGGGCGCCAGCCGGGCGAACCGCCGCCGACGCTGATGGAATACCTGCCCGAACACGCCCTGCTGTTTGCCGACGAGAGCCATGTCTCGGTCCCCCAGATCGGCGGCATGTTCAAGGGCGACTTCAACCGCAAGTCGACGTTGGCCGAGTTCGGCTTCCGCCTGCCCAGTTGCATCGACAACCGGCCGCTGAAGTTCGAGGAATGGGACGCCATGCGGCCCCAGTCGGTCTTCGTCTCGGCGACACCGGGCAAGTGGGAGATGGAACGCACCGGCGGTGTCTTCGTCGAGCAGGTCATCCGCCCCACCGGTCTGATCGATCCGCCCTGCATCGTCCGCCCGGCCACAACCCAGGTCGACGACCTGATCGCCGAGGCCAAGGACGTCGCCGCGGCCGGTTACCGCACGCTGGTGACGACCCTGACCAAGCGCATGGCCGAGGCGCTGACCGAATACCTGACCGAGGCCGGCCTGAAGGTGCGTTACCTGCATTCCGACATCGACACCCTGGAGCGCATCGAGATCATCCGCGACCTGCGGCTGGGTATCTTCGACGTGCTGGTCGGCATCAACCTGCTGCGCGAGGGCCTCGACATCCCCGAATGCGCGCTGGTCGCCATCCTGGACGCCGACAAGGAAGGTTTCCTGAGGAGCGAGACCTCGCTGATCCAGACCATCGGGCGCGCCGCGCGCAACGTCGACGGCCGTGTCATCCTCTACGCCGACCACATGACCGCCTCGCTCGAGAACGCGATGGCCGAGACCGACCGACGCCGCGAGCGCCAGACCGCCTACAACACCGAGCACGGCATCACCCCGGAATCGATCCGGCGGGGCGTCAGCGATTCCATGCAGAGCCCCTACGAGGCCGATTACGTCACCTTCGACCTGGGTATCGCCGGCGATGCCGACGGCCGCACCCTGCCCGAGCGCATCGCCGACCTCGAGAAGCGCATGAAAAACGCCGCCGCCGACCTGGAATTCGAGGAAGCCGCCCGCATCCGCGACGAAATCCGCCGCCTGGAAAACGCCGAACTGGGCGTGCGCGAACACCCCCAGAAAGCCGCCATGGAACGCAGCGCCCGCCGCAAGGTGAAGAAGCGCAAGGGGCCTTGAGACATCATCCCTGCCGTGCCTCTGCCTGAACTTGGCGATTGTGGCTGCTGCGCCTGACCATCCATCCCACCAACACTGTCGCCCCCGGACTTGTTCCGGGGGCCCATACGCACGGGCCGTGCGTTCCCGTTGCGTCGGTGCGTATGGATCGCCGGAACAAGTCCGGCGACGACAGCAAGTGAGGGACGCGCGCGCGCCGCGACCGCGCTGCTGACCCAAGATGTGAGTCTGGCAGGCATCGATCGTCGGGAACCTACGGTGGGGCAAACGCCGGCGTTGTTGCACCGTCGCCGGCCGCTCTAATCTCCTTCCTCATCCCGCCCATGCGGGGATGGGAAAGGCGAGGCGTGGGCCACGTCCCTTTCCGTCAAGGAGCAGGAATGATGTCGGATAGCACCGTCGCCAACTACCTCCTCACCCGCCTCAAGCAGGCGGGCCTGAAACACGCTTTCGGCGTCCCCGGCGACTATGTGCTGACCTTCATGGACCGGCTGATCGCCAGCGGCATCGCCTTCGAGGGCACCTGCAACGAACTCAACGCCGGTTACGCCGCCGACGCCTATGCCCGGATCAGCGGCATCGGCTGTGTCTGCGTCACCTGGGGTGTCGGCGGGTTCAGCGCGATGAACGCGGTGGCGGGCGCCTATGCCGAGCAGGTGCCGCTGGTCGTGCTGGTCGGCGGGCCGCGCACGACGCAGCGGCGCAGTTCCATGCTACTCCACCATGGCGTCGGTGATTTCTCCACCATGCTGGAGGCCTACAAACACATCACGGTCTCGACCGCCCTGCTCGACGAGCCCGAACACGCCGGAGACAAGATCGACCGGGTGCTGGCCCGCTGCCTTGCCGAAAAGCGCCCGGTGATGATCGAGATCCCGACCGACATGGTCGACCGCCCCTGCCCCGCGCCCGGTCCCTTCGCCGCGCCCGACCGACCGGCAAGCGACCCCGAGGCGCTCGACGAGGCGCTGGACGAGGTCATGGCCCTGCTCGCCCAGGCCCAGCGCCCTGCGATCCTCTGCGGTGTCGAACTGCACCGCTACGGCCTGATGGACGAGCTGATGGCGCTGGTCGCGGCGAGCGGCCTGCCGGTGGCGACCAACCTGCTGGGCAAGACGGTGATCTCCGAGCACCACCCCCAGGCCGTGGGGGTCTATGAGGGTGCCAGTTCGCGGGCCGAGGTGCGCGAGATCGTCGAAAACGCCGATGTCCTCATCTGCCTGGGCGCCTGGGTCTCCGACATGAACCTGGGCTTCTATTCGGCGGGGCTGGACGGCCGGCGCATGATCCTGGCCAATTCCGGGCGGCTGAAGATCAGCCAGCACGTCTATGAACAGGTCTGGATCGGCGATGTCGTCGCAGGCCTTGCCGACCGCATGCCGCAGGGCGGTCTCGCCCATGCGCCGTTCGAGAGTATCAGCGCCCTGCTCGACACCGATTTCACTGCCCAGCCGGGCAAGGCGCTGACCGTCGACCGGGTGATGAAACGGGTCAACGCCATGCTGGGCGAAGACATCATGGTCATCGCCGAGACCGGCGACTCGCTGTTTGCCGCCGCCGACCTCGTGATGCACCACGACGTCGGTTTCCTGGGCCAGGCCTTCTACCTGTCGATCGGCTACGCCCTGCCCGCCACGCTGGGCGCCTCGCTGGCCGATCCCGGCCGGCGGCCGCTGGCCCTGATCGGCGACGGCGCCTTCCAGATGACCGCGCAGGAGCTCTCCTCGCTCTGCCGGCGCAAGTCGAACGCCATCATCCTGCTGATGAACAACGACGGCTACACCACCGAACGTGTCATCCACGAAGGCCCCTACAACGACATCCAGCCCTGGGACTACCACCGCCTGCCCGAGGTCTTCGGCGGCGGCTGGGGCAAACGGGTGACGACCGAGGACGAACTCGACGCCGCCCTGGAGCGCGCCCGTGGCGGCAACGACGGCCCGGCGCTGATCGAACTGGTGCTGGAGCGGCTCGACACCTCCGAAGCGCTCAAGCGCATCGGTGCCGCACTTTCGCCCGACAAGACATCATCCTGACTTCACATCTCGTCGGGCGATTGGGCGATTTTCAGTCAGGCTGTGTAACCATTACGCTGCGCGTTCGCCAAACAGTCAGCGCGATTGCTATAACCTTCGGAAGCTGCACCAACAATGCGACCATTGGAAGCGACCCGGCGCCAACGCCACTTGCCAGACGCGTCCTTATAGAATTCCCATTTATCTGCCGACATAACTTTTACTCCAAAGTGATTGCATTGAAGGAATTCAATTGGTTACCAATCTGAAAATTTCAACCGCCGATCCTTGTGGATACTTTAAGTCAAGTATGTTGTCTCATTAAATTGAGAGATAGCATGGTGAAGAAATGCGTTTTTTCCACGGACAGCCACATTGAAGCGTTCGCGGTCCAACTGGTCGTGCCGCACTTTCACCCGACAAGACGTCATCCTGACAGGCTGCATGGACCCGGGCCCGGTGAAGACCTAGATAGGGTCCATGAACGCAGCCACCACAAAACCCGGCGCCGCTCTGGTGACCGGCGCCGGTCACCGCCTGGGCCTTGCCATCGCCAACGCATTGGCGGCACAGGGCTGGGCCGTTGCCTTCCACTACGGCCGCTCCGCCGAGGGCGCCGAGGCCGCGGCCCGCGCCGTGCGCGAAGCCGGCGGCAGCGCCGCGGCGGTCCATGCCGACCTGGCCGAACCCGCCGAGGTCGAGACGCTGGTGGCGCGCGCCGCGCAGGCGCTGGACCGCCCGCTTTCCCTGCTCGTCCACAACGCCGCCGTTTTCGCCCGCGACAGCCTGGCCGACGCCAGCCGCGCGGGCTGGGCCCATCACATGGCGGTCAATGTCACCGCACCGGTGTTCCTGACCCAGGCCTTTGCCGCGCAGCTTCCTGCAGGCGTGCCGGGCAATGTCGTGGCCATCCTCGACCAGCGGGTCGTCAACCCGACGCCCCATTACATGAGTTATGCCGCGAGCAAGGCTACCCTGTGGTCCCTGGTGCAGACCTGGGCCCTGGCCCTGGCGCCGGCGATCCGGGTCAACGCCATCGGCCCCGGCATGGCCCTGCCCGACCACGGCGACGACGACGCCGGCATGGCGCGCTGGACCGACGGCTATCCGCTGCGCCGGGGCACCGCCCCCGATGAGATCAGCGCCGCGATCCGCTTCATTCTCGATGCGCCGGCCATGACCGGCCAGTTGATCGTTCTAGACGGCGGCCAGCATCTGGGCTGGCTGCACCCCCAGGGAGGCTATCCGCTGAAGCCATGAGCGAAGTCGTACGCGATACCATCTTCATCCGCGGCCTGCTGCTGGACGCCTCCATCGGCGTGCTCGACCACGAGCGCGGCGAACGCCAGCCCCTTGTCGTCGACATCGAACTTGAGGTCGAGACCGGCCCGCCGGTCGAGGGCGACCTCGCCTCGGTCTACGACTACCGCATCCCGGTGAGCCACGCCCGCGGCCTGGTCGAGGCCGGCCACATCGAACTGGTCGAGACCTTCGCCAACCGCCTGGCCAATCAGTGCCTCAACGATACCAGCGTGCGCACGGTGACGGTGCGGGTGGAAAAACCCGAAGCGATCCCCGGCGCCGAGGGTGCCGGCATCGAGATCACCCGCCGCCGCAACTTCTGAACACGGCGACTCGAACAGGCGCGGCGGCTGTGTGCGGCCCTGCCCTGCCCGTTTCGTGACGGTGGTCTGGCGCCAAATCCGCAGGATTCCGCGATCCCTCCGGACCCGACCGTGCCAATTGTGCACAGCCGAATCGCCCCCTGCCAGCGCCACCCCTGTCAAGCCGGGTTTTGCGGAACCGTCAGCGTCCCGTCACACACGGCGCGAAAATACCTAAGCGTTTTCAATGGCTTGAAAGTTTTACCCAAAAAACAGGCAGAGACGAAGGCCCTCGCGGGTTTCTGCGGCAGGGGCCCGGAACCCGCAGGGTTGTCGACAGACTTGTCCACAGAAGCTGTTGGTAACCACGGGACGCTAGCATCCCGATAATCACACTAGCTCTACAAGTTAGAGCCAGACTCAATCAGCGCCGTGCAAAAGGGCAGACCTTAGTGGTCCTTAAGCCTCTTAGCCGCATTCGATCTTTGCAGGGCATGCTTCATCTGGGGAAATTTCCAGCCAATAAGCATTGCCTCCCAATCGATAGAGGCAACGCTTCCCTGCGGACCCGACAAACTCATTTATGTAGGTACCGGTGGTTTTCCCTACATCTTCGCAGGCAATCACGCGCGTCTCCTGAAATGGAACAACAGTCTCTTGTGGATCAAGGCACCTCCCTCGAATTCCAGCTCCGCTTCTCCAGCTTAAACCAACCAATGTCTTAGGACTCTCACAATAATTCCAATATACAAATCCCTCACATCTTCCGATATTTTGATTTGTATTTGATTTAATATTTAATATTTCAAATTGATTATTTTGACAATTTCCCAGAACTCCTTCGCCTGCACAACATGCAGCCACATTTACGTCAATGCTACATCGGTTAACAAGCCGGACACTAGTGTTCATACCGCGGAGATTCACGCAATCTGATTGCGCCGTCGCGGACTGAATTTTGAATGAAATAAAAAACGATGCCAGAATGATTACTGTAAATACTTTTGCGGTAATATTAATGTAGTTTTTGCTAATAAACACATCATGCTCCATGAATTTGTGAGTCATGGGAGGTATTCTATTTTTTTATTGCTTCCCAATTTGGGCAACACCCATCGTTCCTGAGATATAGGATGCTTATAATTTCTTAATGTCAATTGAAAAAAGACAAAAAATACAGAACAGAGTACTTTATTTTCTCAACAATCACTCAAGAGCGATCCAATCGGCGCGCAATTGGTAGCATCTCCAGCCTTGGGGCGATTCACCGCATCTCGATCTCATTGACGTAAATGCAGATATTGAGAAACAAGATATTATTAGTTTTCTCTAATTTTGATTTTATATTTATTGATAGAGATAAATATACGAAATAACAATAATCTGATTACCTCATTTATTAAATATATTGCACTGTTGATTCACAATTTAAAGTAAAATAATGCCGTCTTTCCCGCCAAAATAGGTGTCTCTCCCAGTGCGGCGGCAACTGGTGCATTCAACATAGGCGGATAAATCAACTCTGTGCCGATCACGGTTGGATCAACCTAAGACTGAAACCGCATCACCATGCATTCAAACGACTCAAAGGCTTGGCAGCGAGTGCAGACCGGGCCGTTTTCGCTGCGGCGCAAAAACTTCGATGTGGCTGCGGCAGCGCAGGAGGTACGTGTGGCCAACTGCAAAAGGCAGCACGCACCGTTCACACTTCACACCACCGAAAGCTGGTTCCTCGCCGCGATCAGGTGGTCGCGCACCAGTTCGACGGCGGTTTCGGCGTCGCGCGAGCGCAGGGCGTCGTAGATGGCGCGGTGCTGGCGGTTGTAGGCCGCCATCGACTCGGGGCTGAGCACCTTGTCCTTCATGGCGTTCCACTGGCGGTGGCCGCGCACGTGGTTGATCTGGCGGTAGATCGAGATCAGCAGCGGGTTGCGCGTGGCCTCCGCGATCGCCTGGTGGAAGGTGCGGTCCCACTTGGTGAAGGCCTCGGCGCCGATGCCGAGGTCCGAAAGGGCGTCCAGCGCCTCCTCGATACGGTCGAGATCGCGCAGAGTGGCATGCAGCGTGGCGAGGCGGACCATGTGCGGCTCGACCGCCAGGCGGACCTCGACCAGCTCCAGTGGGCTGGTGATCTCGGCGACGTCCTCTTCGGCCTCCTCCGGCCTGAACGTGACGAAGGTGCCCGAACCGACCCGGCGGCTGGCCAGCTTGCCGTTCTCCAGGATGCGCAGCGCCTCGCGCACCGTGGTGCGCGAACTCGACAGCGCGGTGGCAAGCTGGCGCTCGGCCGGCAGCCGCTCGCCGTTGACGTAAACGCCGTCATGAATCGCCTGGCGAAGCTGCGCCGCAATCGCCGAGGCGCTGCGCGCGCCGGGCAAGGGCAGGTTGCGCAGCGCTTCCACGCCGCCGTTCCCGCCTGCCGATCTGGTTCCCGCGCTTTCGCTTGACATAACTTTCAGGCGGGATTTAGCTACCCGCGAATTGGTTCGATTGGGCCACAATTGGCTCAGCACATGGTTGGACCAAACGGCCCTGACGTCAAGCCCAGCTTGGCTGCGGGACCACCCGGCCTGCCAAACCAATCTTCGACCTGCCGCGACTCGGATCCGGCTTCTGGAGGAATACAAGAGACCATGGCTTTCCCCACCCATTCCAAGTACGTGATCATCGGCGCCGGCATCCACGGCCTCTCCACGGCCTACCATCTGGCCCTGGAACTCAAGGCAGCGGGCAAGGGCTCGGGCGCCGACATCCTGGTCGTCGACAAGACCGGCATCGCGGCCGGTGCCAGCGGCATCGCCTGCGGCGTGGTGCGCAACAACTACTACCAGCCGGCCATGCGTCGCCTGATGGCCCAGAGCGTCGAGGTCTGGGAGAGCGATCCCAAGGCCTACAGCTATCATCCCGTGGGCTACATGCAGATCAGCCCGGAATCGATGCACGAGGACATCGCCTCGATCTATGCCCAGCAGCAGGAGATCGGCTATCCCTCGACCTTCGTCGAAGGCACCGAGGACTGCATGACCTACATGAAGGGCATGTTCAGCGACTGGCGCGCCCAGGGCATCACCTCGGTGCTGCACGAGAAGAAGGGCGGCTACGCCAACAACACCGCCTCGATCTACGGCCTGGCGAGCAAGGCCGAGGGCGAGGGCGTGCGCATCATGACTGGCGTTCATGTCACCGGCTTCGAGAAGTCGGGCGGCGCGGTCTCCAAGGTCCTGACCGACAAGGGCGCGATCGAGACCGATTACGTCGTGGTCGCCGTGGGCCCCTGGGTCAGCCAGATCTGGAACATGCTGGAACTGCCCAAGCAGGTCTCGATCAAGGGCCGCGACGGCGAGGTCCACGAGGGCATCGACATGTGGCGCTACTGGTGCCTGGAGGAAGGCACCCTGGGCGTCGATCCCGAGATGCAGCGCACCAACGACGGCAAGATGCCCCCGGTCATCCATGTCGACACCGACGCACCGCTTTACAGCGACGTCGACGGCTCGCTGATCACCGACGAGATGTGGGGCATCTACTACAAGCCCGACTTCAACTTCGCCGGCATCCAGGGCGGCGCCATGCCTTATGTCGTCAAGACCCCGGTCGACGAGGTCCAGCTCGATCCCTACGGCGCGGATTCGCCCGACTTCATCGTCGGTGACGATTTCGCCCACATGTGGTGTTCGGCCCTGGCCTTCTGCCAGGAGCGTTTTTCCGGCCAGATCGGCAAGTGGAAGAAGGAGCCCTCCGGGGGCCTCGGCTGCTTCACGCCCGACAGCTTCCCGGTCTTCGACGTCTTCTGCCAGAACGTCCACGTCCTGGCCGATTCCAACCACGGCTACAAGATGATCGGCGTCGGCAAGCTGGTCGCCGGCGAGATCGTCGGCGAGCGCAGCGAGCTGCTCAAGCCGTTCGACTACAAGCGTTACGAGGAAGGCCGCCTGCATCCGGTGTCGCACAGCCCGTTTCCTTGGAGCTGACGACCCGGATTCATTGACTCAGGCAAAGAGCGGGGACCAATCTCGGATCAGGGTCCGGTGCAGCAGAGTCGCTGCGCAGATGGGCCGAAACCACAGGGAAGAGCCAAGGGGGACAAAGATCCATGGCCATGGACATCGAAGCCTACGTCGAAGCAAAGGGCCGCGCGCAGCTCGTCAAGGATGTGCGCAAGAAGATCAATGAACTGAAGATCGAATACATCTACTACCAGTTCATCTCCGTCACCGGCCGCATCATCGGCAAGGGCGTACCCGCAGATCACTGGGAGAGCATTGCCGAGCGCGGCTTCCAGCTCGTCTACGGTTCGGTCTCCAACCTCTATACGGACCGCTACGGCAAATACATCGGCTTCGGGCCGGAGGCTTCCGAGCTGGTCGGCATCCCCGACCCCGATACCTTCGTCCAGTTGCCCTGGGACAAGCGCGTCGCGCGCGTCTTCTGCACCTGCTTCCGCAATCGCGAGGAGCGCAAGGATCCTGGCAACTTCTTCACCGGCGACTGCCGCGGCAACCTGCGCCGTGCCCATGACGGCTTCCAGAAGAAGCACAAGGGCCTGCACATGCGCCACGGCACCGAGCCGGAGATGATGTGGCTGAAGAAGGGCGAGGACGGCCTGCCGGCCGGCGGTTTCTCCAAGCCCAACTGCTATCACATCGACCAGTTCGAGAGCCTGCGCCCGGTCTTCATGAAGGTGATCGAGTACAGCCGCGCCATGGGTCTGGACATGATCCAGGGCGACCACGAGGACGCCCCGGGCCAGCTTGAGCTGAACTTCCAGTTCGACGACGCCCTGCGCACCGCCGACCGCCTGACGACCTACCGCCAGATCTGCGCCCAGGTCGCGCGTGAGAACAACCTGATCGCCTGTTTCATGACCAAGCCGTTCATGGGCGTCTCGGCCTCGGGCTGCCATCACAACGTTTCGCTGTGGACCGGCGGCAAGGACGAGTTCAACCCGCTGGGCCAAGAGACGCCCGCCGGCATGCCGCAGAACTTCATGTACCGGAAGGGCGGCAAGAACCTCTTCCTTCCCGACGGCAAGGATCCGCGCAAGCCCGGCAAGGTCGGCCTGCAGGCGATCGGCGGCATCATGGCGCATCTCGATGCCCTGACCGCCATCGGCTGCTCGACGGTCAACTCCTACCGCCGCCTGTGGGACACGGGCTTCTGGGCGCCGGTCTTCGCCGACTGGGGCTATCAGAACCGCACCACCGGCATGCGCGTTTCGGCCCCCGGCCGCTTCGAGTACCGCGCCGTCGATTCGATGGTGAACCCCTACATCATGGCCGACGCCATCATCCAGTCGTTCGACCACGGCATCTCCAAGAACCTCGACCCGGGCGAGCCCGAGGAACGCAACATCTACGAGGCGATGGAGTCGGGCAAACAGGTCAAGAAGCTGCCCATGTCCCTGGGCGACGCGCTCGCGCGTCTCGACAAGGACGAGGTCATCAAGCAGGCCATGCCGGGCGACATGTACCGCGTGTTCAAGCACTACAAGACCGACGAGTGGGAGCGCTTCATGGCCACCGTCACCGACTGGGACATCGCGCGCTACTGGGATTGCCTGCCCTGATCACTGTTACCGGCGGCGGCGGCCCATCAACGGGCTGCCGCCGTTGTTGTCTCTAGAACGAGGAGAAGTTCAAGCCATGTGTGGCATCGCTGGAATCATTCATCGCAAGGGGGTGGCGGATATCGGGTCAGAGATGACCGCGATGCTCCAGTCCCTCAAGCATCGCGGTCCCGATTCGACCGGGTTTGCCGTTTACGGCACGCCGGGCAAGAACGAGTACGTGATGCGCTTCAAGGTCGCCGAACAGGAAGACCTGGCCAAGGGCTTCCAGATCCACGAGACGGTGCGCCAGCGCCGTTCCGAGGTCGACAGCCGGCTTGCCGGTCTGGGCGTCAAGATCATCGAGGCCAAGGACGCGACCGAATACGCCTTCCGCTACCGCATCCAGTACGACGGCGACATGAAGAAGCTCGCCGATTTCGTCGAGGACGTGGAAGCGACCGAAATCCTCTCGATGGGTTCGGCTCTTGAGCTGATCAAGGATCTGGGCGACGCCACCGTCGTCTCCGATCAGTACTCGCTCAAGGGTTTCAAGGGCACGCACGCCATCGGTCATACCCGCATGGCGACCGAGTCCGACGTCGACATCCGTTCGGCCCATCCCTACTGGGCATACCCGTATCACGACATCTCGGTCGTCCATAACGGGCAGCTCACCAACTACTGGATCATGCGCCGCCAGATGGAGCGCAAGGGCTTCCGCTTCATGTCGAACTGCGACAGCGAGCTGCTGGCGGTCTACATCGCCGACAAACTCGACAGCGGCGTCGTGCTGAAAGATGCGATGCGCCAATCGATCGACGAGATCGACGGCGTGTTCACCTATCTGGTCGCGACCAGCGACAGCCTGGGCATGGCCAAGGACAGCATGGCCGCCAAGCCCATGGTTCTCTACGAAAGCGACAACCTGGTCGCGATGGCATCCGAGGAAGTCGCCATCCGCCAGATCATGCCGCAGGAAATCGACACGTTTGACCCCTACGATTCGGAGGTTCGGGTATGGCGAAGCTGACCAGAAGCAGTTCGCTCGAGCAGGGGCTGCATACCGAGCAGCTCGCGGGACGCACACAACAGCGCTTCTTCGACTTCACGGAGGAGGAGAACTACCTCTATCCGGAAGCCTATGACGTCGACTTCAACAAGCGCACCACGCTCGACGTTTCCAAGATGGATACCAACGGTATCAATCTGAAGCTGCGCGAGCTGATGAGCGAGGGCTACGGCTCGATTGTCATCAAGAACCCGCTGGCCAA
>Ga0105055_10008041_pt1 | contig 13838 bp, 16 predicted proteins | sample BON03_FD_78090 | JGI IMG/M metagenome (GOLD analysis project Ga0105055, IMG submission 78090) | Freshwater microbial communities from Lake Bonney liftoff mats and glacier meltwater in Antarctica - BON-03 | ecosystem: Environmental > Aquatic > Freshwater > Ice > Glacier meltwater | place: Lake...
AGCACGGACATGACAAATACACACTATAAAACATATCGGCAAACGTAATAAATGCCCTTTCTGTATTTTGGACGAATACTAATCACTGAGATACTGCATTTATATAGTTTTCATTCTTGCATTATTTTTCTAGATCACTTTAAAATCCCTTTTATTATTTGCACGCTAAATATTCACAAACAGTACGTATGCAGTATATCTTGACCAAATTGCATCACATCAATGAACAACCACCTCCAGATGATTTTGAGGCTTTTGGGACCTCCGATTTGTTTTGGATTTGTTGTGGTTTTGTTTTGGTTGAATTCATTTTTTGGCCTATGGGTTCAACAGGTTTTGTTGCGTTTTTTTGTGTGGTAGTTACTTTTTCAAGTTCTTCATTTACTCCAAGAAATTTATTCACGTGTGGATGAATATGAGATTTATATTGATTTTCTAATTCAGGCAGCACATGTTTTCTTGTTGTATCAACAATTACGCCAACTGCAATAGCTGTACCTATTGAGGTTAATACAGGACATATTTCTCCTCCCTTTACGTTGTGTGCCCTTGAGACTCGACGTTTTCCATGCGCAAATTGCTCTTGATAGTTTTCTGCATCAGTTTGCTGTTGTTCACAGCTGTCCCAATTTCCGTTACAGTTGCAACAAAATCTTTGCTGTTGGTTCCACGCGCTGTAATCGGGTTCATCCGGTATCAGCAAGATGGGACAAAACAACCCATGTCGGTTCGGGAAATCCAGCTCGCGTTGATCCGGTACCAACAAATTACGGTGATACAACGCGTGTCGGCTAGGAAAATACAGTTCGCATTGACCTGATCTCTCAGGCATGTAGTCATCTCCAGACTGTTGTCCGTAGACTTGGCAGCAGTTGTTTCCTGTCTCATATGTTGACATTTTATACACGATTAAAAGTATTCGCATATATATATAATTTCTCATAACAAAAAAATTAGACACCCCATCGAAAAAACACTACAAAAAGGGAAAACATATTGTGCACAATCCTTGGAATATTAATATTGCGAGGTCCGAACTTGATGACAAACAAGATAGCAACGAAAATAAAAAAAAAATCCTATAGACTTGGAATACTATTCTTCAATGCGCGCGTTGCAAGTATCTCATGAACAAATCCGTCCAGAAAAAAATACATTCATGGTGGCACAAAAATCAAAATTGCTTCATGCTGCCAGCAATGTACGGAGGGCACGAACATGACTGGATTTTTCTCGAAGCAGGGTGCGTCGGGTGTCGTTTGTGTGGTGTTGTGCATATTTGCCAGGAAAGGTGTAATATTATCCCGTGCTGCTGCGAGCGACAAGATGACTCTAGCGAAGTTTGCTTGTTGACTGGTATTGTGTTGAGCACAACAACATTCTTCGAGTCCGAGATATCGATCTTAGACTTCAAAAGCGACTCATATACAAATATGCAAAAGCCTGCCAAAAAAATCAAAGTATCTCACGAAGTGTCACAGCAAGTTATTTCTGATACAACGCATGCCATGATGGACTTGTTGCTGTCTTCAGATAAAGCGAAACTGGCCAAGGAAATGGAACAAAAAAGGTACAAGAAAAAAATAGCGGCTGCCTTCAGCAAACACGTCTCCGGCCAGCGATACAAGTTCAGTCAGTACAACGTCATCGAGGGAATTGAGTTTGCTATGTCGGCAGTGAGCAAATACAGAAAGATCGAACAAATCACATATACTGTTAGCAAGGCTGAAACGGATGAAATCAAAAAGGTAATCATTGAATTTGTCAGCAAGCTGGTTTTGCCAAAGCCCTACATCCTGTGCCATCAGACAGAAAAGCTAAACAATCTCATCACATCCATCATCTACATATGTTCAGACGGCATCTGCTATAATGGAATCACTTATCTGAAGCGTTTCAGCGTGCTGGAAAAAGTACTGCCGCTTGAACTGACACTCCTGTCTTGCTTCAAGATACAGCCCAAGATTGTCACTGACGGAGAAAATGTCATCAAAATGTGTATTAATGATATGATTAGCAGGAAAAAATAATAAAAAAATAATTGTCAGTATATAAAGGTGCACGTCACCGCTAGGTGAATGCTAGTATGAACGCACTCGGTACATATAGACACGAAAACATTCCTAAATCAGGAGGTCTGTGGTTTGCAGTGCTCAAGGACTTGACACACTATCACGCTAGTCGCACCAACAAAAAGGGCATAGTGTGCGCTGCCTGGGATAAGAATGCAACAGGATCGAAAGCCTTTGGGGTTTTTGAAAATGGACAAGAATACTTCGACACTGTGCAACAAATGCCACTTTCAAAGCGATCCGGATATGAAATCATTCTGCGTGATGCGCCGTGTAAATTATACCTGGATGTTGAATGGGAAACCGAAAACCAAGAAGACGTAGATGCCCGCGATAAAATAAAGGCCATCTGTGCTGCAATTTCTTCCAGAATAGCCACAGAGTACCCCAGGATTGTCGATGACACCATTGATTTCTACGTTTCTACCTGCTCGCGCATGAAAAATATCAAAGTGTTTAAGAATTCGTTTCACATTGTTGCTACCAATGTAATATTCTGCAACAATCACAGTGGTGACATGGAGCATTTTGTACGCGAGCTACATTTCGAAAATGAGATTGATACAGCAGTGTACACACCCAATCGGTGTGTCCGAACGGAGTTGTCTTCCAAATTTGGACAGAATGCATTCTTCGAAAACATCCAAAAACTCTCGGGAGAGGAGAGTAGTGTAGCACGGATGGCATCGCTAATCACAGTGTTTGATTCAAAACTGCCAATTATTCAGGAAAATACAATCTTTTCGAAAAATAGCGCCAAACGAAAAAATCAAACCCCATTGACAATTCGCAGCAAAAAGCAGACTACATCCTGCACAGATGTCAATTACAAAATCCCTGAATATTTCCTGGACATGTTTGATAACAAGATAAACACAATTTTCGAGAGGAAAGAGATTGACGAGACAATGCACAACCAGCTTCCTTTTTCAATTCAACAACTACTTGTAAATAAAAATATCGATGTGTCAGAAGTGCAATTCATCTATATCAGACATCCGAAATGCTGCATCAACAAATTATTGTGCGGAATAAACCACGCACATCACTCGAATAATGGGTGTGCAGTGGCCATACGAATCAACGGGGTAGTCGAAATGTACAGCAAGTGTTATGGGTGTAAAAATAAATCGCTGTCGTGCATCAATAAATTTGACAAGTTCCTACTTCTACCCAGTCTCCACACACATCCGGTCTTGTATCAGATCATCCACACTCGCTTTGGCATTGACAGTGTCTCTGATTCAGAGCCACGAAAACGAGTACTGAAAGTATACATGGAAAAGCAAAAAAATCAAATCGACAAACTTTTGGAAAATAATGATCCGTTGACATACAGCACAAGTTTCCGGTACCTGTGGCACAAATATATAAACAGCGCTGCTTCAGGGTGGTTGGTTGTGTCGGAGAAGAGGTAATGTTTATTCATTGCATAAAACCCAGACTTGAGCTATTTTTCGACTCGTCTAAAAATAGGCATTGTTTTTTTTCAAAGATACTTTATAGTCACTTGTCCAACAAACAATGTGCACACTAAAGCACAATGCTCAACAGTTCGCCCGACAAAGGACTCATGCTGGTTCTGACCTCTTTCCTCAAAGATGATCTTAACGGAGGCAAAACCTTTGTGTATGAAGGAGAGTTTCCGTCTGATGACCTTTTACTCATGTGTGCCGACAAAGCAGTTGGCAACTGGTTCAACATCAGGAAGCTCAAGGATTCGGAAAACAATGTTTACAATGAGAAAGTGCACAATAAAGATGTACAGGCCTCAATGGTTAGTGACATGTTTATGGAGTACAGAAAGTATGCGCTTGAAAATTGGTCTGGAGTTGAAGGAGAAAAGGAGCGGCAATTCCAGTTTGCGTCTCATGCCGTTGCAATGGCAGCGACTACCCCTAAAGCTTAAATTCTTTTTAATAAACCATTTTTATCAAGTTCAATCATTCATAAGATCAATCTGGTCTGTGAGTTTCAACAGGGGCTCTCTGAATAAAGAAAACTTGTCTTGAAAAGCACTGAGATTATCAGGACTCATTATGATAGCAAATGCAATCACGTCAAAATCAGAACGCATCCGCGAGATTTCTTCAACATATATCTCGGCAACAAGACTTGGTGGATTTTGAAAAGCACCACATCCGAATGCACCCAACACAACGCAGCGCACACAATTGTCCTTCAATGTGAGTAATTGAGCTCGTATTCTTCTCCGACAGTCTTCCATGAAAACACTCTGTCGCAAATTGTCGACACCTCGCAAATCCCACGCAGCCGCTCGAAGTTCAACAAAAGGGAAAATCTCATTTCGAGATAGGAATGTGTAGCCGTCAGATTCAGGACCTCGAATTACCACGTTGTGTTTATTATCAGCAAAATCCATATAGACTCTTGGATTTAAGCCCTTAGCATTGATCAACGTGGACATATGTTGCGTATACTGGGATCCTGATAAGTTTGTTTGTGACCTGTAGAGTGAAAAGTGTAAATCTGTTCGGCGGAAAATGTTTTCTTCCTGTGCCGAACACCCCTCCACGTACCCGCCTCCTGGAACAAACGCGTTGGCGAAATTCAAAACAGCAAACTCCCGCCCGTGCAAATTCGTCAGTATCTGCGTACACTCCCCCCAGTCAAGATTGATTGGCTCATATATACCAAGCGCAGCAATACTCTTACCGTCGACAATTCTTTGTATTTGCGTGTTTTCCATTCTCTTCAGATTCTGAAATGCAATCCGGTGATAGTAACCTTTCGGCTTGATCGCAAACGCGTACAGTGTTTCCAGCAAGATTGTGTGCCTCCACTTCATTTTCCTTTGCCCGTGTGTCAATGCATCATCATGAGCAAACTGTTTTTCAAGAGAGCGCCCTTTTAATTTAACAAGGTCGAGGTCTAACCCCTGTTTTAATTTACGACATTTGATCGTGTTGTGTGTGTTCTCATCACATATTGTGCAGTTTTGCATTACCGTAATAAATACATGGCATTTTCCATGTTTATATAGTGTCCAGACAGTTAAATGTTTTTTTTCTGCGCAGATCAAAAACACAGTTTTCATGCAACATCACTTGGAACTTTTTCATAATCAGAGTTCGGACCTGGTGGTGTTACAAGGTGAGATTCGGGCACCTTTTTTTCAGCCGTAGCATGATACAGAGCATAGATGGAAAGTATCCCAATAGCAGTACCCACAAAAATTGTAACAAGAACCATATCACGACTCCACAACACAGCCCCACTCGATGATGAATTCGTAATCTCGACAGTACCAACCGTCTTGTTGACATCGATCAAGTCGGATACATTCACAAACATTTCATGTATTCCCATATTCTCATGATTCTCACAAAAATAGTACAATTTTTGTGAGAATCCACCGCCAGGAACAGTAAAGGTTGTATTCTTGGAAGCATAATCCACAAATACGGGGAAGGGAGCACCAGTGTATGTTTTAATAGGATTCCACTGTACAGACTCGTTATTACTGGTAACAAGCACAGGGTGGTCCGAAGACGGCCACAAAATAACAACTGTATCAGCATGTTGCATGTCTATCCTCATGTCCATGAAGTTATTCATTGTCAAAACAACACGATTCTCCATCGCATCACAGAGTATTGGTCCAAACGCCAATACCCAAATGAATAAATACCCTGCACAACGTGTTATTGACATTGTTTCAAAAATGGGTAATCGTGCTTATATACAAAAATAGATTTTCGACAATCAACTTGACTTGCTATGAAAGGATTGATCGAGGTTAGCACAAGCAAAAAAGACCATGGAAATGATTTTCAACAATGTTGGGAAACAATTAAAATGCTCTGGAAATACAAATCTAGGACATGATGTGCAGTCGAATAGCGTGTCTCTGATGTCGAACTCGAGGCTCCAGCTTATGAACAAATGTTCTAAATGTGGTGTTGTCTGCACAAAGATCCGCAGGAGACAAAATGACTTTCTCAAGAACAATGAAAATTCATTTTCACAGTTTTTTTACGTGGAATATGACGAGAAGGACTCCAAGTTTAACAAAATCCTTTATTTTTGATGTATATTCTTGCAACTGATAAGGATGATACTGAGCTCGAAAAGGCTTTGACCACAGAGCAGAAGCAGAAGAAGACTGTACAGTTGCTCAGCACGTGCGCGACATTGATGAAATATTTTCGGAATGCGCATTTGCAGAGATTTCTGGCATCAAGGACAAGATAAGTGCAGAAAGTTTTTCTGCACTTGAGGCAGCAAAGACTGTCAACAAGAATACTGCCTTTTTGGCTTGTGATCTTGTGATTTTAAGAATTTCCTAGAATTTTATTTTGGAAACAATAAATCGGGGTTTCGAAACTGCAACAAACAAGTATTCACAAAAAATATAATAAAATACAGCATTCATTATTGTTGTACTATTTCTAGTGAATATTGCATGTACATATTCGACGAGTACTTCGTTTAGAACTCATATACAATTAATTCAGTTCAAGCAGAATCAACACAAGCTATGATTTTTTTACATGTTGCGTTTTTATGACTTGTGTTTTCTTGCCTTATGCCACGCGGGCCCCTTGAGAAACTCTCTATGCTGATCAGCACATGCCTCTTTGCGACTATCAGCGGACACAGTCGTTTTGGCTATGCGACGCCATTCGTCAAGAAGCGGGCATATATCTTTGTGCCGCACTACATTATGGCCAAGGATCTCATCACGTGGAAAACCCGATAATTTGCGTCCAGACGCAATCATTTGGTGGTTTTTGTCACAGAATCCAACAACGTGACACCCAGAGCACACCAGTATACTGCAGGTTGGGACTGTTTGACAGCCCATGCATACTTTGTTTTTGATCGTCAGTTGTGTGTCCAGATGCTTTTTCAGTTTCGCCATCCCCAACTCCTCTGAACCAATCTCAAACAAATTGAATGCGAGATGCAACAAGACATCATTCTTAATGTACATCAAATTGTGACAATAGCTCAATCCAATCGCAGTGTCAAACCAATGGCTTGCCTCGTGTAAAGTCTGCATATAGTTTGTGTTTTTCGATTCCTTGTCTGTGACAGTGTATAAATACGCACGCGATCTCAAATCGATTCCAATTGCGATGCAGGTTAGTATCTTGAATTGATTGCAACCCTGGCAGTCAAGCGACACTGTGCAGACATTGCACTGGAGAGACATTTCGCGTAATAATCCCCATACCTCTTTGCGGATGTCGATGGCTGCTTCAAAACAGCATTTCAATGAATGGCACTGAGCGATTTGAAGCTTGAGCAAGACTATCGTTTCAAACTTTTCCCTGACGAGATCGTCGTTGTGCACAATCGATAGAGTTTCTAGATGCAACACCAACGCATCCTCGTACTTTCCGGTCCAAAAAAGACATCTACCAAGTGACTGCCGCGATTTTCGGACTTGATCTCGATTTTCCAGCTTCTTGCTGAGGCATAGTGATTCTTTTGAAGCTGAGACTGCCTTGATATATTGCTCCATCATACAATATATCCGAGACAGATTGCAATACATTGAAGCAATTTGATTTTGTATTTCCAAGACCTTCGAATCATACAGCTCTTTTGGCACCTGTCCCGAAAGTTTCAGTGGACAGATGTCAGCTCGATCTAATTTCTGGGCTAAAACCAAACTGAGTTGCAAGAGCTCAAGTGCTAACGTGAACTCACCCTTCCTTTTGTGACAATCTGCTAGCTTCGTATACAGCATCATTGCAGCAATTGGTATGTCTGTCATCCGCCAAAGGTAGGCCGAAGACATGATCTCCGAACTACAACTCAAAATGTCATCAAATTCTTTCTTTTCAAACATGTGGTCAGTCCCTTGTATCAGGAGTCTCATACTTCTCAATGTAGTTTCCGACACAGGAGCTTCATTCAAGTCTGGTGGTTTCTTGCAAATACGTTTGTGACCCGATTTCCACGCTTGGTGCTGGCAATCAGTCGAACAGTATTTGAACATCAGACAGCGAGTACAGGTGAAGGTCGGATTTGCTACAGCACAGTTTGCATTGCAGCAGAAATTACCAATTTGCCATTGATCGGAAGCAGACGACATTCTAGAAAAATTCACCAAACGACGATCAAGAACACTTTTACAATGAAGGAAGCAAGTTCTCAATGCACAAGACACCTTTCTCGACACAGGAAAAGTTCAAATATTCAATCTTTGGCTAGAGGCTAAAAATAAAACTATTTCATCTTTCGCTACAATACACAAATAAATAAAAAAATTTGCTCCGGTACCATCCCACTGGTACATACTTTGCTCCGGTCCTGATGAATGACATTTTCGATGAAATTCGTTCCGGTTCCGATTCTTTAGCCTCGGCAAAGTTCTGGTTCCGATGAATAACATTTTCGATGAAATTCGTTCCGGTTCCGATTCTAAACTGCTGATTTTGGAATTCGGGTTTTGATTCTGAGTTGAGCACAGCAATGCATCATGTTAAATGTCCCGGTAGCCTCAACATCATAAAAAAGGTTGCGGCGGGGACGAATCCAGAGGCGTTTGATTCGAAACGTGCCAAGGCAGCACATATTCCTACAGCAAGCGGAGGTAGTGCGGCCACACAAGCCGTGCCTGAGGATCAAAAGAGCCTTGAACAAAATAAGACCATCGTGCAAATTGTGAAGGAGCGAGAGCTATTCAGTCCGCTTCGCGTCATGAGCAGACCCAAAGCTTGGTTGTCAAAGTGGAACGGTGCCAAATCCCTTTACTGTTTTGTCCACAGCGTTTTACTCGAACGGGATCCGGAACACATGGCGGTGTTGCATGCTGTCGTCGATTCGCAGGAAGCATTTCGCAAAGAGTACCCGTTGGAAGAACAATGGACTCTTTGGGAAAATTGTTTGGCATTGGAGCATGGTGACTCCAAAGACATGGAGCTGTGGAAAAGGGGTATGGAAGAAATCAATGAAATCGTCAGAGAATGGTCTGACGAGCTATACGACGTGGATTTTTCTCCTCTTTTCCTGTACTTGCAGTCCGAGTACAATGATGACTCTGATAAGGAAGACGATACAATTATGATGTATCCTGAGAAATGGCACAATAACAACCCTGTGCAGTTTGAGATTTGGAATCGCATGTATGTGAAACATGTATTGACAGGCCAGGGCGAGACAGCAGATAACAGGGCGATTCTTGAATGGACACTTCGCTATAATATCAAGAAGGCCCTCCACGCCCTCAAGACCATTGCCAACATATAGACTCATTGTCTCCTGCTCGAATGCACACTCGTGCACAGAAAAATAAAATAGTGTTTTGGTCTTTATTAAAATAAAGAGATCGATGTTTTTTGGTGAGGAAAAAGAACCAACCCCGGCTAGTTTTGAATTTATCGAACCCACGCCGATGAACATAGAATATTTCAAAATAAATTTGGTACAAGAGATGGTTTTTCCTGAAACCAGACTTGATCATCGTGTTTTGATTGAATCGGAAACGAAATCTCTGTCTACAACAGACTCTAGCAGACTATACACTGCCTCTGACGTTTGCCTATTTTCGCTCTGAGAACATACTGTTCGTTTTTAGTCATATGTGAGAATCTGTCATCCTCCAACCAGTTTATATTTTCTGCTCGCAGGCGTAACAACTGTTGGCGACTAAAGTCTTGTTTCTCTTCATCTTTCCATTCATCGAAAAACGGGTCGTGCAGATAGTCAATATACATAGTCCGACCAAGTCTCGAATCCTGTCGTATTTGATATTCTTTCCTCTGTGATTTTTCCCAGTGATTTAACCTTTCATCGTTTAGATAGTGCAGGTATGGCTCACCATGGAGTCGGTTTTGCAAGCTCATTCAATTGGCAGGTATGTATTGTCGCTTCCACTGAGTACCCAATACAAGCCAATATGTAGTTCGTGTCAAGGTAGAATATTATCTTCAGCACACGTGGGTTTGTATCAATATAGTAAAAAAAATCATATTTTTAGAAAATTCTTATTTATAGAACTAAATCGAGCATAAAAGGGGCGGGACGAATACGATTCATCCACCACCACCACCACCATGGCTCGTGCCAACTCTTTCAGCATGGGTTTGATGCACAGCGTGCAAAAGGACAAGCGTGAAAAAGTACAGAGCTCGCTTGCCAAATTTTTCTCATTCAGGTTGTCGCTCGCTATCGAACATGAGATTCACACCAAGTTCTCGCACGATCCAGAACTTTACATCAAAAAGGCCTTTAGCATCCGCAACAACATCAATCCGCTCAAGAACAAGGTGTTGTACGACGCTTTGGTTGCTAAACACATCTCGGTCGATTTTGTGGTGGGGTTGACTGTTCAAGACATGGCCACGGGCGAAAAAATGAGGTTTAGGCAATTGGCAAAAGAAGATTCTTTGTTTCAGTCGACGATGACGGAACAAACACGTATTCTTCAACGCGCCTCAATATTGTTTGAGGATTCGACAAAGAAAACAAAACTATTTCCCAATAGCGACAGCGTTGGAAACTTTTAGAGTGTTTTTGCGGGTGTGTAAATTATTGTTATAATAAAAAAATCAAAAAAATTGCAAAAGTGTTTACAACTTGTCGTCGAGATTGCAGGGACTGACAGAAACTAGAGGCAGCGCTGGGTATATTTTTACAGTGTGGACTGATGAATGGGTTTCATCGTGGAAAATCAAGAGTGTTTGATTCGCTGTGTCGAGGTCGAATGTGCAACCTGAAACTTCAATCACTGGTACGTTTTGATACTGAAAGAATGGAACAAAAATAACAGTCGAAGCTGTCATGAGTTCAGTCTCGCTATGTCTGAACTTGAACAAGAAAACACGCGAAACAATGTCGAAACTCATCACAATCGGCGTGCCTGCGCATCTCATCACATATGGCCGGACAATGGCTTCGAATGCGCGGCCACCTGCAAAGATGTTCGGGTCGTTTTGATTTACAAGCTTGTCTGTCGAGAAAATCGACAAATCTTCACCATTCCACCCATCTCCGTGGGAATGCGTGTGATCGGGCGTGTAATTCCATAGGATCCCAGACAGCAATGATCGATCAAGAGCAGATATTGTGATATTCATCGATGAAATCTGTCGACTGAAATCGCTCGTATTGTAACACTTTGCATTGTCGATGTCAAATGGTATTCCAATTTCGCCAATAATCGTGGGGATTCCTTTACCAGAATTCAGTTTCGCAACACACCCAGACACCAGCAATAGTTGTCGACTGTACTCTTTGATAACATTCTTCCGGCCGAATACCAGTGGAAGTGAAAACTTGCTGTCTCTGACAACACCCACCCACGTCCGGAACGATTTTGTGACTAAAGGGACAAGATCGTACCAATGTGGAGCCCACACGAGGTTCTCTAGAGTAATGCTCTCGCACATTTCCTCACTAATGGAGGCAGTCTCAAAGTTGGTGACTCGATCAACGAAAATCAGATATTGGCCTGCACTGTGTGTTTTCTTGTTGATGACTGCTCTGAATTTGTGAATGAAAGGCATAAAGTAATCTTTCTGTAAATCAATGTTATGTGGCTCTCCATTGACGATTCTATATCTAAAATAATCTGGCTTCAACAACTCGGGAATGCCTTGTGCATTTCGGCCCCATATGTTTTGATCTTCCCAAACACAATTCCGTGTCCATGCGCGCGCGCCGTTTGGATTCATGAGTACTTTCCCGCTGTGGACAAGACTTGGACTGTAATTCTTTACCCACGTTGCAAAGCCGTCGCCGAGCTGAAATGACTCGAAAAACGTTGGGCTTGAGCCTTGTCGCATGTAAATGGATTCTTTGGAAAGATCTTTCCATCCGATCATGCCCAAATTGGGTTCATTCATTGAGTCGAAGCCAATCACATTCTCCTCGCCACTGAGTTTGTTTGCGACCTTTGAGAATGCTGAGAAATAATGGCCTTGCAGAAAGTCTTGAACATTCTGTCCACCAATCATAAAATTGGGGCAGAAATCATTTCCCCCAAAAAATAATGTAAACATCGTAGCAGTAGCAAGTCGGTGATGGTTTGAGGGCCAATGCATACATGGAAATCCAGTATTGTCCCCATGCTCCATGATGTATCCTTGTTGTGTGAAAGAGGCACCACTCTCGTGGAGTTTTGAGATGTTGAAGCCAACCAACTCCAACGTCCATGCAGGGGCTCCGTCACCCCCCGTCCATCGTGACCAAACATCTTGATGCGGGTCAATCATGCATGCAATGTTATATTTTGCAGCTATGCGCACAATTTTCAGAAGATACTCCAAGTACTCTTCGTCGTATTCACCCGGGCCAGCATGTTCGATGGCCTCCCACGTGACCAGCAAACGAATAAATGTCAACCCGCATGCTTGGATTCGCTGGAAATGATCGTCTGCCTTGTCGAGAGGAAACGGTCGTCCGACAAACGATACCTTTGCAGTGTTGAAGAAATCCTTTGTCACATGTGTCTGACAGTTCAGAGGAAACTTTGACGAGCCACATACATTCACGCCACGCAGAATTAACTTGCGACCGTCCTTGTCCTCAAACCACATGCCTCTATTACACACAAGTTCTTTTCGGGTTACTTGTGGATAGGATCCCAAGTTAGGCAACTTGGTTTTATCGTGAACCCCGTACTCTGAGCTTTTTGGCTTTGCGTCAGCAATGATTAGATAAACATAAAACATCCACGATGCAAGTGCACTACAGCATCCAAGGAAATAATTTCCGCCAAAGAATATAACGACTGAGATCGACATGAGAAAAAAAACACATATCTCTTCTGGAGTATAGTATTGCAAAAACTTCCCAAAGTATCTGAATGTAATAGCTAGGATCATTTGCTGCCTGCAATGTCTTATCAACGCAGTTACATTTATATACTATTCCATGATAAAATAAAATTGTAGCTCTTTGCAACCACGAATACGTATCATGTTTCTCGGGAACTCCTGCATCAATTTCACAAATCAAAATGGTGTGACTTCGAGAGGTTGCAGATTCGTAATATACCAGTTCCAGATTAGAGGTGTTAGATAACATGAAATCGTGATGTCCATGGTATAGTGATAGCGTGCCATAACAATAGTGCAGCCCTGAATGAATACAAGCAGCCACACGCAGATAGAATATATAACGCGTGTCTGATTCTTCATCGGATATGAGAGGCGGGCATATCGCAGACAACACAGTGCTGTTGTCACAGTAGTTAGTTGGTGCCCCGAAAATGTCAAATCGCCACAGTTGTAACTGCCAATGCCACCTGTACTTGCTGAATGTCCTTTCAGAGTGAAAAATATTTCATTCACAGTTTTCGGCCTGTCATGTTCAATATTGGGGTTGCTGTCTAAACAATGATTGGCAGAACCAGGCAAGGTTGTAGACATGTACGTGAAAAATCGGAGCATAGTTCCAATTGCTACTACAGACAGTAGCCTGGTAATCACGTTGACTGTATAGACTTCCTTGGCATTATCAAAAATAAAAGACCGTGCACAGATCACAACAAGGACCGTCGTCAATAACGTGAGAGGCAAATTCGTGTATTCACTGATAAATTCCGGGAGAATATCGAACCCGATATCTTGCGTAAGTCGTGGTCCGGTCCTGTTTATTTTGAAAGGGGTATTAGCATATTGACTCATCATTGGTATCACTATAGTACATCATGACCGTGTAACCAACCTATATCTGTAAAACGCCAGATTCCTAAACACCATGGAGCCTCCAAAGAAGCATACACACGCACTTGAAATCAGGACCTTGTACTGTTTGCCAAACACAGACCATTCGTCGTGCACACGC
>Ga0105055_10008046_pt1 | contig 13835 bp, 12 predicted proteins | sample BON03_FD_78090 | JGI IMG/M metagenome (GOLD analysis project Ga0105055, IMG submission 78090) | Freshwater microbial communities from Lake Bonney liftoff mats and glacier meltwater in Antarctica - BON-03 | ecosystem: Environmental > Aquatic > Freshwater > Ice > Glacier meltwater | place: Lake...
AACTACTGCATACGACCAAGCTATTGAGTCGTACAACAAGGCAGCAGAATTGAATTCACTGAATCCAAATGTCCGGTTGTCTATTACTAACGCCCTCATGTCTAAAGACATGGTAAAGGAAGCCAAGGCTTCAGTAGCAGAAGCAATTAAACTCAAGCCTAATTATACTGAAGCTTTAATTCTAATGTCTCAAATAGAAAAGAAACAAGGCAACAACACAGAAGCACTTTCTTTTGCAGAAAAAGCTTTGCAAACTCTGCCTTCCAATCCAGAATTAATAAAGTATGTTGAATCATTAAGGAGTGGTAATAATGTTCCTGCGCTCATTGTTGAACAAGAAAAACTTAACCAAGGAGAAAAACAATAATTTCTTTAGTGAATAGGCATAATGCAGAAGATATTATCATTTTTCAGAAAAGAATACATAAGTATTAATCAGGCAGCGATATTATTGGGTTTCTTTGCTTTCTTGTCTCAGATATTGGGATTGTTTCGAGATAGATTCATTGCTCATTCGATTGGACCGTCTCCAATGCTGGATGCTTACTATGCTGCTTTTAGAATTCCTGATTTTATATTTATCTCGGTGGCGTCATTGGCTTCTATTACCGTTTTGATACCTTTCATTGTTAGTAAAATGAAAGGAGAGGTGGTTACACAACAAGCAAGAAAATTCTTGAATGATGTGTTTACCATGTTTTTGCTGGCTATGGTTGTTGTTTCAGTTTTTGTTTTTATGCTTATGCCATATATAGTTTCTTTTATTACTCCAGGATTTGATATTTTAATGCAAAACAAGGTAATAGAGCTTTCTAGGATTATGCTGTTGTCTCCAATATTCTTGGGACTGTCTAATCTTTTTGGCTCTATTACTCAACTTTTCAGGAAGTTTTTTGTTTATGCTCTCAGTCCTATTTTTTATAATTTTGGAATAATAATGGGGGTGGTGTTTCTGTATCCTGTTTTTGGAATTAAAGGAATGGCTTTTGGTGTTGTGCTTGGGGCCTTGATGCATTTTCTTATTCAAGCCTTTGCGTCTTTTCAGTCTGGGTTCTCTTTGAGGTTTTCTTATGAGGTTGATTTTAAAGAAATAAAAAAAGTTGTCTATTCTTCTCTTCCGAGAACACTTGGCCTGTCTCTTAATAACATTGCTTTAATACTAATAATATCTTTAGCTTCGTATTTAAAAAGTGGGTCTATTTCTATTTTTAACTTGTCATTAAATTTACAATCAGTTCCGCTAGGTATTATAGGATTATCTTATGCAGTAGCCGCATTTCCAACTTTAGCTAAATCTTACGCTGCTGGAAAAATAGATGATTTTAAACACCAACTAAAGTCAGCTGCCAGGCAAGTTATCTTTTGGTCTTTGCCAATAACGTTTCTGTTCATTGTTTTACGTGCTCAAATTGTCCGTGTAATACTAGGTTCGGGTTCATTTTCATGGGAGAACACCAAGCTGGTGGCTGCTTCGTTGGCTATATTTTCTATTTCTATAGTTGCTCAGGGACTGATAGCTCTATTTGCTAGAGCTTACTACGCTAGTGGAAATACGCGGAGGCCTTTAATAATTAATTTCTTTTCTTCACTGTCTATAGTTGTTTTTTCTTGTTATTTTTTGTACGCTTTTGCCAGCTATCCATTGTTTAAAAATTTTATTGAATCTTTGTTCCGAGTTACAGATATAGAAGGCACCGAAGTTCTGATGCTTCCATTGGCTTATTCTGCTGGAACATTAATGAATTTTATCTTTTTAACTATTTTCCTAAAGAAGGACTTTATGAAGAAAGAAAGTTTTATATCCAAGACTTTCTTTCAGAGCCTAAGCGCTTCGTTTATTGTGGGAGGGGTGGCGTATTTAAGTTTGAGTTTCCTTTCACCTGTTTTTGGAACTAATACTTTCTGGGGAGTATTTCTGCAAGGATTTATTGCTGGGATAGCAGGTGTGATTTGCGGAATTATTGTATTGTATTTACTAAAGAACCAGGAATTGAAAGACTTGTTCATGCTTTTTAAAACTAAATTCTGGAACAACAAGGTAATGCCTCCGACCGAGGAGACTCTTTAAATTAAATGAGTTTTCTGTTATAGTGGAACACATTGCTTAAAAAGGTAATTTCATGTTCTCATTTTCTAAAATATTCAAATATATATGGTTTTTTATCAAGCCCTACAAGGTGGCTTTTTTTTCTTTGTTTTTTCTTTCCTTTGGAAGAATAATATTTTACGGAATTGTGAGTGGTTTTGTTTATAAAAATATAATTGACACACTAAGTAATAATGATTTACCCGTACAAGAGAGATACAATCTTTCCTTAGCTTTTCTTGTTCCTTTGAGTGTTTCGTTGTTGACTGGCTTAATTATGAGTAGGAAATACGAATCAGTCTCTTCTAAATTTATACCTAGTGCAATTAAAGATATTTACGATTTTTCTTTCAAAAGGTTAACTCTACATTCTCATGGTTTTTATAATAATACATTCGGAGGAAGTTTGGTTGCTAAAGTAAAAAGAATGGCTAAATCTTTTCATATTATAACTGATCTGATGGTGAACAACTTTTGGGCTATTATCTTAATGGTTATTAGTTCTGTGGTTGCTTTGTCTTTTCAGTCTAAGTTGTTAGCTTATTATTTTTTAGTTTGGTGTTTTATTTATACTATTCTAACTTTGCTTTTTGTAAAGCAAAAAATAAAGATTGACATGAGTAGAGCAATAGCCGATTCTAGGATAACCGGAGCTTTGGCTGATTCCATAACAAATATATCTAACATTAAGGTATTCTCCGCTTCTAAAAAAGAGTACTCTTTTTTTCAAGAAATTTCTGTTTTTTTGAAAGACCGAACGTACGACGCTTGGAGGTTTTCTGTTAATAGAAATGCCTCTCAGGCTTTTTTAATGTCTGGCTTCCATTTATTTATTTTATTTACCATGATGAGGCTCTGGAGTCGAGGTGAAATAACAGTAGGAGTGTTCGTTATGGTTTATGTTTATTTAATGTCGATTATTGACAGAATTTGGGAATTATCTCATGGGTTACTAAAGTTAATGGAAGCTGCTACTGATGCTCAAGAAATGATAGATATCTATGAACAAGAAATCGAAGTCAAAGACATAGAAAACCCAGAAGAATCTCGAATACAGGATGGAGTTATAGAATTCAAGAACGTTTCTTTTTGCTACAAAGAAGGGGTTGACATTTTAAATAATTTTAACCTACGGGTTGAAAAAGGTGAAAAGGTGGGATTAGTGGGACATTCAGGGTCTGGCAAATCAACAATAACTAAATTGTTGCTTCGTTTTACAGACATAGACAGTGGAGAGATTTCTATTGACGGTCAGGATATTTCTAAAATAACCCAAGATGATTTACGTAAAGCCATATCATACGTTCCCCAGGAGTCAATTCTGTTCCACCGTTCGATCAAAGAAAACATTGGTTATTCTAAAGACGGTTCCACAGACATAGAGATTATAGAAGCTTCCAAAAGAGCTTATGCAGACGACTTTATCAAAAAAATGCCTGAGGGTTACGATAGTTTGGTAGGAGAGAGAGGAATCAAGCTCTCTGGCGGTGAGCGTCAGCGTGTAGCCATAGCCAGAGCTATGTTAAAGAAGTCTCCGATTCTTGTACTTGACGAAGCCACAAGTTCACTCGATAGCATAAGCGAGTCTTATATTCAGCAAGCTTTTGATGAATTAATGAAAGGCAAAAGTAGTATTGTGATAGCCCATAGGTTGTCCACAATTCAAAAAATGGATAGGATTATTGTTTTAGATAAAGGTATAATAGTAGAAGAAGGCACTCATAAAACATTATTAGAGAAAAATGGATTCTACGCGAATCTGTGGAACCACCAAACTGGAGGATTCTTGGAAGAGTAAATCGTGTCAATCTGTCAGGTTGACATAGGAAATAAAATTATGAAATTATCAAACATTAGAAATTTTTCAATAATAGCTCACATCGACCATGGTAAGTCTACCTTGGCTGACAGAATGCTTGAACTTACCAACACTATTGAAACTCGCAAAATGAAGGATCAAGTTCTGGATTCTATGGAGCTGGAGCGCGAGAGAGGCATTACAATCAAAATGCAGCCAGTCAGGATGGATTATAAAAACAAGGACAATAATTATGTACTAAACCTTATCGACACTCCAGGGCACATAGACTTCTCATATGAGGTATCGCGTGCTCTAAGGGCGGTAGAAGGCTCTATTTTGCTCGTAGACAGCACTCAGGGTGTCCAAGCGCAGACTTTAACCACATTAAACATGGCTCGCAATATAGGCTTGAAAATCATTCCTGTTTTGTCGAAAATAGATTCGCCCTTAGCTAGAGTTGAAGACGTAAAAGAGGAATTAGTAACTCTATTAGGATGTGATCCAGATGAGGTGTTTATGGTTTCTGGTAAGACAGGGGAGGGTGTGTTGGATCTGTTGGAGGAGGTAATTAGGCAAGTTCCACCACCTACAGAAACTTATAATGGAGAGAATGTACTAAGGGCTCTTGTGTTTGATTTTAAATATTCAAATCATAAAGGGGTTATTGTGTTCGTTCGTATTCTGGACGGTGAGATTAAAAAAGGAGATAACGTTCAGTTCTCTGTGTCCAAGGAGAAGTTCTCTGTTTTAGAAGTAGGTACTTTTTCTCCCGAAGAAACTCCACAGGATTCTTTGGCTTCTGGAGATACAGGTTATATCGTTACTGGAATCAAGAAACCTGGTATTGCCTCTGTGGGTGACACTATTACTATGTCCAAGAATCCACTACCTCCAATGGAAGGCTATGAACAGCCACTACCAGTGGTTTGGGCTTCTGTTTTTCCTGAAGATGCGGACGACTTCTTGGAGCTTAAGCTTTCGTTAGGGAAGTTGAAGTTATCTGACTCGGCTTTTTCTTACGAAGAAGAATCTAGTGGTTCGCTAGGTAGAGGGTTTCGTTGTGGATTCTTAGGAATGCTCCATTTGGAAATAATAACAGAGAGGTTGCGACGTGAATTTAATTTGGATTTAGTTATTACTACTCCATCTATTACTTATGAGATTTTAAAAAAGGACGGTAAAACAGAAAAAATATATTCCCCGTATTATTTCCCAGACGATAATGACATAGTTAAAGTTTTCGAGCCTTGGGTTAATGTGAAAATAATAACTCCACCACAATATCTGGGTAATATTATGCAGTTAATTTTCGACCATGAAGGAGAGATAGGTGACACAGAGAACTTCGGTGACGCCAGGTCATCTGTCTCTGTGAAGATGCCTCTTCGTGAACTTATGAGGAACTTTTTTGATGAATTGAAAAGCACTTCATCTGGCTATGGTTCTATATCATATGACATAGAGGATATGAGAGAAGCCAATGTCACTCGATTAGATATATTGATTGCCAACGAGGTTGTGCCAGCATTCTCTAGGGTTATTTCTACAAAAAGAGCTGAAGAAGAAGCAGAAAAAGCCGTAATAAAACTACATGGAATTCTGCCACGTCAAATGTTCGTTACGAAGATTCAAGGCAAGGCATTAAATAGAATCATTGCATCTCGCACTATTGCTGCTTTCAGAAAGGACGTTACTGGGCATTTATACGGAGGGGACATAACAAGAAAAAACAAACTTTTAGATAAACAGAAAAAAGGTAAGAAGAAAATGAAGGACAAAGGACGAGTAAATATCTCTCAAGATGTTTTCTTGAAAATGATGCGTTCTGGGGATTAAAGTAGTACTAGTTACAAAACAACAAACTTTTTCCGATACAGATTTTTGAAGCTTAAAAAATCTTTGAAGTTCTCGGCTCGACAGCCTCGAAAATCCTTCAAAAGTTGTGTTTTGTAATTCGTGCTTAATTTTCTTAACTAAACAGACCTGGAGCGTAGAGTAGTATCATGCTTAAAATGATCATAATACTCACTATTTTCCAAACAACCTGGAGTCTTTTGCGGTGTTTTTTATTGAAAAGCATATGCTATAATATAGCATAATGTGACGAATTTTCAAGATAAAAATAGAAAAAGTGTATTCTTGCGAATTGTTTATTCTGCGTTCGGCATTGCTGTTTTAGGAGGCCTTGTTTTGTTTTTTGCTTGGGGTGTGTTAAACCTTATGTTTAAAATGAAAGAAACAGCTAAAAACAGAGACATAGCTCAGGAAAAGTTTACAGAACTAGAAAGGAGACAAGAAAAGCTTATTTCTGATATAGACAATTTAAACACTGATAAAGGCAAAGAAAAAGTATTCAGGGAAGATTATGGAATGGGGCTAGAAGGGGAAGGTTTAATAGTTGTGGTTGAAGAAGAGAGTGTTTCTAAAGAAGAAGAGAATAACAAAAAGAGGTTTTTCGGTCGAACCAGAGAGATGTTAAATAATTTACTAAAATAAAATTCTAAATAAAACTTATAATTAAAACATGAATTCAAAAACACAAATTATAGCAACAATAGGCCCAGCATCTAAAGACAAAAGAATGCTTCGTAAAATGATTGAGCATAACATGGACGTGGCTCGACTTAATTTTTCTTGGGGAACTCACGAGGAGCACAAGCAGTTTATAAAAAACATTCGTGAACTTGAAATAGAGCTAAATCGCCGAATTCCTATTATTCAAGACTTGTCTGGACCTAGGATTCAAAACAAAGATGGGCATACCTTTAATTCGGATATGGTGGAAATACTAACCAAAAAAGATTTAAAGGACTTAGCTTTTGGTATTGAAAACGAGGTTGATTATGTTGCACTGTCTTTCGTTTCTTCTTCACGTGACGTAGATTTGCTTCGTGAAGCAATGAAAAAGCTGGGCAAAGTGGTGCCAATAATTGCGAAAATAGAAAGAGCTGTGGCTTTAGTTAACATTGATCAAATAATAGAAAACGCAGAAGCAATAATGATAGCTAGAGGGGATTTGGGAGATGATGTTCCTTTGAAGCGTATTCCTTTTATTGAGAAGGATATTATCGAAAAGTGTAAAGCTGCTGGTAAGCCTGTTGTTGTAGCGACCCAAGTTCTTTTGTCTATGGTGAAAAATCCTACACCCACTCGTGCAGAGATGACTGACGTGGCTTATGCAGTCCTGACTGGAGCAGACGGCTTGATGCTCTCAGAAGAGACTGCTATGGGTAAATATCCATTGGAATCGGTGCAGATCATGGAACAGGGGATTAAAGAGGCTGAAGGTCACTTGAGGAGTGTTGAAATAAATAGTTTGTAGTTTTTTGGAATTAAATGTTTGTGGTATGATATAAGTAATTAACAATTAGTTCGCTAAAATGCGAGAAAAAAATTTATGAAAAATGTAACAATTTACTCTACCCCTACTTGCCACTTTTGTCATATGGCCAAGGAATTCTTTGCTGAAAAGAATGTAGAGTTTACAGACTTTGACGTGGCTGCAGATACTGAGAAAAGAAAAGAAATGGTTGAAAAGTCAGGTCAAATGGGTGTACCAGTTATCATCATTGGAGATGATATCATTGTAGGCTTCAACAAGCCAAAGGTGGTGGAGCTTCTAGGTTTGTAATATTGTGTCCTCGCCAGGAGTCGAACCTGGATCAGCTCGTTAGGAGTGAGCTATTCTATCCATTGAACTACGAAGACAGTATGTATAATCTACCACATAAAAAGACAATTGAAAAATTGTCTTTTTATGTTTTTGTGATAATATAGATAAATGGACCCTGAGACCAAAAAATTGTTAGAAGATACTTATCATCTCGTAGAGGAGAATAATAAGATGCTTCACAAGGTCAGAGGTGTCCAAAAAAGAGCAACACTTTTCAGTGTTTTTTACTGGATAGTAATAATAGGTGTCAGTGTTGGAGCTTTTTACTTTCTTCAGCCTTATGTTGATGGCTTTAGGGATTTCGTAACTGAAACGAATTCAACCTTCGATAAGTTTAAGAGTTTTCTGCCTAATAGTAATTAAAATTTGTTTCAAAATTAAATAAATATGCCGAGGTAGCTCAGTTGGTAGAGCGCTCCCCTGAAGAGGGAGATGTCACCAGTTCAACTCTGGTCCTCGGCACCACACTAAACAAAAACCCTCTACTTAAGCAGAGGGTTTTTGTTTAGATAGACTTTATCTTTACATTGTTTTTCTTGTCTTTGTCTACTTTCTTTATTTTGATAGTTAGTAGTCCATGTTTCTCTACAGCTTCTACTTGTTCTGGCTCTACTTCTTGAGGCAACAGAACTGTTCGAGAAAATTTGCCCCAGTATAGCTCATGAGCAAAGTAATTTTCCTCATCTATTTTGTGATCTTCTTCTCTTTTGCCAGAGATTGTTACCATGTCACGACCTACAGTAATGTCTAAATCGTCTGGTTTTACTCCGGCCACCATTGTTTGCAACACCATGTCTGTTGGTGTTTGATACACATCTATCGCCAACTCAGCTTCGTCGTTTTCTTCTTCCATCCATTCATTTCCACTGTTCTTTTTTTCAGTTTCTTCAAACTCTTCTTCATTTGTTTCTTCTTCCATTCTAATACTTCCAGTTAATCTTTCAAAAAAACTTCTTTTTTTATTTTGTGCCATAGTATTTCAATATATTATTCTCCGCTCATTCTCCTGATTTTTTCAAAAAGGAGCATTATGATAATAGTTACAACCCACAAGAAAGCAAAAACTTTTAAGAAGTCACTTCCATCATTCTTTATTATAAAAAAATTAAACACACTATGCAAGGTAATAGCTACTATTAAACCAAAAAATAAATAAACTTTCTTCATAAATCCTTTCATAAAGAAAGCTAATCCCATGCTAATACCAACCACTCCACTGGCTATGGCGTGTAGTAGAGTTGATCCCAGGAATCTAAGATGTCCGGTTATTAAGCTGACTGTTGTTTCTCCTAGTGAAAGTGGTTGGATTAGAAAAAAAGTATTTTCAAGTGCTGCGAAACCAAGAGCTGCGGTTATGCAGTATATCGGCCAATCTATAGGTTCATCTATGTAAGAGCTTTTGTACAGTATAACCAACATGGCTATGTATTTAATTAATTCTTCTGCTGTTGCCCAGCCTATTATCTGCCATTCTTCGGATGATACGTGGCTTTGTATTAACTTTTGAATAGGAATAACCAATACGACAGATATCATTCCAAGGATAAAAACTACGCTCAGGACTCCTTTAGGTTCTTTCTTTTTTTCTTCTTCTTTCAACCAAAACCACAACCAAAAAAGTGCAGGGATGACTCCTCCAAGGAATGCTAAACCTAGAACTTTAGGATCAGTTGTTATCATGAATTAATCTTGTTTAGCATCAAAGGGCCATTTTTCTACCATTAGAAGGTTCTTGTTTCCTGGTAGCATCGACCATATTTCCTCGGTAATAAAAGGCATAAATGGATGCAGTACTTTAATAAGTGTAACCAGGTGAGTACAGAGCAATGCTTTAGCAGAATCTGAGTTTTTGTTTTCAAGAATTTTTAGCTTAGACCTTTCGATCAACACGTCTGCAAAAGTATGCCAGAAGTAATGGTAGAGCTTTTCAGCAACAAGATAGAACTTGTATTCGTCCATTTCTTTAGTGATTTCTTTAATTAATTCTTTTAATTCTTCATCTGATTTTCTGTCTTCTTCGTCGAAACTTGGTAAATTGTTTATATCTAAATCCTTGGTCTGTTCCAGTACGAAACGCGTTGCGTTCCATACTTTGTTGGTGAATTTACTGTAAGCTTTTACTTTTTGAATATCAAATTTACTATCCATTCCTGGAGCTATGCCGACAATCAATGACATGCGCAGAGCATCAGCACCGTATTGTTCTATTACTTCAAGAGGGTTAACTCCATTACCGAGTGACTTGCTAAATTTCTGGCCTTTGGCGTCTCGGAGCATTCCATGCAGGTAAACTGTTTTGAAGGGGATTTGATCTATTAAGTATCGAGACATTAATATCATTCTAGCTACCCAGAAGAATAATATTTCGTAACCAGGATTGATAACACTGGTTGGATGGAACTTTTTGAAATCAGCAGCATTCTCGTTTGGCCAGTCTAAAGTAGAGAAACTCCACAATCCAGAAGAGAACCAAGTGTCTAGTGTGTCTTCGTCTTGTACCCAACCATCTCCAGTAGGAGGTTCGGTGTTTACGTGCATTTCTCCACTTTTATTACCGTGAGTATCTGCCGAACGGTACCACACAGGTATTCTGTGTCCGTACCAAATTTGGCGAGAAATGCACCAGTCGCGTAGATTCTCAATCCAATTAAAATAAACTTTTTCGAATCTATCTGGCATTATTGTGGTGTCTCCACTACGCACTGTTTCAAGCATTAATTCTTTGAGTGATTTGTCTCCACGATCTGGTATTTTCTTGTTAACATCTACAAACCATTGTTCCATTATTTGTGGTTCAATGACACCTCCAGTCCTTTCGGCTGTGGCTACTCTGTTTATATAATTATCATTGACTGAAACAAGTAAACCTTTCTCTTTCAATTTTTCAACTATTTTCTCGCGGGCTTCTTTTATTTTCATTCCAGAGAATTCTTGAGCTATAGGTAGGAGCTTGCCGTACTTGTCTATGATTTGTTCTTTGTCTAATTTGTACTTTTCTGCTAGAGCAAAATCCTCATGAGAATGCCACGGAGTAATGGTCATAACACCAGTACCGAATTCCATGTCTATAATCTCGTCTTTTATTACGACGGCTTCTATTGGACCGTTTATCCATTCGGCTGTAAATTTCTGTCCATGTTCCCAGTCTTTGTACCTTGGGTCGTCTGGATGTACTACTACGTATTTGTCACCAAACTTGGTTTCAGGACGGGCTGTACCTATCTCAAAAGGACCATATTTGAAAGTATAAAATTTACCTTTATTTTCTTCGTAGACAAGTTCATCATCAGATATAACGGTCTGGCCTTTGGTGTCCCAGTTCACTATTCTGTGTCCGCGATAGATTAGTCCGTCCTCATACATTTTCTTGAATGCTGTACGCACAGCCAAGCTTCTGTGTTCATCCAGGGTAAATGCTTCTCTGGACCAGTCGAGAGATGCTCCCATTTTACGTAGTTGTTTTACTATGGTTTGGCGTGAGTCAGATACGAATGCGTCTACGTGCTCTAGGAATTTCTCTCTGCCTATTTCTTTTTTCTTGATACCTTGTTTTTCAAGAATTGTAGTAACTTTGGAATCGGTAGCTATGGCTGCGTGATCAGTTCCTGGAATCCATAGAGTTGCCTTGCCTTTCATTCTGTTGAAACGTATTAAAGTGTCCTGCATAGAGTCTTCTAGTGCATGACCGAGGTGCAACACTCCAGTGGCGTTCGGAGGAGGGAGTATGATAGAGAAACTTTCTGCGTCCTTATCAGTGACTCCTTTTTCAATACAAATATCAGGATTAAAAAAACCGGATTCTTCCCATATTTTGTAGATACGGTCTTCGGTGTTTTTCGAATCGTAAGGCTTCAGTAATTTCTCATTTATTCCGTATATGTTTTTAATTTCCATATCTAAAATATAACATTTTGATTCTATTCTTCAAAACCTTTGAGTACTATTCTGGTGCGCGATAGAGGAGTCGAACCTCTGACCTACCCCACGTCAAGGGGTCGCTCTACCAACTGAGCTAACCGCGCAAATCTTCCGCTAGGTCTTGCCTAGCGGAAATGAAACTTCTCTGCCTGTCTATTTATATCATTTTATCCCGTATTCTTTCAAGCGCCAGAATGAATGCTCCTCGGCGGAGGTCTGTTTTGAATTCTTGTGCCAAGTCGAATGTCTGCTTTGCAGAATCTTCCAGTAGTGGAAGTAATTTATAGAAGACTTCCTTTTCACTCCAGTGTTCACCTTTCAGGTTCTGCTCCCATTCAAATGTAGACACAGCAACCCCACCAGAGTTTGCTAGTATGTCGGGGATAACTTGAATTCCAGCCTTGAACAGTATTTCGTCGGCTTCTGGGGTTACGGGTCCGTTAGCTAGCTCTAGTATCACTTTAGCTTTCACATTGCCTGCATTTTGCTCAGTTATTTGATTTTCGAAAGCAGCCGGGATTAATAGGTCACACTCGAGCTCTAGTAGCTCTGCATTAGTTATTTCTTTTACATCAGGAAATCCGGAAAGTGAACCAGTTTCTTGTTTGTGTTTCGTTAGTTCTACGAGTTTAGCTAGATCTAGTCCGTTTTCGTCATAAACTCCTGTTTTTGAATCTGATACGGCCAGCACCTTGTATCCTTCATTGGCCCAGATACTTGCCGCGTAGGCTCCCGCATTGCCGAAGCCCTGGATTACAACACTACAGCCTTCAGGTAGTCTTACCTTCTCTCGTAGAGCTCTGAAAACCATATACCCACCCTGGGCAGTAGCGCTACCTCGTCCTTCTGATCCGCCCTTGTCCAACGGCTTACCAGTGATGACTGCACCGCTGGTGTCTCCGGTAATCTTGCCGTATTCGTCTGCCATCCAGGCCATAATTTCAGGAGTTGTGTTCACGTCTGGGGCAGGGACGTCTTTCTTCGGTCCGAGTATGTCAGACAGCCCTCGTACCCACCCTCTGGAAAGCCTCTCAAGCTCTCCTTTAGAAAGTGTCTTGGGGTCTACCGTTATGCCACCTTTTCCTCCGCCCATAGGAATGTTGACCACAGCGCATTTGAGTGTCATCCAGAAGGCGAGTGCCTTCACCTCATTTACCTCGGTGTCTATATGATACCTGATACCTCCTTTGTATGGCCCCAGAGCGTTGTTGTATTCTACTCTGTATCCTTCATATACCTTCGTTGATCCGTCATCCATTTTTACTGGGATAGATATGCGGATGTCCCTGTTGGGCTGTCTCATTCGGAGAATGAATTCATCTCCAAAGTTTTTAATTTCTGCTACTTTATCCAACTGGGCCATTGCGTTCTCAAATGGGTTTTTCATAATTTAGATTTTTTAATTTAATAATTTTTCTAATACTTCAAGCTCTATTTTCGAGTTCGGCTGGAGGCCTTCTAGAATATTATTTACTGGTACGGCCTCTACATCTTTATCTTGTTCGAATGCCATCTTTATCAAGTCTGTGATGTAGTATTCACCTTGAGCGTTTTCGTTTTTAATCTTGTCAATATTCCCCCAGAGCCATTTTGAATCGAAAGCATACAATGCTGGATTCACTTCTTTTATTTGTTTTTGTTCTTCGGTGGCGTCTTTGTTCTCTACTATTTTTTCTACTGAACCATTTTCATTTCTGATGATTCTGCCGAAGTTTTTTAGTCCAACTCGCCAGTTTTCAAAGTCAGGTAGGACTACTGTGCCTAGGGTTATGGTGGCGTTCTTTTTATCGTGAGTGTTTATTATGTTTTCTATTGTTTCTTTGGAGACTAACGGCTGGTCTGTTGAGAGTACTAGTATTGTTTTATGATCTTGATGGAGTTCTGTTTTGGCAGAGTTTACTGCGTGTCCGGTGCCAAGTTGCTTTTCTTGGCTGGCGTACAAACGGTCTTCTCCTATTATTTCCTTTACTCTTTCTTTCATATGTCCGACAACTATCACCGGTTTCATCTCCAGATTTAAAGTGTCCAATGTGTCTAGTATGTGTTTCAAAAATGGCTTACCTTTAAGCATTGCCAAGGCTTTCGGTTCATCTGATTCCATCCGGGTGCCTTTACCTGCAGCCAATATAACTATTTGAACATTCTTCATCATATTTTCCATAACTTAAACTTACTCTTTTTTCAGAAAAAAGAAAAGGCTTCTAAAGTAGAGCTAGGACTTCTGTGGATACTTCTTCTTGTGTTTGCTTTCCTGTATCGAAGGTAACTGCGTCTGGGTCCTTTTCATTGTGATACCTGTCGAAGAGCTCTTTGAATTTCTCTAGGGAAGTATGAGTTGGCTCTTTATGTAGATTTTC
>Ga0105055_10008050_pt1 | contig 13832 bp, 13 predicted proteins | sample BON03_FD_78090 | JGI IMG/M metagenome (GOLD analysis project Ga0105055, IMG submission 78090) | Freshwater microbial communities from Lake Bonney liftoff mats and glacier meltwater in Antarctica - BON-03 | ecosystem: Environmental > Aquatic > Freshwater > Ice > Glacier meltwater | place: Lake...
ACCTGCTAGCCCAGCGAGATTACCGCGCGGCACCAGTCGGATCGCCAGAGGAAGCCGTGGCGTTTGACGCGCTGCTGGAGGCGATATTGCACAGCCCATATGAACGGAAGGACAGTCCCCATGAGGTTAAATATGCTGAATGATCGTACCTGTACCCACTGTGAGTATATGAGAAATCGTAATGCTCATGGAGGATGGTGTTGTAGATACCCTCCTAGTGTTCATGTTGCTTATATTCCTGCAGGACAGGAAGTACTTACTCAGTTTGATAATCTCAGACCTTGGGTTGAGCACAATGATTTGTGTGGTGAGTTTAGCAGATCAATGCCCAGTCTCATGAGCATGATGAACGAACAGAAAGAATAATATGAACCAGCGTATTTGCCCATGTTGTAATCAGATTGTTGTAGAGAGTGCCAAAGACGCATCAGACAAACATCTAAAAGCAGTCATGAAAATTCATAAAATGAATTTAAATGATCTGAAGATTAAAACCAAAAAAAGTAACTACGTTGCTGCCAGACATTATTTTTGGTTTCTTTTGTGTGTCGAGTCTGGTTGGAGCTTACCCAGAGCTGCAAGAAAAACTGGACACTCAGACCATACGACAGTGCTACATGCTGTACGAAAAATTAGTGCTGAGCTTTATGACACATCACCAAATGCCGGAATACATTTGATACGACAAATTTATGCAGAGGCAACGAAAGGAATGAAGTATGTCCCGTCGTAAAGGTTTTTTTATTACAATAAGTATAACAATAATTCTTTGGGCTGCTATTTTGTTTCTACTATTCAACATACCTAATATCATAGCTTTGTTGTGAGAAATCGCACAGCCCAAGAAGCCCTTGAAATAGCTAATCACTTGGATCGAGTCCGCACTGTTATGCTTTTATATGATCGCATACATAAAGACGAACCAAAAATCGCAAAACTACTTAACACAACCAAGGACAAAAAACATGTCAGACGAACTAAGAAGTAGTTTGATTGTTCCTATTTATCGTAAGATGACTAATGGCCGAGAACACAACATCTACCACCTAGAATACCCATCAGGTGTAATCCACAAAGTAGGGTTGTCTGATGATGTAGCCGAACACTGCGCTAATCGTTGTGGCTCAAAAATAATTCAAAAAGACGACTTTTAATTTAACCCAAGAAAAGAGATTTTTCATGGACATCACTATCAATCACGGCCAGCTCCAAACGGAGCTGGCCGAATGCCTTAAAAATGGGCTTGTTCCTTACATCACCTCTTCGCCAGGCATCGGTAAATCCGATGCAGCAAAAGAGTTTGCCGAGAAAGCTAATCTTAAACTCATCGACCTTCGTCTCAGCCAATGCACTCCTGAAGACCTTCAGGGCTTCCCTATGCGAAATGGTAACAAGGCTACGTTTACGCCTTTTGATATCTTCCCACTCGAAGGTGAAGAGCTCCCTATGCGTACCCTGAACAATGGAACCACACAGATAATGAATGGCTGGCTTTTGCTTCTTGACGAGCTGTCTTCAGCTAACAAAGCCGTACAGGCTGCTGCTTATAAGCTGATCCTAGATCGTCAGGTTGGTAGTTTTAATCTCCATGAAAATGTTTACACAATTGCCTGCGGTAACAAGATCACTGATAAAGCAGTTGTTCACAAGATATCCACAGCTTTGCAGTCACGCCTGATTCACTATGAGCTCAATGTGTCTACGAAAGACTGGGTCAAGTGGGCTACTCAAAGAGGTATCGACTATCGCATTACTGCGTATGTACAATTTAATCAGGCAATGCTGCTAAACTTCACACCAGATCATACAAACAAAACTTATGCTTGTCCGCGAACCTGGGAGTTTCTTGATCGCCTGATTAACGGCAAGAAAATTGTACGTGAGGATATGCTACCACGTGTAGCCGGCACTATTGGTGCAGCAGCTGGGTACGACTTCCTGACTTTCTGTGAGGTTCAGAAAGACATTCCTGAGTGGGCTGATCTTGTTAATCCAAACGTAAACTCTAAGATTGCTGTTCCTACAGAAGCAAGCGCTAAGTTTGCTACGATCTGTTGGGCATCAAATAAAGTCACTAAAAGTGATGTCGTAAGTATTCTTCCATACATCCAACGCTTTGGTGCTGACTTTCAGGTTATTTTTTGCCGCGGTGTTATCACTCGTTTTAAGAACATTGATCGTGAAATTCCTGAGTTTGGTAGGTACGCCATGAAAATGATTACTGACCTCAGCACAGTTTAAGGGGATAAGTATGTCTACCTTTGATCCAACAAGCTTTGTGTCTGATAAGGTATTGAGTGCAGGTGAAATCATCACTCTTAATAAAGCTTTAGACAGAACCAAAGTGCAGCTTTTTTTTGAGAAAAACTCAGGGTTTCTTTCTTCTTTGATTGCTACGATCGAATTTGAATGGGATCGCTCTATTCCAACTGCGTGCACTAATGGTGTGTTCATGGCTTGGAACCCAGAGTTCTTTTTATCTTTGAACCAGAAATCCAGAGTAACTGTGCTAGCCCATGAAGGCTGGCACATCGCTTTTCAGCATATGCTGCGAGTAGGTGGCAGAGACTTTCAAGATTATAATGCTGCAGCTGATCACGTCATCAATAACATGCTTGAAGACCATGGATTTAATATGTCAGGTTTCCCTTATTTGATGGATCCTGCTTATAAAAAAATGTCTACAGAAGAGGTTTACAATGATCTTCATCGTAAGCGTCAAGCTGGAGCCAATATGCCTAACAACCCTCAGGGAGGGGACTTCTCTGTCCCTGGAAGTGGTCCTGCTAGTATCACCAAAAGTATGACACCAAGCCAAATTCAAAACAAAGCTCAGGGTAACATCATGGATGCTGCCACGATTGCTAAGATGAATAATCAGGCTGGTTCTATCCCAGGTGAGATCCAGCAAATGATCAACAAGTTTTTAAATCCCAAGCTTCCTTGGCAAGAAATCTTGTTGATGTTTTTTGAATCACTTTCTGATCAGGAGTATTCCTACAAAGCAATTAACCGGAGATACGATGACCCAATCTTGCCAGGCAAAACTAACTCCCATGGCCTGGATCATTTGATTTATTATCTCGATATTTCTGGCTCAATCACTGACAAAGATATCGTACGCTTTAATTCAGAAGTTAAGTACATTAAAGACACTTACAATCCTGAGAAGCTTACGCTTGTGACCTTTGATACAAAGATCCGTGAAGAGTATGTCTTTGAAGCTGATGATGAATTTGACAATATTCAAATCACCGGCCGAGGCGGTACTAACCTCAAAGAAGTCTATCAACATATTGAGAAAAACGAACCTACCGCGGTTGTGATTTTCACTGATATGTTTGTTACCATTCCATCAAAAGCTCCTTCGGTTCCTTTGATTTGGGTCTGCACCAATAATCCAAACGCAACAGTTCCCTATGGAACTTTCGTTTACCTTAACGACGAGGACTAAAAATGTCTCGACCTGCATTGAATGCGGACCAACAACAAGCAGTTAACATGATTGCCGCATTCATTGTTGGTCCGGACAAAGAGTTTTTCCTGACAGGAGCACCTGGCGTTGGAAAAACATTTACAACAAGAGAACTCACAGAGACCTTAGGTCAAGTAATAAAAAACTATCACACAGCCATGGGTAAAGACGACCATCGTCATAAAACCATTATGCTGACCAGCACTACAAATAAAGCTGCTGCAGTTCTATCTGAAGCAACTAATGCATTTGCTACAACTATCCATTCTTTTTTAGGCGTAGCTCCTAAGAAAGACTTTACAACAGGCCAAACTTATTTGGTTCAAAATAATAAATGGAAAGTGCACAGCAATGAAATTATCTTCATTGATGAAGCCTCTATGATTGAACAAAACCTATACAACCTCATCCATGAGGCAACCGACTCATCGTGCAAGATTATCTACATAGGAGATAAAAACCAACTCGCTCCTGTCATGGAGAAACTTAGCCCAGCAGTACAGCTAGCTAACAATCCATCCCTACATTACGAAATCACTACACCTGTACGCAATGCTGGATCTTATGGGCTAATTGCTTTGTGTGACAGGCTGCGAGAAGATATTCTTACTGAGGCTCCCAGAGATAACCTTACACATTGGCTCCAGGTTCCTGGTGAAATTGAACACATTGATGGTGACCAATTGAGAGCTCTGGTCAATCAGATTTACGGACCCGGAGGGTCCGTAAAGTCTGAGGACCGAGAGCTCTCCTGTCGTATCCTTGCATTTACAAATAAAACAGTAATTGGGTATAATGAGCACATCAGAAGCTTGAGAGGGCTGCCCAATCATCCTGTTCGAGGTGAGTATCTGATTTGCAATAATCATTTTCCAATAAGCAACTCTTTGAGTTTTAGTGTTGAAGAAGAGCTTTTCATACACAGCGTAACAGGGCCTGACTCAATAAAGATAGATCTATACAATTCTCTTGATGCTTATGCTGTAGACGTGTCTTCCATGAGCTCAACAAGAACCACGGTTTATGTAGCTGCAAACAAACTACAATATGAAATACTTTTTAAACATTATAAGGACAAAAAAGACTGGAAAGCTTTTTACAGGCTCCAAGAAAGTTTTATTGACTTAAGAAACAGAGAAGCAGCCACTGTCTATAAAGCACAGGGCTCTACCTATGATTCAGTTATCATGATCATGGACGACATCTTTACATCAACAGATATAAACCAACTACGCCGTATGCTGTATGTTGGTGCGTCTAGAGCCAAGAAAAAAGTCTATGTCTATGACAAAGGTATTCATGAAAATAAAAGAGGGATTTATTTGTAATGTGGTTCACAGGCACAGATCAATTTACTATGGAAGAGCTCAAGTATTTTTTCATAGAAAGTACAATAAACAAACTTTTCCACAAAGAACTAGTGATCACGCTGGGAGTCAGAGAAAATGGGCTAGTTGGGCAAGAAACCAAAGAGCTGGTTGAGGAGAATTATCTTAAATATGACGGATCTCCTCTAGGCTTTTACTACAAGTCTCAACTCTTTGCTGTGGCTGCAACCTATAAAGAGAAAGGCATCAAGCCGATAGCATTTGAGCTTGAAGACAAAGCCCAGTACCTTAAAGCCAATCGAACTGACATCCCTCAGTACATGATATACATGGCTCATTTTCTGACTACGCTTAGAGCTTCGACAGATGATCCTGTTGAATACGCAGCAAACATACCAGACCATCTTTCAACGTTCTCTCATTCGATGAAGCAGCTTGAAAACTTTGTTGAACTGCATGATGCGGCAGGCAGAGTGGCTTTGAAATACGATCGTAAAGATCCAAGCAAAGCCATTTTCTTTTTGCATTATGATCGTGTGAATGAACCCCTTAAACGTTTTCTTTTTCGTAGGATTACTTTTTAATGCAGTACATTACATTTCATGATGATACGGAATTTAACATAGCGATTCTGGCGTATGACCTGGATCATGATGAAATGAAAAAAACCTATATAGACAATGGTCTTGTTTCTGCTGGAGCCAACTCAGAAATATATAAAGAAGTGATTGCGTACAAGCTTCCTTATACTATGTCTAAAAACGGTAAAAAAAGAAAACCTCTTTCTGTAGATGAGCAAAGATCATTTTTTGAAGAACTACTTCCAATACTAAAAGACATTGGCGTTATGCATGTTGTTGTGAGCCAACCCGATTATTTTAAAACTCTGACTGGTTCAGCAAAAGCATTGGAAGAAGTGGGCACAATTTTTAAACCCTCTTTGGCTCATTTTTCAGAGCATCAGGATTTCAATGTGCTTTATGCGCCTAACTACAAAATGACATTTTATGATCCAGTCAAAACAAAGCAAGGTATTGAAATCACCATGCAGTCTTTGCTGGCTGATCGTAATCAAAATTACGTAGATCCAGGTAAAGACATCATTGAGCTGGCGCACTACCCACAAACATTTGAAGAGATTCAAAGATCCCTTAATGTTATTTTGGATTTCCCTAAACTTTCTGCTGACATTGAGGCGTTTAGTTTAGACGCACATGATGCTGGTATAGCTTCAATTGCTTTTGCCTGGAATGAGCATTGTGGCATAGCTTTCAAAGTTGATGACGCACCTGGCTATGTAAATCACTCTGTTCGAGAGCTTTTAATCAATTTCTTTAAAGCACGTTATTTGCTCGCGAAAAAGAAAGATCATAAACTGATTTGGCACAATGCTGCATATGATCTGACTGTTTTGATTCATCAGCTCTACACAGAAAGTCATTCAGGGGATGTCGAAAGAATTGATCTTTTTAATTGGCTTACTTGCCCAGACTACACAGAAGACACAAAGATAATATCTTACCTGGCTACCAATTCATGTGCCGGCAATAAGCTAGGACTTAAAGCGCAAGCAGTTGAGTTTGCTGGTAACTATGCTGTTGATGAAATCAAAGATGTTACCAAAATTCCTATAGACAAACTCCTTGAGTATAACTTAATTGACTGTCTATCGACTTGGTTTGTTTATAACAAAAACTATCCTTTGATGGTTAGAGATAACCAAGAAGAAATATATAGAGAAATCTTTCTTCCGTCGCTAACTGACATCGTAGACATGCAGCTTAATGGTCTGCCTGTTGATATGAATGAAGTGGCTAAGTCAAAAGCAAGTTTGATTGCAATCAAAGAAACAGCACTCAAAGTTATTTTGCACAATCCTGTAGTTAAAGACTACACACATTACTTAAAAGAAAAGAAGATTGTAGAACTCCATAGCAAATGGAAAAAGAAACGTACTGATATTTCTGAGATTGAACTAGAGTTTAATCCTGATAGCGATCTTCAGCTTTCTGGGCTTCTTTATTCTCCTGTGTTTCTTGGATTACCTATACTAGGTGAAACTGCTTCTGGTGCTCCGTCTACCAAAGGCAAGTACATCAAAGATCTAAAGAACCATACAAACAATAAAGATGTTCTCGATCTCTTGGATTCTTTGTTGGATCTTAAAGATAGCAGCATCTTGTTATCGACGTTTATACCTGCCCTTGAGAACTCTAAAAAAGGTCCTCACAAAAGCTACTATATGCATGGTGGATTTAATTTGGGTGGTACGGTTTCAGGACGACTAAGTTCTTCTAATCCAAACTTGCAAAACCTACCTTCTAAGTCTCGTCTGTCAAAGTATATTAAGGTATGTGTCAGAGCACCGTTAGGCTGGCTTTTTGTGGGGCTTGATTTTGATTCACTTGAAGACAAAATCTCTGCCTTGCTTACCAAGGATCCAAACAAACTAAAAGTTTATACAGATGGTTATGATGGCCACTGTCTCAGAGCATACTCTTACTTTAAAGAGCAAATGCCTGACATAGATTCAAGTTCAGTAAGCAGCATTAATTCAATTGCTTCTAAGTACCCAGAACTAAGACAAATGTCTAAAGCACCTACGTTTCTTTTAACGTATAATGGCACTAAGTTTGGGCTCATGAACAATTGCGGCTTTGATGCACTCATGGCTGAGCAAATTGAAAAAAACTACCACGATCTTTATCTAGTTTCTGACCAATATACAAAATCGAAAATCAATAACGCTGTCAAAGATGGATACGTCACTGCAGCCTTTGGCTTAAGGGTTAGAACACCTATTTTGAGCCAGGTGGTCCTCACAGACCGCCACACGCCGTATCAGGCAAAGGCAGAGGCACGTACTGCAGGTAATGCGCTAGGCCAGTCCTGGGGCTTGCTGAACAACCGTGCTGCTTCAGAGTTTATGCAACTTGTTAGAAGCCACTATCTTCATCATGATATTAAGATCTGTTGTCAAATTCATGATGCCCAATATTACATGATCAAACGAAACACCCCTGTATTAGATTGGTTTAACCAAAACATAGTTAAATGTGTGCAGTGGCAAAAGCATCCTGATATTGTTCATGATCATGTAAAGTTATCAGGCGCAGTTTCCGTCTTTCATCCGAGCTGGGCGTCTGAATATAAACTTCCTAATGATGCAACGACAATTGATGTTGCAAATTTTCTTAACAAAATAAAGGTTCTCTGATGAAAAAGAAATACTCATTTATTGAAACTCACTGGTACATGGCTACTACTGAGATTCACTTCATTCAGCCGTCAAAAGTGCAAGGTGCAGATCCCTCACTTAGAAGCCAAAAACTGAACGTGCTGATCATCCCCAAAAAACGTAAGATCACTGCCAAAGATCTAGGTGATATTCGCAATCTTTCTTTGCTCCGAATGAAGAAACAATATAATGTAGATACAGATCAGATCGCTGATTTTATCGTCCTTAATTTGATGTACATGGGCATGATGTCCGAGCACACATATTTCACTGAGGGCCAAGAAGAAACCCAAGAATAGGACCCTGGCTATGGGCAAGACAACTCTTATCAACTCAACTAATTTGAACCTTACAATGGCTCTTTGGTTGGCCACAGATACTTATGATCATATTCCTGTTGGTGCGCCAAAAGACGGTTTGCCTATACTTAGTGTGACCCAGCTATTGAAGCCAACTAAGGCTTTGATACTGAGTCATCGTTTGCCAGACAAAGACAATGAGGTTGAGCTCATTAAGCGGGTAAAATCACGTATCGGTCAGGCAATTCATTCATCTATTGAAGCTGCTTTTGAGAATCCAAATAAAGATGTGATTCTTAAGAGCATTGGCTTTCCTTCGGGGGTTATAGACAAGCTTGTGCTTAACCCAACTAAGAAGATGCTTGAAGACAGACCAGACTGCATTCCAATCTACATTGAGCAAAGAGCCTACCGTAAAGTTAAAACCTCTGCAGGCACTACAATGTGGATTAGCGGTAAGTTTGACCAAGTCATTAATGGACAGCCTGAAGACAATAAGTCGACGGGCGTCTACAGCTATATAAAAATGGATCAAACTGAAAAAGGCGATTACGCTCTTCAAATGGCTATGTATAAATGGCTGAATGAAGACATCATCAAAGCTGATCAGGGCGTAATCAATTTTATCCTTACGGATTGGACGCAGCGTGATGTAGGAAGAAACAATTACCCACCAAACCCAGTTATGGAAATGCTTGTAAATCTTTACCAGCCGGCCGATGCAGAAAAGTTCATCATCGCTAAGCTAGATGAGATTGAACAAAACGCTGGCTTTGCAAGTGAATCAGACATGATTCGTTGTACTGATGAAGAGCTTTGGCGGTCTGATGACATACATAAGTATTACGCTAATTCCGATATGCTGAAGCGTTCTACTAAAAACTTTGATACGTATGCAGAAGCATTGAACCATAAAACAAAAGCAGGAAAAGGTATTGTTATTACCGCTCCTGGCGAAGTTAAACGTTGCTTCTATTGTGATGCAGCTCCGCTATGCACTCAAAGACTTGAGTACATCTAACTAAATTTAATTAAAATTAGGGTATATGAAATGAGAGACTTTGACTCTTTGACTGATCACCCTGTGCTTGAAGAGATGGTAAACATCATCTGTAAAAAAACACAGAACCAAAACCGTAATTTCTTTAGAGTCGAAGTCGCTTACTTTCTTGCAAAGATGGCTTCTACGATGAGAGCCCGGATCAAGACTAAAGATCGCGGCGACATACCAGTAAATATTTATGCACTGGGTCTGGCTACTTCAGGTTTTGGTAAAGGCCATTCTGTAAGCATCATTGAAGACTACTTTATGGATGGGTTTAAAACTCGATTTATTGAAGCAACTCTTAATGAAATTTCTGATAAGAACCTTTTGAAGCTATCCACTAATCGATCAATTTATAAGAACACCGATCAGGCAGCAGAGCTTCAAGGTCTTGAAAAAGAGTATGCTCAAGCCGGGCCTTATCCTTATACGTTTGACAGCGGTACAGTTCCTGCAGTCAAGCAGCTCAGACAAAAGCTGCTACTAGCAGACGCTGGAGCCATCAATCTTCAAATTGATGAAGTTGGTTCCAACCTTCTGGCTAATACAGAGATTCTTAATACGTTTCTCGAGCTCTTTGACAAAGGCAAAACCAAAGCAAAGCTCACCAAGAACACAACAGACAATAGCCGCGGCCAGGACATTGATGGTCCTACGCCAGCCAACATGCTGTTGTTTGGAACGCCAAGCAAATTGCTAGATGGCGGGAACACTGAAGACATGTTCTTTGAGTTTTTACAAATAGGCTATAGCCGACGCTTTTTGTTTGCGTGGGGTGTGCATGAACGCAGTTCTAATAAGATGACAGCAGAAGAGATCTACAAAGATCTTATTGATCCTAACTCTTCTTCTATGGTCGACGTTATTAGTAAGTCATTTACACAGCTTGCTGATCCTATGAACCATATGTGGACAATGACTCTTCCAGACAACGTAGCTATTGAGCTGGTTGAATACCGTATCTTGTGTGAGAGCGAAGCTGATAGGCTTCCTGAGCATTGAGATGGAAAAAACAGAGCTCAATCACCGCTACTTTAAAGCTTTGAAGCTGGCCGGCGTATTTGGATTTATTGATCAGTCTCCTGAGATCTCAATGGATAACTTGTACCATGCTATTAATCTGGTTCAGTCATCTGGAGCAGACTTCAAGACACTACTCAGCAGAGAGAAAGCTTACGTGAAGCTTGCAAAGTATATTGCTGCACACGATCAAGAGCTCACACATGCTGACCTGACGGAGGCGTTGCCTTATTATAAAACAGGTAACGCTGCCCGTCAGGAAATTATGACCCTGGCTACTGCATGGGGCTATAAGAATAACATCATCATTAAAAAATCTTTCACTGAAGGAATTGAGTTTTTTTCTGGTGAAGCCCTTAACGAGACAGGTCTCGACAAGATGATGTTTTCTTATTCAGAAGACTACGCAACAGATTATCAATCTGAAACGCAGCCCTTTGAAAATTTACATTTAATGACTCAAGCTGAAGGTTACCATTGGTGCAACCATCGCTTTGTTGGGAACCACAGAAGAGGCGACAATGTCATTGAAGGGTTCAACATGATTGTCCTGGATGTAGACGGCAAAGCATCTCGTGACTTGGTTCATGAAATGCTGCGTGATTATACATTCATGACTTATACTACTAAGCGCCACAAAGAAGATGGAACTGGTCCTGACCGTTTCCGTGTAATCATGCCACTGAAGTATGAGCTCCATCTTAATAAAGATGACTATACTCAGTTTATGAATAACATCATGGAATGGTTACCTTTCTCGATTGATGAAGAAGCTAACCAGCGTGAACGCAAATGGCTTACAAACCATTTGGGCCAACACCATTATAACATTCAGGGAACTCTTCTGGATCCAATCAGATTCATTCCAAAAACTTCAAGAAATGAGTTCCACAAAGCTCAGATGACCGAGCTGAAAGATCTGAATAGTCTGGAACGTTGGTTTGCTGAACGCATGGTTATGGGCAACCGTAATAATCAAATGATTAAGTATGCATTAGCTCTGTTTGATACCGGAATGCTTTATCCTGAAATTGAAACACGAGTTACGGACTTCAATCAAAAAATTGATAATCCTCTTTCGGACAATGAACTGCAACATACTATTCTAAGAACAATAGCCCGTAAGACAGCAAAAACTGAACCATGAGGACACCCAACTATGAGCCATAACCAACTTATACTGATTGGAGGTGAGTCTGCTACAGGCAAATCTGCAAGTCTGAAAGACATCCCTAAACAAGATCGCTGGATCTATCTAAACACAGAATCAGGTAAAGCACTGCCATTTAAAAATAACTTCGTGCCTGGGATCGTCACAGATCCTTATCAGGTCAATGAAGCATTTGATCTGGTGACAGGTAATCCTGACTATGATGGTATTATCATCGACTCTCTTACGTTCCTTATGGATATGTATGAGAGCCAGTTGGTACTCCCAGCAAAGGACGGCCGGCAAGCATGGCAGGAGTACGCTCAATACTTTAAGATCCTCATGCAACAGCTTGTAGCGTCTACAGACAAGCATGTAATTATGCTGGCTCATACTCTCAGTACACAAGACGCACATCTTGTCGATCGAGTCTCTGTGCCCATCAAAGGTTCATTGAAAAACAATGGGCTTGAGTCCTATTTTTCAACGGTAGTTGCTACCAAGCGTATGTCGCTAGATGACCTTAAACCTTACAGCTCGAGCTTGTTGAATATCACACCTGACGACCAACTTCTTGGGTTCAAATATATTTTCCAAACACGTTTGACTAAGAATACCATTGGTGAAAGAATCCGTGGCCCAATGGGGCTCTTCACAGAACAAGAGACCTTCATGGATAACAATGTAGCTCTGCTGCTAGATCACATGATTAACTTTTATACTTAGAAGTTAGCAGCTTTTTTGGTGGCTTTAGGCCACAAATTAAATCCCGAAGAATAGGAAAAACTTTATGGATATGTTTAAAGATATCGACGTCTCTGGCGCCGAAGAACAAAGTGATTTTCTCGGTGGTAGTTACACCCTTGAGTCAGGTCTTTATGATGGCGTTGTCAAGCTTGCTTACGTAATGCCTTCAGCCAAGTCTAAATCAAAATGCGTAGTGACTGTCATTGCGTATGGAGGCAAAGAGATCACTGATCGTACTTGGATCTTCAACAAGAATGGCGGCGCCACTTATGAAAAAGATGGCAAGACCCGTATGCTACCAGGCTTTGAGACAATCAATGATCTTTGCCTGATGGCTACTGGTCATCCGTTGGTAGAGCAGACTCTTGAGGAAAAAGTCATTAAAGTCTGGGACTCCCTGGCCGAGGCAGAAGTCGATAAGAATATGCCTGTGATTACGTCAATCCTTGGCAAGCAAGTCACTGCTGCTATTCTCAGAGTCATTGAAAACAAGCAGGAGAAAGTTGGTAACGATTACGTCGACACCAACATAACTCGTGAAGTCAATGAAACCGACAAGTACTTTCACACCCCAACAAAGAAAACGTATGTAGAGCTTAAGAAGGGCGTAGAGGTCGCTCAAGAAGATCTCTTCTACACAAAATGGGGTGAGAAGAATACTGGCCAGACACGCAACAAGTTCAAAGAAGTTGCTGGATCAGCTGGTGCAGTCAAAAGCGGTAGTGGTTCCCCTAAACCTACTAAATCGCTATTCGGCTAGTAGACTTAATCTATAAAAAATAATAAGCCTCTTTGTTGTAACCCAACAAAGAGGTTTTTTATGGCTTTTATAGATAAACTATCATCTCCCGAATTCAGATTAAATCTTCCTTTGTATGTCGGCGGTAAGTCACATCTTAAAAAAGACGGGACTTACACTAAGACAACAAAAAAGCATTGGCTCAATTTGAATAATTATCGCAACTGGCATTATCAGACTGCCAGTTCAACAAAGATAAAATTCAAAGAAGAGGTAAGAGATCAAATTGAAGCTTTACCAAATCTAACAGATTTATGGGGACCCATCTCATTTCATTATTTAATGTATCCGCCAAACATGATGCAGCGTGATCTGATGAACGTAGCTACAATCATTGATAAATATTTTATGGATGCACTTGTAGAAATGGGAAAATTAAAAGATGATAATTGCTCTTTTGTGCCAGGATTCTCTTGTGAAGTGAGATACGTTGACAGAACAAATCCAAGAATGGAAGTCGGCATCCGCCCATTTATCAGCAACCCAGGAGCCAAGCATGGCCGAAATATCAATCTACTCTCCGAGGAAAGTTACTCCTCAGAACCAAAAGAATCTCCCTAGCACTCATAACCCAGAACAAAGGAAAAGTTACGTGCAAGTACATTTGGAAGAAAATGAGATTGTCGAAGCAATCCGTAATTACATTCGCGCAGTAATTCCAGTCAGTGACTGTGACGAGCTCCCTGTAGTCCTCACAGCCGGCCGCGGTGAGAATGGTCATACAGCTGCCA
>Ga0105055_10008055_pt1:0-12500 | contig 13826 bp, 7 predicted proteins | sample BON03_FD_78090 | JGI IMG/M metagenome (GOLD analysis project Ga0105055, IMG submission 78090) | Freshwater microbial communities from Lake Bonney liftoff mats and glacier meltwater in Antarctica - BON-03 | ecosystem: Environmental > Aquatic > Freshwater > Ice > Glacier meltwater | place...
AATCCAACGCTCTGCACCGCAGCGGTCTCCAGTAGCGGATAGTGATACCGACCCATAAACTGGGTCGGTGCTTTTTGTGCGTGTGCTGTGTGCTAGTGCGGTGCGTGTGGGTGTTTGCGGGGGAGAGTGTGTTTAGGAGCTTTGAGATATAGAGTAGAGTACGTACTTGACTGTAGTGTGTCGTTTTTTTTTTTTCACATTTCCAGGCACAACTCGGGCCGAGCAGCTTCAGTTGGCTCAAAAATTGGCTGGGTGCGCAGGGGAGACCCCGTGGGATGGCCCGAGCCGCACGGCGGCGCCCAGGTCGGAGAAAAAAAATCAGCCGATTTTTTTTTTAAGTTTCTTTTGGCCAGTACTCGGCCGTGCCAGCGACTTTTGTTGAGCTTGAAACGAGACGGGCGGCGGCGCGACCACGCCGTGCAGTGCAGGCTCGCAGAAGCGAGCCTCTGCGCACCGTTCGCGTCAGCAAAAATAATAAAAAAAGAGGTGCGACCGCGATTCGAACGCGGGATCTGTCGATGACTGCCAGAAAGGTCTGCAGTCGACCGCCTTACCACTTGGCCACCGCACCGTTCGAGATGTAGAGGTGGTGAAAACCGCGGATACTATAGAGTTGGTGTTCAGTAACGCCGCAGATGTGCCCAACGACATCCCCTCTTAGTGTTGATAGGCTGCGTGCCATGTCGCGGAGGGACCGCTGCCGGCGAGCGCCGAGTCGACGCAGCCTGCGCAGAGCGCTTCCCAGCCCGTCGGGTTAACCCGACGTGCTCCTTGAAGACGGGATCGATTTCGCTGGACGCAGCCTCCACGACGCAGGAGCGCTTCGCGGCCTCGGGTTAACAAGAGATTGTCTACAAATAGCGATCGACAGTCGCTATTTCTAAAACGGCGCTCGCTTTTCCAAGTTTATCCGTCCAACGGTTAGGGGTACCCGGGGACCTCACCCTTTTACTAGCTCTACCCCGGTGATTGCGCTAAAACAAAACTCTGCGGGGTTCGTCAGATGAGTGCTTTTTGTTCCAATGTTCGCTCGCAAACCTCTCTCGCTCGCGTGGCGCGCGCGGCAGAGCAGCGCCCCTTCGCAATATACGCTGCCGACGCCGACGCCGGTCGCGGCCCTCGCGCCGCCGACGCCGTCTGCAGCTAGCCGTCCAAGCTGTGCTGCGCCGTGCCCGGTTGCTGCCCAGCCACCACAGCCGCCGCCTAAGGACAAGTCGATGGAGGGCGCGGCGGCGCCCTCCATCGCGCTCCTGCCTGCGCCTCGCCGCGTCAACACGCCAGCCAAGGCCAGCAGCAGCGGCTCCAAGCGCAAGTCCAGCACGCCCGGCGGCCGTACCTCGAGCAAGGCCAGCCGGAGCACTCCGCAGCACACCCCCGCTCCGAAGCTGGAAGGGCCGCTCCCAATCGTGCGGCTGCCCGAGAACTCGCCACTGCTCGTGCTGCTGGGTGACCGTAGAGCTGACGACGCCGACGAGGGCTACCTGCATACCCTGCGCGGCAAGCTCGGCGCGGGCGTGGTGCGCCCCGACGTGCGGCTCCTGATCAACCAGATGCCGCGCGGCCTCGCCGCCGAGTACCACAAGATGGGCGTCAACTTTGCGCTCCTCGAGGCCGCCAAGCCCAAGACCGTGTGCGCCTGGCTCAAGTTCGCCGCCTTGCTCTACAAGCTCTCGAGCCGCCCGCTGCACCTGCCGATTCTGCGCACAACGGCCCTGGCCTACGCGGCGGGCGCAACCACAACCGTCTTCGCGGGCCACTACCCCTCCAGGTTCAGCGAGCAGACCGGCTACCACTACCCGAACGGCCACGCGGGCGACCCGTCGACCGCCGTCCTCGAGCGCGCCGTGGGTCAGTCGCTGGACCTGGCCGACCACGACGTCTTCTCCAAGCAATTCGAGGTCGCCATTGACGCCTTTGGTGGGGCCTGCAACCACGAGGTGCCGCGCAACGGCAACGGCAGGCTCGAACCTTTCTCGTTCAAGAAGCACTTGTTCAAGAAGCTCAGCCGGGAGGAGCAAGTCGTGTACCGGGACTCCCACGTCGAGATGGTCGCTGGGCAGTTCGAGGACGAGATTGCGGCCGGGCGCACCGGGGCCTCGATGTTGCTCTGTGGCAAGGTGGCCTCCGAGTGGACCTCGCTCATCGCGGTCGATGCGGCTGCTCTCGCCGCGAAGCGCGCGAACATGCCCTACACGCTGCTCATCCCTGGCGTGAGCGACGGGGCCGCGCTGCCGGACGGCGTCCCGACCAGCAAGCCGCGTCGCCGTGGCGAGCTCTGCCACATCTGCGTGGCGCTGGAGGGCAACATGCCCAAGGAGGAGCGCCGCCGGTGGGACGCCGCCTTGTCGATCGTCTTCAAGCACCGCGGGGGTGTCCAGTTCAAGTACTTCGAGGAGCAGGGCAACCTCATGGGCAGCGTCTCGTGGGAGGAGACCATGCAGCTTCGGTGGACGGCGGAGGCGCGGGCTGGAGGCTACAAGGGGCCGTGCCCGCTGTCTGCGAAGCTGACGCCTGACCAGAAGACCTTGTACGACACCGCGCGCGGAGTGGAGCTGCGCCGGCGAGTGGCTGTGGGGGCGGCCAGGTCGGGCGGGTACGGCGGCCAAGGACCTCTTCCATATGACGCCGTGCTCTCGGCCGTCGAGAAGCTCGAGTTCGAGAAGTGCATCCGTGTCGAGATGGAGCGCCGCGCCTTCGAGACACGCACCACGGTCGCGGAGACGGGCGGCTACACCGGCCCGCGGCCTCAGCCGGGCGTGCCCCTCGGTCCCGACCACCAGGCCGACCTTGACGAGGCCTACCGCACCACGCTCAAGGTGTGGGGCGCGGCGTCGAGCCGCCGCACCGACCGCGAGGTGATGCGCGGCTACGGGAAGCTCAACGCCGGTGTGGCGACCAAGGCGACGCGCACCGGGCCAATCAAGAAGGGCGCCCCCGTCTACCAGCACAAGTGCCGCAATGCCGACTGCGGATCCCGGTTCCAAAGCGGCATCGAAACCGTCTGCCCAAAGCACCACATCGGGAGTGATTACTGTGGCACCTGCGTGGGGGGCTCCCGCTGCGTGGGCTGCTGGACCGATTGATATGATACCTTGAACACCATTGTTTACTAGTGACTTACCTGTATTCCTTTGCGCTGAGATTGGTTCTGAGCCGCGTTTTGGCGGGTGTGATGGCCTGTGCTTGTCTCTCCCTCTGCGCTCGTGTCTCGTGTCTCGTGCCTCTGTGTGCAGCTGCGTGGATGCAGCAGCACCAGCTGTGTTCGGCTCCTTTGTTCCCGGCCCTTTCCGGTGTCTGCTCCTCTCCCCTCTGTGTTTCCCGGTGTGAATCTTCTCCTTTTTTGTTCCCTTGTGATGTCGTGTCTCCCCGGGGCTGATGTTTTGTGCGCGATTGCGGACGCCGCGGGTTCTCCGCCCTTGCCCTTGCTCCTTCCCACTCTTGCTGTATCATAATTTTTATAAACACATCAACACCTAACTATAAGTATATGTGTACATGTACACCCTCCTTGAGCAATGCGAGAACACAGCGCGCCGCCATCGGGGGGCCGCGCGCCCGCCTGTCCTGGGGCTAGGGGTAGGGGCGTAGGCGTAGGGGCCTCCCGGGCTCCATGCGGCGCGAGCACAAACGTGCCGCTCACATAGAGCCGCGCACCCATCTCACAGCCTATGCTGTTCGACCCCTGTTTGACAAGGCGCGCCGGGTAACCTCGTGGTATGTGTCTATTTGTCGTGTGTCTGTTGTCTGTGTGTTTTTCTTGTGTGAGTCATGGTGCCCTCTGCGTGGGTTGCTCCTGCGGCCTCCTGTGGCCGCTTTCCGCAGCCCTCTGTGTGGGTCGTTCCTGCAAACTCCTGTGGTCCGCTTGCCGTTCCTGTTTCTTGTGGCATTCATTCTCTGTCTGTTGTTTGCCGCCTCTGCTGCTGTGCTCTCACACATCTGTGTCTGTGGCCACAGTCAGTGGTATAGGCGCTTTGGGCAGGGTTTGTTTGCTCAAGCTCGGGTTAACCCGAGATCCCGCGTTCGAATCGCGGTCGCACCTCCTTTTTTTTATCTTTGCTGGCGACAAAGGTGCGCAGCGCCGTTTCAGCGCACCTTGCTGCACGCCGTGGTCACGCCGCCGCCCGTCCCGCTTCAAGCTCCGCAAAAGTCGCCAGCGTGGCCGAGTACTGGCCAAAAGAAAACTCCAAAAAAATAATTGGCCGCATTTTTTTCTCCGACCTGGGCGCCGCCGTGCGGCTCGGGCCATCTCGCCTGGTCCATGCTGCGCACCCAGCCAATTTTTAAGTCAACTGAAGCTGATAAACCCGAGTTGTGCCTGGAAACGTAAAACATAAATAAAACATCGGTGACCCTGCACCGCTGTACTTACTCATACGAGTACGAGCTACGAGGCTGATCCTACCAAAAGACGCCCTGCTGTTGGCTTATTCGCCATGACCGTGCCCAGTGCACAATTTTGCACCAGCACGGCGGCAGGCGGCACCGGACGTGTTCAGCCACGGCTCGTGTGCAGACCATCCAGTAACCGCGTCTTGAGATACAGCAGCAAAGCTTGCAAAACCGTGCTGAATTTTTCAGCGAAAAAGACCGCACCCACTGAGCACAAACCTGGCTGAAGTTACTCGAGTTCGTACGCGACGGTGCTGAGGAGCTGGAGTCTTGACCAGTAGGCTATGCACAAGGGCTGTAGGGGTTGAACGACCCCGCGCGCCTTCCCCTTTGCCTGTCGGGCTGGTCGGCAATGCGTGCGCCGACGTCAGTGCACATCAGCGGCAAGGTCGCCGATCAGTCCAGCGAGCGTGGGCGTGGCCGTTCAACCCCACGGGGACCTCTTTGCCTCTGTCCCGACAGACTGCTGCACACGGCGAGGGCCGAGAAGACGAACTCGAGTGACTTCGAGCTGCGCCAATCGGCTTGTCGGCAGGGCGTCTTTTGGTAGGATCAGCCTCGTACAACAGCAAAGCTGGCAACATCGTGCTGAATTTTTTTCAGCGAAAAAGACTCCGCACCCACTGAGCACAAACCTGGCTGAAGTCACTCGAGTTTGTGCGCGACTGGGCTGAGGAGCGAGAGTCTTCGTCCTCAGGCTATGTAGAAGGGCTGGGATGTGAGAATCACCCCGCGCAGGTCCCCTCTCACCGAGCGGGCTGGTCGGTGGGTACGCCGACTTCAGCAGCCCCAACGGCAAAGGCCGCCGATCGGTCCAGCGAGCTCGCACGCGGCGATTCTCACCCAGGGGGACCTTCTTCCCTCAGTCCGGACCGACTTTGTGCGCACGGCGAGGGCCGAGGAGACGAACTCGAGTGACTTCAAGTGACTTCGAGCTTCGCCAATCGGCTTGTCGGCAGGGCGCCTTTTGGCAGGATCAGCCTCGTAGCTTTACTCGTACCGAGGAGAAAGTCGCCACGAAGTGCTCGGCGGCTGAGTTTCGATGATGAAGACAATCTCTTCGAGGCCGAGATCGGCTACTAGCTCTATGGCTACTCGTATGCGCGACTTGCCGCTTGCTCCGTACAGTATAGAGCTACGTACGTACGGGTACGGGCTGGTTTCCTGATGAGTTTATTCCGTGCTCTGTGCAGCAAAACCTCACGCCGTGCGGGGCTCTGCGGCAAAACTGAGATGGCGGATCGTCTAAGAATGATGTTGATTACTCTAGTGCACTGGCTGGTTACCAGACCCTTCCTGCAATATTGGTTACCGATGGTCACGTGACCCCACTGGTAGTCAAAAAAGATCGAAAATCATCCAAAATTTCACCTGGAAGAGATGGAGACAGGGGAAAAAAGGAAACATGGGTGGAGCAGGGTTGTTAACTGAGATCCCGCGTTCGAATTGCGGTTGCACCTCTTTTTTTGTTTTTGCTGACGCGAACGGTGCGCAGCGCCACTTCTGCTCGCTGCACTGCACTCTGAGGGTGCGCCGCCGCCCGTCTCGTTTCAAGCTCAGCAAAATTTGCTGGCACGGCCAGGTACTGGCCAAAAGACACACCAAAAAAAATTGGCCGACTTTCTTTCTTCGACCTGGGCGCCGCCGTGTGGCTCGGGCCATCTCGCCTGGTCCATGCTGCGCACCCAGCCAATTTTTGAGCCAATCCAAGTTGTGCCTGGAAATGTGGGGATATATATATATATATATATATATATATATATACGAGTATGACTACGGTACGGTACGACAGTACGACGAGCGCTTACTCTACCACTATCTTTTTTTTTGACCTCTTTCTGCTCAAGGAGAGTAAGGGGATGTAGGAGAGGAGAGGAACCTCTCCTGATACTGGCGGCGGCCAGATCTTCTCCTTCGATGTAACCTTTGGTCTTTTGGCCACCTGCTGGCGCCGTTGGCGCCGGGGCGATTCTTGAGCTCTGCGCTCTGCGCTCGGCTCTTGTGGTGTAAATTGTATGACGTACCATATGATATGAAGGATTGACAACAACAAAAACGACTGTGACTCTGTCATCTGAGGACTCGAGGACTCACTCTGCTTCATATGAGACCCTACAAACAGGGATGTCTTTGGAGACTCTGCTGATGACCCACGGTCAGCCTAGAGCTACGAGTAGCACACGAACAGACCACAGACCCTAGCTATGCTCGTAAAGATCAGGAAGGATACCCTCTTGCCTCAACTCTCCCATTTTGCCTCCAGATTGGTTAACGCTGCTATGTTGGGTTATCACCCAAGAGTACGAGCACCTCAAACACGCCCTAGCTAGCTCTACGAGTAGCTCTATGGTAGACATACACTTCGGGAGCTTCAGAGCTAGATTGGAGTATGTGTCTCGCTTATATCGCTAAGGGTAAGGGGACAAGGCTAGGGGCGACAAGTTGAGCCTGTTAACATATTTTGATCATTAGTAGTTATTAACAGCAGGATAAAACTAACTAATAACTATCAAGCAACAAGTTCAAAACTAGTTTTACCGTTTTACCTGTTATATAATAACTACTTGTATTCTATTAACAAGCCCCCCCCCAAAAAAAAATTGCCTGCGGCGCCATTTCACCCCTGCCCCATACCCCTGGCCCTGCTGTGGTGGGTTTGCTATCGCTCTTTACTGCTGCAGCTAGCAGCTACTCAGCATAACAACACAGGATTTCTGTTGTTATACACCGTACACTACTGCTACTGATACGGTTACGATAACACACTACACACACACACTATAACACACTACACACTACACACCACACTGTCAACCACACCACGAACCATGCACATGATACATATGTGCAGTACACAGTATAGAGTAAGCATTAAATGAAGCATACACCAAATACCATCACCATGCGACACCATGCCATGACACCATACAGCAGCAGCAACAGTAGGCTCAGCAGACCAGTGCCAGTGTATAGGCCAGGCCAGCGGTTGAGCATTAGAGCGCGCAGCAAGCAGCTTGAGCTTGAGCAAACAAACCCTGCCCCAAGCGCGAATATCACGGACTGTGGCCACAGACACAGACACATGGCAAATAGATACATACCACGAGCCACGACAACACAGATAGCCCAATAATTCTAGAATCCGGGCGATATCCTGCTGGATAGATATCTTGGATTTTTGGATTCCTCTTGCTGTTGCTGTTTCTATTGCATTTTAATTGTGTTAATGACCTGCTGCGGATGGACTACGGAAGACGGAAGTGTGTTAATGACCTGCTGCGGATGGACTACGGAAGACGGAAGTGTGAAAATAACTTGTTAATCATCGGGCCAAGACCTATTAACTATTAACAATGAACAACTTGTTAATAGCCGGCTGGAAAACTCAATCTATTACCAACAACTAAGGAGTTTTACAATTATCAGGCTGTAAAAAAAATCGCTTGTTAATGGTTATCCCTCGCCTTGCAAGGGGATGTCGTTGGAGCTCGCGGCGGGCTGTCTCCCGAGAGTCCGAGAGGAGCTCCGGGATGGGAGCGGCGTCTCTTCCCACTCTCGGGGGGGGGGCTGGTTGCAGAGCCGATGAGCCGATACTTTAACGTTCAAGTGTGTGTTAACGGCGCCTCCTTTAACACCACAATTCCGAGGTGTTCACGGTTCTTTAACACCTCCACCTAGCAACTGTTCAAGGAGATATGTGATTTGTTCAGATTGAACCATTTGAATAGTGATTTGAACAACCGCAACCGCATTTGAACAGTAAGATTTTCTCTGGAAACTCCAGAATTTCCATAAAACCAGAAATTCCATAAATGTTTCCTACTTTAACAGTGTTGGAACAGTTGAACACCTTGAGCAGTCTTTAACTTTAACAGCCGTTAACCCTAGTGTTCAGACGACTGTTCAAGGAAACCTTTAACACCTTGTCTTGATCACTGTAAGCGCCGGAAATCTCGGTTTAACGTTAAACTATAGGCCCTGTCGACTCTCTACTCGCCTCTCTACGGGTTAACCCTTTCTCGATATCACGATATCGAGAAACTTAGACGCGCATGCTTGACTTTTACTGTTATCCGGAAGGTGCGTGAATGCCCCAGGTTAACCGCGGTGGCAGCGTATATTGAGGAAGGGCGCTGCTCTGTTGCGCGCGCCACGCGCCAAGCGAGCTAGAGTGGTTTAGCGACCGAGCTTTGGAACAAAAAGAGGCCACCACCGCCATGGACGCGCAGAGTTGACGTACCCAGTCCGTCGCAGAGTTTTGTTTTAGTAAGTAATCATCGGTACGCTACAGTACGCAATACGCAGCCATCCAGTCGAGGCACAGTGCAGGCAGCAAAAGTGCGTGTGGGGTTTTGACCGATGTGGGCCGTGTCGGCTGCTGTGTTGGGGGTTGGGGGGGGTGCACTGTGGGGGTAAGCACATCATCAGCAGCAGCAGGAAAATGCAGAACTGGCATGTTCTTCTCCTGTGCCTGTGGTTCTTGTATATGTATAGAGTACCGTATACACATTTTGCCATGTGGTACGGGCTGGGCCCAGCCTGTCTGATCCCTATTTATTTCTCGACCTAACGGTACCCCCAAACCCTCAAATCACTCCTCCTACCTACTCTCTACCTACCTACTGTTACTGTACCAACCTCTCTACGTATAAAAAAAGGAAATTATACCTGCTACTAGCTAGTCTAGGTCTATCTATATAGATCTAAGTAAAAGGAGAAGTAAGTATACAGTTAGTTTAATCAAGGCTCTACTACAATACAGACAATACGATTGATTACGAGGGTGCTGGTTGTAGTTATGATTTGATTACTTAGTTTTACGTATAATCACAGAATGATTACTTCGTAAAACCGAGTAACCAAGAAATGATTATTAGATCACACTACTTGATTAATTAACTTTGCCCACTCAGCTAAAAAAAAGAATATATGTGTGTGTATATATATATATATATATATATATATATATATATTATATATATATACTGCATCTATATATAGGGAACGGGGTGTGATGGCTGGTGATTATGGTGTATTGGCGGTCGCGGTATGTGTATGCGTGTATACTATGTATGTTTCCTGTTATCTGTATTATAAAATAAAAACGGACATGATGGGGATGTTGTCTAGAAAAAAAATGGGGGCTGTGTGTCATGTCTGCGATGCGTGCCCCGTTCTCCCCGGTCCCCGCCCACGCGAGCAAACACATACAGCTATATACGCGCATACACGCGTAGTACACACACACACCTGTTCACCCGCCGCTAATGGGCTTTCGTATTGTATGATTACTGATTAAGTAATTATCACTTTTTAAAAAAATACTCAAGAGTTTATTACTAAGTTTTCTGTGTAATCATAAAATTTACACCAAAAAAGGTGTAATCGTAACCAGTATTGTGATTACAAGCTGTATTGTAGTCGAGCCTTGAGTCTAATCTAACTAAAGTTAAAGTTAGTTAGTAGTAGTAGGTAGTAGTAGTAGTTAGAATAATGGGTAGTTAGTAGTTAATAGTTGGTAGTAGGTAGCAATAGTCGTAGCAGTTCGAAGTTCATTAATAAAGTATATGTAGTAACAATAGCGTGCATATGCATATTATGCAATGCAGCACTACAGCAGTCTAGCAGCAGTCGTATAAGTGTAAGTAAACATATTTTTTTTGAAAATACCATCACCATCACCACGCCGGGTTAACCCGACCTCTCTGTTTTACATTGAACCCCCCTTCCAGTCAAAGAGAAATTTGAAACAGGAAACAGGTCACACGACACACACACGCACCACATACACACGATAAAAAAAGGTAACCGACACGCAAGCGATGAAGACGAAGACACACACACACATGAACGAACTCAAATGAAGCACAACGGCGCAACAACCGTTTAATATTTAATAATAAACAAGTCGAAGTCGCCGTCGTCACCCCCAATATCGTCGTCGTTGTCCGTTATTAAGCGTTAAGCTGAGCTTTGACCCCTCGGACACCCCCCGCCCACAGTAAAAAAATTACATACCATAGTAGTGTTAATGATGAAGTAAGAAGTGTGGCTCGGCAGCACACTGTACAGTACGGTCGTACAGTCAGCGGTCAGCAGTCAGTCAGCAATAATTAAGTACGTGGCACTGTGAGCATTCGGAAAATGTGTAGTGTGTAGTGTGAATACCTTGCACATACCGGCTCATTCAATAAAATAAAATAAAAATTATTCGATTGGGGGGGATGACCATCTATCTCCTACCTCCTATACTTCTACCTACCTCGTAGTCATCGTCAGGCCCAGCCTAGCAAAAATGGTACACAGACGTGCAACTTGTAGACAGAGGTTGCCACACGGCCCGTCGCATACATATACATGGTAAGTGGTGATATCTCTGTCCACCTTTACAGTATAGTGTACTCATACTATTATGAGATAATCGCATGCTAATGCTATATGATCAGATATCTGATCTCTGATTTCACCCTCCCCCTCCCAGCAGCCAGCAGATCCCAGATCCCAAAAGCAGATCTCTGACTGGAGCCTTGCAATCTTGAGATCTTCACGCTCGTCCCATAAGATCTCAGATCATAGAGTTAGAGTGCCGCTCTAGCTCTAGTGATGGGAGTGCACCGACTCAGAGATAGAGATCTGCTTTTCTGTGCCCATGCGGGTCTGTTTTTCTGCCTGTGGATGTTTTGTACCTGTACCTATTATAGCCGGGGTCTAGGTATATACCTAGGTCTAGGTATCTAGTACTCGCGGGTTAACCCGAGCCACGCAGCGTTTCGACCGGCTTAGTTACGGGCTGGGTTCGGTACACAAACTTATTAAATTTGGGGAACAAACTTATTAAATTTGGTATTCATGAGTATTCATGAGTATTCATTGTTTTATATTACTATTCCCGAATTTTGTGAAAGTATTCAATAGTATTCAATAGTATTCGACGATGTTTGCGAGGTATTCAATGATATTCGTGGGATACCTCGAATACCCGGGTATTCGAAGGTATTCCATGGGTATTCCATGGTATTCAAAGGGTATTCGAAAAGTATTCAGGGTTAGCCCGCCGAGATAAATACCCTTTGGTATTCCATTTTTTTCATAGGTATTCCGCAAAGTATTTCAAAGTATTCCTAAGTATTCCAAAGCATTCCAAAGTATCCCAAAGTATTCGAAAGTATTATTCAAAAAAGTATTCAAACATTTTGGAAATATCGAAAAAATACACGGATACCTTCCCCAAAACACGAATACCCTCCCAATTTTGGAGTAAAATGCTTTGAATACCCACAAATTTCTTCCACATACTCGTGAAATACCCATGAATACCCATGAATACCAAATTTAATAAGTTTGTGCCCCAAATTTAATAAAAGTTTGTGTCCCCTGCCCTTACGGGCTCTATGGCCTAAACCCGGGCGCACCCGCACGATGTTTGATGGTCTCACCACGCCAGCGCCACAGGCCTGACAGGCTGGATGATATAAACTATGGATAGCTATATAGCTATAGGGGTGAACGAATCAAGAACCACGTTTTAATGTGTGTGTGTGTGCTGTGCTGTGTGTTTAGTGCATATATATGTATATATATATATATATATATATATATATATATATATATATATATATTTTTTTATATATATATATATATATATATATATATATATATATATATATATATATAATATATATATATGTCGTATATTATAGTATATACATATATAATAAAGGTGTGTGTGTATTTGTACTAGCTCTGCCATATATGCCTGATGTGATAGGATACTACTCTTTATTAATCTTTATAAGTATAAGCCTACAACTACCACTACAACTACATCACTACCAGTCCTTCACATTTGTTTATTACAAAATTTAATAAGTACATCATAATAATATATATATTATTAAAATATAATTCACATGATATTGTATTCCTTATGTATTATATATTTCATATTTGACCCATCACGGCACGGCAACCAGCACCAGGAACGTATTACGTATTACGACCAGCCACGCAGCCAGTTTCACTGCCCTGCTGCAAGCCGAACTCAAACGCCCGCCGCCCCAATTCCTTCCACTCGCCGCCCCCCCTCCCCAAGTTCCAAATCCCCTGCCGCC
>Ga0105055_10008056_pt1:0-12500 | contig 13823 bp, 26 predicted proteins | sample BON03_FD_78090 | JGI IMG/M metagenome (GOLD analysis project Ga0105055, IMG submission 78090) | Freshwater microbial communities from Lake Bonney liftoff mats and glacier meltwater in Antarctica - BON-03 | ecosystem: Environmental > Aquatic > Freshwater > Ice > Glacier meltwater...
TATATATATATATATGTATATATGTATATATATGTATATATATACATATATAAATAAATATAAATAAATATATACATATACACATATGCGTGACATGCAGGGCTTCGTACGTGTGACATGACTCATTACCACGTGTCACATGACTCATCGTATGTGTGACATGTCTCATTCACATGCGTGGCATGACTCATTCATATGCGGGGCATAAATCATTCAGATGTGTGACGCGAATCAATGATATGCGTGTACATATATATAGATATATAAACAACATGCTCAATATATACACGTTACATATGCATGTTATACATGTACATGTTTATATCTGTGTATTATAATACACGTATACAAAAAAACATATTCCATCAGCGCCTGCCATCACCATGATAAACATGAATATATATATAAACATGAATATATATACATGAATATAAACATATACATAAAACATATATATATAAAGTATACATATGTGTACATACATACTCATAAATACACATATTTACACATACAGTATATCTACACCTGATATGACCGCTGCGATGGGCCTGTGAGCAGCAGCATGCGCTGTTTTGTCTACATAAATATAGAGATATATGGTACATGTATACACATATATATTCTTCATACACATATATACATAAATCAATTACATCTGCGCCTGACATGACCGCGTCCATGGTCTTGTGAGCAGCAGAATGCACAGTTTTGTCTACATAAATATGGATATGTATGGTACATGTATATACATATATAGTATTTATACACATATATGAACAAATCAATTACGTCTGCGCCTGATGTGACCGCTGCCATGGTTGGTCTTGTGAGCAGCAGCATGCGCTGTTTCGTCTACATAAATACAGAAATGTATTGTCCATGTATATACATTTATATACTTCATACACGTATATAAACAAATTAATTACATCTGCGCCGGACATGACCGCGTCCATGGTCTTGTGAGCAGCAGAATGCACAGTTTTGGCTACATGAATATAGATATGTATGGTACATGTATATACATATTCAGTCTTCATACACATATATGAAAAATCAATTACATCTGCGCCTGTGATGCCCGCTGCCATGGTCCTGTGAGCAGCAGCATTCGGAGTTTTGTCCATATAAATACAGTCACGTGTTCTACATGTATATACATATATAGTATGTATGCACATATATAAATGTATGCACACATATAAATGAATGCATAGATAAATAAATAAATAAATTACATCAGCGCCGGACATGACCGCGACCATGGTCTTGTGAGCAGCAGCATTCGGAGCTGTGTCTATATAAATACAGACATGTAATGTACATGTATATACATATATTTGATGCATGCACATATATAAATGAATAAAGAAATAAACAAATAGATAAATACATTACGTCAGCGCCTGACACGACCACGACCATGGTCTTGTGAACAGAAGCATTCGAAGCTTTGTCTACATAAATATAGATATGTATTATACATGTATATACATATAGTTGATGCATGCACATATATATATAAATGAATGAATAAATAAATGAATAAATAAATAACTTACATCTGCGCCTGACATGACCGCGACCATGGTTTTGTGAACAGAAGCACTCGAAGCTTTGTCTTTGAAGAGTCCCATGACCGTTAGTCCTTCATTCGCCAAGTAGTCCTGAAGAGAACCAATTCTTTCAAGAGTCATTCAAGAGAACACATTCTTTCAAGACAACACATTCTTGCAAAGAATCCCATAACCCTGTCCTTGATTTGCTAAGTAGTCCTGAAGAGAACGAATTCTTCCAAGAGTCATCCACGAGAACACATTCTTCCAAAGAATCCCATCACTATAAGACGTTTATTTGCCAGGTCGTCCTGAAGTGGCATTCCTCAGTCTCTGAACAGAACACATTCCTTGTAAAGTGCCATTACTGATTCATGCATTGGAATACATAAAAAAAAATGAAAGAGAACATGTACTCCCTTCCGTTTTGTGCAAACTACAGGTTGGTTTAGGGAACATCACATTGATTTTTCTTTTGGGAACATCAGATCGATGTTCTTAAGGGCGGCAGTTGACACTCAGGAGCCGCTGGACCTCAGATTAACGTCTCATTCACTTTATTTAAATATATATCATATATATGTATTATATATCATATATTATATAATAAAGCATGACCTCAAATTGACGTCTAATCCACTGTATATATATATATTATATATGTATATTATATATATCATATATATATGTAATATATGATACATTATATGATGAACTTTTTGCGTATTTGCCACCTAAACGGCAGAAATTCTGGTAAGATAGTGAGCACATACGAAAGTTCCAGAAAGTTCCAGTTTGGCTTGGCTGTGTCTAATTTACCAAAAAAGATCCACGAGTTAACACATTTACCAAAAGAGACCTGTAAGTTAAGCCAATCTATGGATCTACAGGGTGTCAATGGTGCATAAGGTACCTTATCTTTGTAGGTCATCTGGAGCAAAAGAAGTCTATACGTGTTGGCTCTTCGGCAGAAAGGTAACAACAACTTAAGGCATCCTATGCATTTTCGCAACCATGTACCAAACCTTGTACGACACTAGAACTCGACGATTAAACTCGACACCGGTCTCTTTTGCAACAGTGTGCATGCGCATGTGTGCATTTGATGTGTGTGTGTTTGTGTGTGCGTTTGTGCGTGTGTGCACATGTGTTTGCTTCTGTGTGAACGTGTGTTGGTGCGCGTGCTTGTGCGTGCGTTTGTGAATGTGTTGTAAGCGCGTGTACGTGTATGCATGTGTGTAAGCGTGTGTGTCTCGTGTGTGTGTGTGTGTATTTGACACAGGTCTCTTTCGCAAAAAGAACCTGCCACAACATGGCACTTTTGAATAAGGGACGTTGCACATCGTGTCGTGTCTACGTGAATATGCCAGGTGTACCCAGATGAACCGGGTCATGCTTTCTTTCCCTCCTCTTTCTGCAAAAAAGCCGTTGTTCTCTTTCCGCAAAAAAACCCAACGTTTAATGTCCCTTTGCAAAGGGACATCAAACGTTGTGTTGTGTCTACGTGGACTTGTAAGACGTATGTACAGGGTGATTAACATGCGTAAGATGCCTTATCTCTGTAGGTTCTTTTCCGCAAAAGTGCCCTATAACTAGTGGCTCTTTTGAGGAAAGAGACCTACAACTTGTAAGACGTATGTACAGGGTGGCGAAGATGCGTAAGATGCCTTATCTCTATAGGTTATTTTCCGCAAAAGTGCCCTATAATTAGTGGCTCTTTTGAGGAAAGAGACCTGCAACTTAAGGCATCCTACGCATCATCTCCCCCCTGTAGATGCGTCGGGTCATGAGATTTTTTTTGCAAAAGAACCTGCGAAACATAAGCACGTTTGCAACAGACATGTGGTGATATCTTACGTGTGCCCTGTATATATTATGTATATATTTGCCTGAATACACAAAAAATAGGCACTCTTGCAAAAGATTTATATACATACTATGAAATTGAAATCTTTTGCAAAGGACTTGTGGAAATATCTTTCGTGTGTGTGTGGATATGTCAGGTTCATGAGAGGTGTCTTCTTTTGCAGAAAGGCAGTGTGTTCTTTTGCAAAAAGAGGTCTTTTTTTTGCAAAAGAGACGTGTTTTCTTTTGCAAACAGAGGTCTTTTTTTGCAGACGATCAAACATACAACGTGCAACATGACACATTTTGTTGTGCGTGTGGATATGTCAGGTTTATGCGGATGCGTCGTGTCATGAGTCTTCTTTAGCAAAAGAGCCTACCCAACAGAGGTCTCTTTTTCCAAAACAAATGTTGAAATTGAGGGATGCTACAACGTTGACACAATTCGTCTTCTTTTGCAAAAAGAGGCCTCTTTTGGTAAAAGTGACGTGTGTTCTTTTGCAAACTGAGTTTTCTTGTTGGAAAAGAGAGGTGTCGTCTTTTGCAGAAGGAATTTGTCTTCTGTTTCAAAAAGAGGTCTCTTTTTGCAAAAGAGACGTGTCTTCTTTTGCAAACAGAGGTCTCTTTTTGCAAAGGATCAAACATCCAACATGCAACATGACACATTGTATGACACCCCTCAAACAGCATGACATATCGCATGACATATCGCATCCACATACGAAATGACAGCTTGCCAAAAGAAGGGCGCTTTATATAGGCGGGCGGGTGTGGCTAGTAGTAAATCGAGAAATCTCCCCGTGGCTAGTAGTAAATCGAGAAGTCTCCTGATTTCATCAACCTAGGTTTCCACTCATGCGTTTGCTCATGCGTTTGAACCTAATTAAACCCCACTTCCGCAGCGTGCTCTGTCTAGCAAGCTGATGAACCTAAATAAACCCCATGTCCGCGGATTTTTGCCGCGGATTTTTGCCGCGGATTTTTGCTGCGGATCTCTGCTGTAGCGCGTCCATGTTCAGGAATGGGTTGTGCCATGAGTCTTTCCATAGGTGTCATGGTACGAGACACACGAACAAAGACCCACATAACCACAGACATTTTCACAGACACGCAAACATTCTCTCACACGCACACACACACGCACGCACACACACACACACACACGTAAACGCACATGCGCGCATGCGCGCAGGAAAACACATTAACTCGTAAACAAGCACACTCTCAACCACTCTCCAACACACATACACACAAACACACGAATGTATACGCACATAACACACACAACGACATACACTCGCACAAATGAGCATACACACACACGCACTTAAGAACAACGAACGCACTTAAAGACACCCAACAAAACACACACTTTCACACACACCCACACGGACAGAAAGAATAACACACACACACACAACAATACAAAGAAGCACCCACACAAACACACACCCAAGCACAACCAAACCAAAATACACACACACGCCCACACACACAAGCACACTCACATATACACACAACATACTCTAACAAAAATCTGCATTCATACAAACACCCAAACGTACAAACACATGCCCAACCACACACATACACGACACATTACACGCACACATGCACCAACAACCCCCCAAACAACCACCAATCCAATCTACCCTAGCCCCCCCCCCCAGCACACATACACGCGCACACGATACAAACACACATGTACACACATACGTCCCCACCTACATACACACCACACACATTCAGTCATTTTTATATTCACAATGTCACAGATTCACATATTCACACAATCGCATGTTTTCACACACACGACTCACACACACGCACGCACAAATACACACTCTCCACACATACACACACGCACAAAAACACGCACACACAAACGTGCACGTAGAAGCACACAGGTATGCACACATACACGCACACACACGTGCACGCACGCAAACACGTACGAACACATACAACCACAGACACAAACTCATGGAACGAACGCATGCACACGCAACCTCTTTTGCGCTCACAAACACAAACATGTACACACTTGCAAGCACACCTGTACACACATGCACCAGAAAAATCGCACACACTCACGTGCGCACATACACACGCAAATTCACGCCAAAACACCAACACAGACACAATCTCCAACACACAGACACACACACACCCACACAACAATAATCTCACACACACAAAACACACACACACAAAACACACACACACATCGTAGCACTGTAACAACAAATCAATCGAGGGACACGACATAACAACACGTGCCGATACGCACAGAAATGCTCACAAACAACTACCCGTAACTCACCACACAAAGAAATGCTCACGAACACACACCCACAACCCACCATGGCCCCATTCACAGTTTGCTCTAGGCGAGCATCACGATCTTGTGGCGAAAGATGTGCGCCATAATTTGCCATGACACCCCGGGCACTGCGCGGTGTGGTACTGTCCTGCATGCTCACTAGCGGTTGTTTCTGCGGCGACAGTGTTGGCTGCTGCTGCTGTGCGCTGTGTTAAGGTGCGTCTTAGGATTAGAAACCCTGTGTTTGGATCAGGACGTTGATGACCCATGCTGGACGGACTGTCTGGCCATCATGTCAGACCCTATTATGCACCCACATGCAGATTCACACTCTGAATGTAGGTCAAACCCCGGATCAGTCTGCGCAATGCATTCAATCAGGACTATGATACAGGTACACGTGTACCTAAAGGAAGATGAGCTCGACCGAGCTGACTGCGGGGTGCCCCCTCCGTCCGACGCACCCGTCTGTGATCGGGGGGTATGCGAGGGACTCTTGAGGGTTATCGCCTTGATCAGCTTCTTCATCAAGATGCGGCAGTCCCACTCGATTGGGTCTGCGCATATGCGTTTGAAGAAAGCGAGCGAGACACAGTGGCGTCAGAAATTGGTGCCTCGCTGCCCAAGAGACATTGCCATAATGATTGTCACCAGCTCTATGGCACATGTGTTCTGAGACGAAACTCGATGCTTGCATGTGCACACCACACACAAAAAACCAAAAAACAAACTAAGAAACAGACAAACAAAAATAAACAGCTGGCATACCCGTCCAATCGAGACAGCAGAGGTGAGGCTTCAATGACCTCTCCCAGTTTCTACCTTTTTTACCATGTTGGGGAGCGACCGGTGGTTGGGTCTTCGAAACAGAAAGTCTGAAAGACGGTTTTCAAACCACACAAAATTGGGACAATGGCGGCAATTCTAAAGTACCCTTGTGGCCCACGAACGAGGAGAATGTGGACATTTCTGACCGCAACAGCGAGGCTTGATCACGAAGAGGATTTACATCGTTGCATCTTTCAAAGCCACTCGCATCCGGTAACCAAGCCCTTGCACTCACGCGCGGTGTGAATGGTCACAGCAGCATACCCGGATTTCTTGCAATCCGTGTGATGTATTCCTCTATATCTGATAACAATCCGATTCAAGAGAGGCTGGGGTCAACTTTCATTCTTTCGGTGGAGGGTGATGCAAAGGTGTGGGCAATTGTGTCTGTGGGCGATTGTGTCGATTTTGACGGTTCAAAGAAACTGTTGCAATTGTGTTCTGTGGGTTCGTTCCACGTTCGGTAGGTGTCACTCTTCTGTTTTATTGTAATGTTACAGTCTGTGCCGTGCTGGAATGCAAATGAAATATAACGGTGTGTATTGACCGGAGAAAAGAAGCATGCACATGCTGTGTGTATGGAACGAGCACAAGCAATTTTTATTAGTAGTACGGTGCAGATTGACTGGTGACCATGCAGATGGCCTCAAGATTCTTGTGGCTGTTTCCGACTCCGATCAGGATTGAGCATAGCAGCCTTCCAAAACATCGCTCCAGGGGCTGATTCCACAAAAGAGTGACTTGACAGAATAGTCAGTGTGTTTTGGAAAGTGTGAATTCGTGTCAAGTGGGCATTGTTAGTTGCCCTAGAGTCACGTCTCGCCCTGTCGCTCAAAAAAAGGGGCCTACAGGAAGAGGACGTCCATATTTTCTTGTGGTTAGGACAATGCACCGTGTGCATATGCATACATGTATGTGTACCTGCCTTTAAACTAACACATGCAAGCGAATGCGTACTCATCGTACTCTCTCTCACGCAAAACGCATACAATGGAACACACATACAGGCGCACACGGGTAGAAAGGATAGCGCGGCAATACGATGCCATCCACCAACGTAGAGCTAAAAATTTTAGACGATGAGACGAATGAGGATGTGCGATTTTGTCTCACGTGTGGGTGTGAATGGGTGTACGGAGGGTGTGCCTGTAAAGAAACCCATCTACAGTTACAGATATATTCATCTTGCATGTCTTGTGGGTCTGGCCTGCCCGTCCTTCCATCTGCCATACACGCTCGATAGATGTCCGGAAATCTTTGCATTCAATATTCATACATGTGTGTACATACACATATGTGCACATGTATATACATGTATGAATGCATGTATACATATACATCTTCATATATATATATATGCATTACATATACATGTTCGTATACATATATATGCATATATATATATAGCATAAGAATACAAATGAATATGTACATATGCATATATAAATATATGTACACATGTATATATATATGTTCATACATACATGTAAACCTATATACTTAGATACATACACATACGTACGTCAGTGTATATTTATATATATATGTACATAAATCTGTTCACGCAAACAAATTCTTATTCGTGCACGTGTATGTTTTTGTTCAATTTTTTTTGCTTCGTATGTCGTCTGAATCTTATCTGATCCACAACGTCGCCAATCATCTTTTTTCCCAGTCACAAAATATGGCCTACCATGCGAATTGGATGACTAAAGAAATCCGCGATTTCCGAGCTGGTATGTCACTCTATGCGTGTGTATGTGCGTGTGTCGGCCGTGTCTATACAGATACGTGACACAGATACGTGACACAAATGAATGTGCACACATCATCTGGCACGCGTGTATACAAGAGTGAAGATGTGCTGTGTATATATATATATATATATATACATAGATATATACATGTATATGTGTATATATACATATACATATATATGTACATTCATATGTATCTATATATATCCATGTATATATGTGTATATGAGTGTGTGTATCTATGTATATATTTATATATATATATATATCATATTTCAATACATATATATAAATACATATATATACATATATGTATACGTGTGACTGTAGATGCATAAATTTATATACGTGAATATACACACGTATACATGAATATGTGCACATATCTGTACATATGTATACATATATATACATATATGATTATACACACATGCACATATGTTTTTGCATGTATATAAAATTATAGATATGTACATGTGTATACACATATATATATATGAATACGTGTACATATATATATATATGAATATGTATACGCCTATGTGTTTGCACACATCAAATAGCTCTCGTGTGTGCGAAAGATATCATGTGCTAGTATATATATATATACATATGAAAATGAATATATAAACATATATGTATATATATATATATTTATGTTCATGTACAGTGCATATTCAAATATACATGTATATGTATATATACATATTTGAATGTGTACATATATCTATTCATATATATATATGTAGAAATGTGTACATGTATACATACATATATATATATTTGAATATATTTACATATGTGTATATATATACATATATATATGTGTATGTGTTCATATATATATATGTGTGCATACGTATACATATGTACATGTATATATCTACGTATAGATACATATATACATATATTTGTATAGCTGAATATATTCATACATATATTTATGTATGTATGTATATTTACACATATATATACGTATACATATATAATATAGATATACACACATATATGTATATATATACATATATACATATGAATATATATATTCATTGATACTATATTTTTGTGTATACACATATAATTATGGATATGGACATGTATACACACATACTTATATCAACATATATACAGATATACATACGAGAGATTTTGTGTGTACACACATTTATGTCATACACATATATTAGACTCATAGGATCCCCTAAGGTGCAGATCATTTTCCACAAAAGAGCCACGAAATATAGGTCACTTTTGCAGAAAATGACCTATAAAGATATGGGATCCTACACACATTTATGTCATACACACATATTACAGGGTGGCGAAGACCCATAGGATCCCCTAAGTTGCAGATCATTTTCCACAAAAGAGCCACGAAATATTGGTCACTTTTGCAGAAAATGACCTATAAAGATATGGGATCCTACACACATTTATTTCATACACACATATAACAGGGTGGCGAAGACTCATAGGATCCCCTAAGTTGCAGATCATTTTCCACAAAAGAGCCACGAAATATAGGTCACTTTTGCAGAAAATGACCTATAAAGATATGGGATCCTACACACATTTATGTCATACACATATATAACAGGGTGGCGAAGACTCATAGGATCCCCTGAGTTGCAGATCATTTTCCACAAAAGAGCCACGAAATACAGGTCACTTTGGCAGAAAATGACCTATAAAGATAAGGGATCCTATGCGTCTTCGCCACCCTGTACGCGCAATTCATGTGTCTGTGGCAACAATACGTCATAAACGGTCTGTCGACTCGACGATCAGTCAGCGTGCATACATATCAGAATGTGCCAGTACATATCTACAAGCTAGAAAATACATATATTTGTATGTACATATGCGTTTTTCTTTGTATGTGCATACCTCCTGGGGTGACAGAGGAAATGTAGTACAGATCGAAAGTGAAAGGACGGGGTTTGGAGAAAATGAATTGTACATGTGTGTGCGTGTGTTTATGTGTACATTTTGGTACATGTCTGTGTGTGTATACAAAGTGTAATTACATATATATATATACATATATGTATATGTATTTATGTATGTTTGTGTATGCACACACAAATATACATGTGAATAGATATGATTCTGCATGTCTCCCTGCTGTATGGGGTAGCTACGATTAGTAGGCTCCTTGAAAATATAGGTCTCTTTTGTAGAATATCGTCTCTTTTATAGGGCTCTTTTGCAAAAGAGACATGTAATTGTAAGGAGTCTACTAATCGTAGCCAACCCATAATATGAGTACATATACTGACGTATGTCAATTGGTTTATACGTATTTAAGATAGAAATTTATGCATTATGTATGCATATATACAAGTATGTATATATTTACATGTATACATGTATATACATTTACATGTATATTTATGAATTTATACATATACGTACATATATATATATATTTATATATGTATATATGATATATACATATATGTGCATATGTATACACATGTATGTATATCTATATACATGTATATTAACTTGTATAATTATTTATTACACATACATATATATTCATCAGCTCAAGTATGAGCGGGAGAGCTGCCCAGAAGGCAAGAGGATGTCAGGGGCTTTGGAGAAAAGTCAACAATGTATGAATATATACTCATATGTGAATATTTTTTTTACATATAACTTACACATATATGAATATATATTTGTACATATGTATTTATATATGTGTATATATATATATATATATATATATATATATGTATACACATATATATACATGAGAGAATGTACGGGGTCTCGGGCAAAAATCAAAGAATATATGAATATATGCTGATTGTATGAAAATGTTCTGATATATGCAAATGTATTTGTACATATTTAAAATATATAGACATATATACACCAGCCAGATTATCAGCGGAATTTGCAGCGACGATCGCAAGGGAATTTTTGGGGTCTTGGGAAAGAATCAAAAAATGTGTAAATGTACACTGATTGTATGAATATATACTGATATATATGTAAATATATGTGTATACATGTAAAATGTGTTTGGATGTGCACACCAGCTGAAGTATCAGTGGAAAAGCAGTGGAAATCACAAGAGAATTTACGGGGTCTTCAAAAAATGAATCAAGAATGTATGAATGTCTAATGATTGTATGAATATATGCACCAATATATGTATATATATTTATATTTGTATAATATATACTTACATATATATGCCAGCTGAAGTATCAGCGGAAAAGCAGCGAAGATCACAAGAGAATGTACGGGGTCTTGGGAAAAATTCAAAAAACGCTTCTCTGGCATCACACAAACTTAACGCGAATGGAGGTTTGTGTATGTGTGTTTGTGTGGGCGCATGTGTGGAGGATTGGAGCAGGAAGATCTTATTACTCGAAACTGGCTAAATTTGAGGTCTCGGTGCCAAATCATTCTTTTTTTTTGAATAATTTGGAGCAAGACACACATACATATACACATATATATGTTTAAGTATTTTTTTGGAACATTCGACTGTATGTTTTTTTTGGGCACGCATAATGATCTTAGGCCCGGAATTTGATTAGAATTGACAAAGAGGAAGAAGGATTTAAGACATGCAGCATCTATTGACAGATTTGTAAAAATGTACAACCCCTACATACTAACCACTATTATTTGCAATTACATTTTGAAGAAATGCACTGTTATTCGTAATGAGACTGTGAAATGACATCGAATGTGTGCGTTGGAGTTTAGGGTTTAGTTTAAAGCCTCGTATAGATGGAAGGAGTGTAGTGCCCATCCGAAAACCTACAGCATTGGGAGGTTGCCGAAACTACAGATTACAAAGAGGACGAGACAGAAAGACAGAGAGGCATTGAGATATACAGCATTTGTCCCTCTGATTTATTTATTTTTTGAGGTGTGTTGGGTGGTTATCGTGTCTGTGTCTGTGTCTGTGGCTGTGGCTGTGTCTGTGTCTGCGTCTGCGTCTGTCTACGTGTATCGTGATCTGTTTCTGCATTTCTCTGTCTTTCTCTCTTTCTCTCTTTCTTTTTCTCTTTCTCACTCTTTCTCTCTCTCTCTATGTTTGTATGTGTGTATGTCTGTGTGTCTGTGTCTGTGTGTTGATATGTGTGTTTCTACACAGGAACATTGGTTATCCATTGGAAGGATTACACTATGGACGTCCCTGAGAGAGTCTATGTCTCTGTCTTT
>Ga0105055_10008059_pt1 | contig 13822 bp, 7 predicted proteins | sample BON03_FD_78090 | JGI IMG/M metagenome (GOLD analysis project Ga0105055, IMG submission 78090) | Freshwater microbial communities from Lake Bonney liftoff mats and glacier meltwater in Antarctica - BON-03 | ecosystem: Environmental > Aquatic > Freshwater > Ice > Glacier meltwater | place: Lake...
CGCATGATAATGCGTCAGCACGACATACTTGATCGGCTTGTCGGTCACCGCACGCACCCGGGCGATGACATCTTGCGCCATCGCCGGGGTCGCCTGGGTGTCGATCACCATGACGCCGTCGTCGCCGATGATGATGCCCGAATTGGGATCGCCCTCGGCGGTGTAGGCGTAGGCGCCCTCAGCCAGTTCGGTGAAGCTGATCTTCTTGTCGCCCAGGTCCCCCTGGCTGGCGAAGTTCTTGTTGCTCATCGTGGTTCCTCGTTGTGCGCCCAGCTCATGGCGTAGTGTTCCAGTTCGACCCCGTCGGGCATGGCGGCCGGTTCCAGCGCATCGCGCGCATCGATCATCACGGCGAACTCGTCGGTCGCCGCCTTCTTCTGCACCAGCATGTTGCCAAGCGCCTTGGGATGGGGCCCGTGGGTGAATCCGCTGGGGTGAAAGGTCAGCATCCCGGCATCGATGTTGTCGCGGCTGAAGAAGTTGCCGGCATGATAGAAGATCGCCTCGTCGTAATCGTCGTTGTTGTGGAAAAACGGCACCTTGATCGCCCCCGGATCGGTCTCGAACGGGCGCGGCACGAAGGTGCAGACGACGAAACGGTCGGCCAGGAAGGTCGTGTGGGCCGAGGGCGGCACATGGTAGCGATGGCTCATCACGGGACGGATGTCGCGCACGTTGAGGCGCACCGGCATCAGGTCGCCCTTCCAGCCCAGCGCGTCGAGCGGATTGAACGGATAGGTCACGGTCGAGAGTGCATCGCGCCGCTTGATCACGACCCGCCAGGGGTTTTCGTCCTGCTGGTCGCGGAAGGCATCGTCGATCGCCGGCACGTCCAGGATCGCCGGATCGAACACCGCATGCCCGCCCAGCGAACCCCGGTCGGGCAGCCGGTAGGCATTGTTGCTCGCCTCGATCAGCAGGGCCACGACCGGCTCTTCGACCTCGATGCGCCACATCGTGCCGCGCGGCAGCACGATGTAATCCCCCGTCTCGAACACCAGCCGTCCGTAATCGCAGAACAGGGTGCCCGAACCCTGATGGACAAACACCAGCTCGTCGCCGTCGGCATTGCGCACCAGATGATCCATGCTCTCGGGCTGAGCCCAGATGCGCAGGGCAAGGGCGCGGTTGGAGAGCACACCCCGGGCATCCCAGGGCGAGGCCGCGCGCGTGACAAGCCGGTTGAGATCGAAGGCGCGGGGCCGCAGCGGTCCCTCCCAGGAGGTCCAGCCGGTCGGCGCATGGCGGTGGTACATGTGGCTGGCCGGGCCGAAGAAGCCTTCGCGGCCCAGTTCACGCTCGAAACTACCCTCGGGCAGGTCGGCATGGGCCTGGCGCGAGGCCTGCCCCTCGATCTTCTGTACGGGAATGTTGCGCCGCATGGCACGCCTCCGTTTGCCGCAACCGCGCGGGCCGCTATAGTTGCAAATGAAACTAAATGGCCGCTCCACCCATGACAAGCCCTTCCGACGATGAAACCGGCTTCGACCTCGCCGATTTTCTGCCCTATCGCCTTTCGGTCGTGACCAACCGGCTGAGCCAGGCCTTCGCCCGGCGTTATGCCCAGGCCTATGGCCTCAACATTCCCGAATGGCGGGTGCTGGCGATCGTCGGCAGCTTCGCGCCGCTGGCGGCCAACGATGTCTGCGAGAAAGCAGCCATGGACAAGGTCAAGGTCAGCCGCGCCGTCGGACGCCTGGAACGTCGCGGCCTGTTGCAGCGTTCTTCCGATCCTGGGGACCGGAGGGTTCAGGCGCTTTCGCTCACCCGGGAAGGCCGCGCGGTCTACGACGGCATCGTTCCCATGGCTCAGTCGCTTGAGGAGAGCCTGACGGGAACCCTGAGCGCCGGAGAGAGGCAAGCGCTTGTGAATGCACTCGACAAGATTGACGCTTCCCTGTCGTGCAGCGACACCGGCACTGACAGCCAAAGCGACAAGGCCTAACCTCTGCCCACACGCTACCCTTGTTTGTTCTACCCTGACGAGGTCAACCGCAGGTGAACGAAGGAATGTCGACGCGACGCTCCCCACAAGGCCTGTCGAGCATCAGTCCCAGGTTGGTCCACCTGCTGCGCGGTGTCGTCGACGCCCTGCCCGTGGCGCTGAGCGTCAAGGACCGCGACCTCCGCTTCGTCCTGGTCAACGATTACTTCTGCGCCTTCCACGGCACCGATGCCGAGGATGTGCTGGGCAGGACTGCGGGTGGATATTCCACAGGCGAGGCGCTCGAACTGATTGACGCGGGCGACCGGCAGGTCCTGGCAACAGCAGGCCCCAGCGGGCTGTGGGAAACCGACGAGATCGACCACGCCGGCAATGTGCGACGTTGGCTGATCGGCAAGTGGCCTCTCGCGGACGCGGCCAGCGGCGAGGTCGGCCATATCGTGACCATGGCGTTCGACATCTCCGACCTGCACGCGTCACGGCGGATCGCTGAAGAGCGCGGACTCCAGCTCGCCGCGGTCACGTCACGCTCGCCCGTCATGCTGCTGAAGACGGTGCACAGCCCCGATGGCAGCGCAACCATGCCGTTCGTGACGGGCCTCGTCGCCGACGAGCTGGGCCTCGACCGGGAGGCCCTGGCCCGCGACGCCCATGCGATACTCAAGCACATTCATCCCGACGACCGCGATCGGGTGCTTGAGGTCTGGGAGCATTCCGTCGCGACGCTCAAGCCCTACACCACGGAATTCCGTATGCTCGGGGCCGACGGCGGGTTGCGCTGGGTAAGCGCACGGGCGACCCATCACATCGAAGACGACGGCACCATGGTCTCCAGCGAGGTGTTGATCGACATCACCGGCTTGCACGAAGCCCGGCAGGCAGCCGAAGAACACCGGCTGCAGGTCGAGGCGATCACCTCGCGTGCGCCCGTCATGCTGGCCGAAAGGGTACAACGGCCCGACGGCACCTACCGCATTCCCTTCGTCTCCGGCCGCATCGCCGAAGAACTCGGGCTCGACACGGCCTCACTCGCCCGCGACGGCAGCGGCACCATGGTCAACGTCCATCCCGACGACCGCGAACGCATCCGCGCGCTCTGGCAACACTCTCTGACAACACTGCAGCCCTACACTGCGGAGTTCCGCCTGATTGCGCACGACGGCAAGGAACGCTGGGTCAATTCGCGAGCCACGCACCGGCGCGACGACGACGGCACGATCCATTCCACCGAGGTCGTGGTCGACATCAGCGAACTGCAGGCCGTGCGCGAGCAGGCACAGGAGCGCCAGCACCAGCTCGACTCCCTTGCGCGCAACGTGCCCGGAGCGATTGCGCGTGTGCTGACCCGGCCCGATGGCACCACCGTTATTCCTTACCTGTCCGAAAACTTCGCCGTGCGGATGGGCATCGACGTCGAGGAGGCGGCACGCGACGGCGGCGCACTCTGGCGCCGCGTCCACCCCGACGATCAGGAAACGGTTGATCGCCAATGGGCCCAATCGCTCGAGAGTCTGCAGCCCTTCGACAGCACCTTCCGTTTCGTGACCCCTGACGGCGAGGTGCTGTGGTACCGCAGCATTTCCGTGCACCACAAACAGGAATCGGGGACGATTGTCTCGGACACGCTGACGATCGATGTCACCGACGAAAAGCAGGCCGCACTCGAACTGCAGCACGAGCGTGAGACCCACAGGTCCGTCACGGACCACATACGCGGGGTGCTCTATCGCCGCGTCGACCTGCTCGTTGGCACCCGTCGCTACGATTACATCGAAGGCTGCCTGCTCGGCATTCTCCAGATCGACGCGGAGGCAGTGAAGCGCAATCCCGACGTTCTCTGGGGGCCCTTCGACATGGATGATCAGGAAATGACCCCGGCCATGATTGCCGAGAAGGTCCGTGAACTGCAGCCCTACTCCTTTGTTTTGCGCTGCCGGCCTCCCGGCGCCACCGAGGACCTTCACATCGAGATGTCGGCAACACCGCGGCGCATGGACGACGGCACGATCGTCACCGACGGCATCGCTCTCGACGTGACTCCGCGCGTCCTCGCTGAAACCGGCGCGCGCGCGCAGCGCACCCTGCTGCAACAGGTGATCGATGCCATGCCCGCCGCGATCAACGTGAAGGATCGGGAAGGTCGCATCGAACTCGCCAACCGCACACTTGCCGACTACTACGGCGTCGCGCCCGAGGACATGCTGGGGGAGACCAGTGCGTCGATCGAGGATTCACCCGAAGAGGACGCCGAGACCCAGGCCTGGGACAGGGTTGTGTTCGAGAGCGGTGAAATCAGCAGCGCTCGCGAGCAGAACTTCGTCGATGCCATGGGGCACCGCAGCTACTGGCTGGGCAGGAAATCGCCTCTCTTCAACCCCCTCACGGGGGAGGTCGATCGCGTGGTCACGGTATCGCTCAACATCACCGACCGCATCGCCGCTGAGCACAGGGCCGATGATGTGCAGGTGCGCCTCGATTCGATCGCCGAGAACCTGCCCGGCATGATCCTGCGGCGCATTCATCACCCCGACGGCACCATCACCTATCCCTATGCCGCCGGCCGCATGGCGGCCGAGATCGGCATCTCGCCGGAGGGCACCGCCAAACCCCGAGCCTGGGACATGATGGTTTCCGAGGACAGGGAGCGGATGATCGGTGACCTCAAGCGCATGGTGGAGACTATGGAGCCGCTCGAGGTACTCAACCGCTACATCGCCGACGACGGCTCCCTGCAATGGGTGCGAAACATCTCGCAGCCTCGCCGCCTGGACGACGGCACCATCGTCTCCGACGCCATCCTGCTCAACGTCACCGACCGCGTCTCCGCCGAGGAGCGCGCCCGCGAGCATGTCGAACTGTTGCGCTCGGTCGCCGCCAACATCCCCGGTGCGGTCCTGCGCTGGCGTGTCAGTGCCGACCACATCGTGAACCAGGAGTTCGCGGCCGGCAGCTTCGTCGAAGCCGGGCTGATCGACGGTGCCCGCACATCGGGCACGCTGGCCCAGATCTGGCCCGGCCTGGTCGCCCCGGATCTGCACAAGCTGACGACGGCTCTGCATGCCCCAGCGAACGGACGTGGCATCGAACTTGAGTTGCGCATGCGGGTCAACGACGAGACACGCTGGATCAAGCTGTTCGGCAACAGGCGCGCGGGGCCGGAGGGGCAATCGGCCTGGGACGTCATCGTGATGGATGCGACCGAATCAAAACGCTACGAGGAGCAGTTGCGCATCGCCCAGAAGATGGACGCGATCGGCAATCTCACTGGCGGTATCGCCCACGATTTCAACAACATCCTGGCCGTGATCGTAGCCAACCTCGATCTCCTGCTTGATCTTGCCCCCCTGGAAAAGGAAAGCCGGCAGGTCGCCGATGCCGCCTTGCACGCGGCCGAGCGCGGCGCCGAGCTGACCAACAGGCTGCTTGCCTTCGCGCGCAACCAGCCGACCGAACCCGGCACCTTCGATTGCGATGAAAGGATCGACTCGTTCGTCGGCTTCATCCGTCGCAGCCTGGGCGCCGAAATCAACCTCGATCTGCGCCGCAGCCCGGAAAGGGTCGTGGTCAATGTCGATCCGGGGCAGTTCGAGAACGCCCTGATGAATCTTGTGGTCAACGCACGCGACGCCATGGATGGCCGCGGCACCATCGTGATCGAAAACAATGTCGTGAACCTGAGTCCCCTGGACCAGTCGCCCGCTGAACTCAAGCCCGGCAGCTATGCGGTCATTTCCATCACCGATGCCGGCGCGGGCATGTCGCCGGAGGTCCAGCGCAGGGCTTTCGAACCGCTGTTCACGACCAAGTCGCAAGGCCGCGGCACCGGCTTCGGCCTGCCCATGGTCTACAACTTCGCCAAGCAGGCCGGCGGCATCGTGACGCTCTACAGCGAGCCGGGCCACGGCACCACGGCGCGTCTCTATCTGCCCGTTCACCTGGGTGACGACAGCATCGACCCTGCCCTTCAGGAGGCCGCCGCCGGCCCCGCGCTGATGCCCGAAGGCGACGTGCGCATCCTTCTGGTCGACGACAACAGCGAGGCGCGCACCGCCCTTGCCAGCCAGCTCAAACGACACGGCCTGACCATCATGGAGGCCCACAACGCCTCGCAGGCGCTGGCCATTGCGGAATATGAAGAAAAGATCGACCTGCTGATCACCGACGTCATCATGCCCGGCACGATGAACGGCGCCGAGCTCGCCGACCGCCTGCACGAGAGCCGGCCCGGCCTGCCCATCCTGCTGATCACGGGGTATTCCTCCCGTGCCCTGGCCGAGCGCGAGATGACCCGTGGCCATTATGAAATGCTGGGCAAACCCTTCCGCGAACGCGAACTGATGGCCGTGGTCGCCCGTCTGCTTGGCGGCGGCGAACGCTGAAACCGGGTCAGGCGGGTTTTGGAGCGGCCAGAAGTTCGTCGATCAGTTCGCCCAGGGCCGAAGGCCGGAACGGCTTGCGCAGGGTAGCGTGGGCGCCCAGGCGTTCGGCCGGGCGCAGCGCCTGGCTGGGTTCACTGCTGCCGCCACCGGAAATCGCGATCACGATCAGGTCCGGCCAACCCTTGCGGACGCGCATGATGGTCTCGATGCCCTCCATGTCGGGCATGATGATGTCGGTCACCACAAGGTCGAACGAACCTTCCTCAAGGCGCGCCAGACCTTCACCGCCATCGCCGGCCTCCACCACCTCGTGACCCTTGCGGCTGAGCCAGAGAGCGAGCGGCGCCCGAATCGCAGCTTCGTCGTCGATGAGCAACAGTCGAGCCATGGATTGCCCTATCGGCTGGTTGGTTCATTGGGGCCATCTTGCCGCCACCGGCTATGAACAGGCCCCGGGGGCCACGCTGCATCCAAGAATGGCCGTTGCAGGCAGGCCCTGCAACCCGGGAATGGCGGCCATGCCTTCCGCGCCCGCCCTGCCGCAATCGAATCCGTTGCAAAGGCGCAGACAAGACGTTACATCGGACTCACCAGAGCAGGAAAATTTCTTTCCTCGGAGGAAACACAGATGTGCGGTATCGCAGGCATTCTGTTCAAGCATCAGGACATCGATCGTGACACCGGGCGGATGCTGATCGACATGCTCGACGGCTGCCAGCACCGGGGCCCGGATTCGACCGGGTTCGCGCTCTACGGCGACGACCATCCCGGGCAGATCAAGATGCGTTTCTATGTCGGCACCGGCAACGAGGCAGGCGATGCCGTCGAGCGCCTGCGCGAGGTTTTTGCCGCCCAGGGCGCCGAACTGGTCGAGGACGAGCGCATCGGCAGCGCCTACCGCGCCGTCGTCAAGTTCACCGGCGACCTGCAGAAGTTCTCCTACGCCGTCGAGCACGCCGCCAAGGTCATGTCGATCGGCGAGAGCCTGGAGATCGTCAAGGACATCGGCACCGCCCACGACGTCGACGACGGTTACGACATCCACCACTTCCGCGGCACCCATGGCCTGGGCCATGTCCGCCTGGCAACAGAGTCGGACGTCAAGCCCGAGGCCGGCCATCCCTTCTGGGCCACCGGCTTCTCGGATGTCGCCATCGTCCACAACGGCCAGATCACGAACTACTGGAAGATGCGCCGGCGCCTGGAGCGCCGCGGCTTCGAGTTCGTCACCGACAACGACAGCGAACTGATCGCGGTCTATCTTGCCGACAAGATGAGCCAGGGTGTGCCTCTCAAGGAGGCCCTGCGCACCTCGATCGACGACATGGACGGCACCTTCTCCTTCCTTGTCTCGACCAAGGACGAGATCGGCTACGCCAAGGATCACCTGGCGGCCAAGCCCATGATCATGTTCGAGAACGACGATCTCATCGCCATCGCTTCGGAGGAGGTCTCGCTCAATCGCCTCTTCCCGGGCGAGGCGCTCGATACCAGGGAACCACCGCCGGGAAGTTACAACACATGGTCACGATCGACCTGAGTCAGATCTCTGTCCGCGAGGGCAACGAGCAGATTCGCGCCGCCGGCGCCGCCGGCCACGATATCGAGGTCCTGAACCCCGACGCACGCCATCACATCGGCGTCGGCCTGATCCATCCCGTGACGGTCACGGTGCGGGGTTCGGCCGGCTATTTCCTTGGCGGGCTCTCGGACAAGGCCAACTTCGTTGTCGAACGCAACGTCGGCTGGGGTCTGGGCGACAACATGTACAACGGCTCGGTGGTCGTGGGCGGCAACGCCGGCGCCATCGCGGGCGTGGCCATCCGCGGCGCCGAGATCGTCGTGAAGGGCAATGTCGGCTCGCGCGCTGGCCAGGTGATGAAAAAGGGCACCCTGCTCTGCGCAGGCAACGCCAACTTCATGGCCGGCTACATGATGTACGGCGGCCGCATCATCATCCTGGGCGATTCCGGTGAGCGCCTGGGCGAAGACATGTCGGGCGGCGAAATCTTCCTGGGCGGCAAGCTCGACGCGCTGGGTTCGGACGCCACGCTGACCGACACCGAGCAGGCCGAGATCGACGACATCCGCGCTTTCCTCGACCGCTACGAGATTCCCTTCAAGGGTTCCTTCCAGAAGGTCGTCAACGCCGGCAAGAAGCTGCGTTACGGCACGACCGAGACGCCGGTGCGCTCGATCCCCTTCTTCACCTTCTCTGGCGAAAGCGATTACTGGAACCAGAAGGTCCAGGAAGACGTCTACATCAAATCGCAGATCGGCCGTTACCGCGTGCGCGGCTACGGCGGCGCGCGCGCCGTGCCCCACCTGACCGACCTCGCCTTTCGCAAGGACGTGACGGCTGCGGCCATCGGCGACGATCCGGTCGGCGACGTCGACATGACGACCCTGATCGGCGGCCTCCACGGCGCCAAACCCCTGACGCTGACCATGCCGGTGATGATCGCGCCGATGAGCTACGGCGCCCTCTCGCGCTCGGCCAAGCAGGCCATCGCCATTGCCTCAGGCATGGCCGGCATCGCCGAAAACACCGGCGAAGGCGGCATGAGCGACGCGCAGCGCGATGCCGCCAAGCAGCTCATCTTCCAGATGCTGGGCGGTCGCCTGGGCTGGAACATCCACGACATGAACCGCGCCGACGGCCTGGAGATCTACATCTCGCAGGGTGCCAAGCCGGGCTTCGGCGGCCAGCTCATGGCCAAGAAGGTGACCAAGGAACTGGCCGAAATCCGCGGCATCCCCGCCGGCATCGACCTGCGCAGCCCCTCGCGCCACCCCGACATCCTTGGCGCCGACGATCTGGTCATCAAGATCGAGGAACTGCGCGAGGCGACCGGTTACCGCCTGCCCGTCTCGGTCAAGCTGGGCGCCGGCCGCATCCGCGACGACATCAAGATCGCGGTCAAGGACGGCTTCGACTTCGTCGAGCTCGACGGCATGCAGGGCTCGACCGGCGCCGGTGGCGCCGAGGTCATGGAATATGTCGGTATCCCCACGCTTTCGGCGATCTGCGAGGCCGAACGGGCACTCGCCTCCATCGGGCGACGCCAGGACATCGAGATCGTCCTGATGGGCGGCATCCGTGACGGCGTCGATGCCGTCAAGGGCCTGTGCCTGGGCGCAGATGCCATCGCGCTGGGCACCTCGGCGATCATCGCAGGCGGCTGCATCGCCTGCATGCAGTGCCATGTCGGCCAGTGCGTCACCGGCATCGCCACCCAGGACCCCGAACACGAGAAACGTTACAAGGCCAAGGTCGAGGCCCAGCACATCTACACCTTCCTCGAGAGCGTGCGCTGGCAGATTGCCGCCATCACCAAGGCCCTGGGCCACACCAGCGCCAAGCAGCTTTCGCGCGACGACCTGGTGGCGCTGACGCCCGAAGCCGCCGAGATCACCGGCCTGCCCTACGAGCCCGACCGCCGCAACGTCGAGCTGTTCCAGGCCGCCGGCTGACACCCTTTTGATGCGACCGGGCGGCACCGCCCGAGGACGAGGTTCGAGATGACCATGGAAACCGCACGGATCGGCGCGGACGCCAACCTGATGCCCGAGGAGCTTGCCGACGACACGTCCGACAAGCACTTCGTGGCTGCGCCCTGCCAGATCGCCTGTCCGGTCGGCACCGATGCGCCCTCCTACATCGGCTACATCTGGGCTGGAAAGTTCGACGAGGCCTTCGAGGCGATCACCGCGACCAACCCGTTCAGCTCGATCTGCGGCCGCGTCTGCGATGCCCCCTGCGAGCCGGCCTGTCGCCGCACCGCCAGCGACGGCGCCCTGCAGATCCGCAATCTCAAGCGTTTCGTCATGGATCGCCTGGGCGCGACCTGGGAGCCCAAACCCATCGCCGTCACACGCGACATGAGCATCGGCATCGTCGGTGCCGGTCCCGCCGGACTGGTCGCCGCGCACGACCTGGCCGTGGCCGGCTACAAGGTCGACGTCTACGAGATGACCGACCGCCCCGGCGGCATGATGATCTGGGGCATTCCCGCTTTCCGCCTGCCACAGAACATCATCGCCGAGGATCTGGTGCGCCTGCAGAAGCGCTGCCCCGGCCTGACCATCCACACCAACACGGCGCTGGGCACCGACGTCACGCTCGAGGAGCTCAAGAAGCGGCACGATGCCGTGGTGCTGACCATCGGCTCCTGGTGGGGCAAGAAGATGGGCATTCCCGGGGAGAACGATGCCCGCGTCGTCGACGGTGTCGAGTTCCTGCGCCGTATCAACGCCGGCGAACGCCCGCAGATGCCCAGGGAAGTCGTCGTCATCGGCGGCGGCGACGTCGCCATGGACGCCTGCCGCGCCGCCCTGCGCCTGCCCGGCTGCGAGACGGTCAAGGTCGTCTACCGCCGCGGCCCCGACGAGATCCCCGCGCGCAAGATCGAACTGCAGGGCGCGGTCGAGGAAGGCATCGAGTTCATCTACAACACCCAGCAGGTCGAGATCGTGCCGCAGGGCGACGACAGCCTGGCGCTGCGCTGCGTCAGGACCGGCGCGGGCGAGCCCGATGCCGACGGCCGCCGCCGCCCGGTGGTGCTGGAGAATTCCCAGCACGACATTCCCTGCGGCATGGTGATCGCCGCCGTCGGCCAGTTCGGCGCCAACGACGATCTGGAGGCCAGCGGCCTGATGGCGGGCGACCGCGTCGCCACCGAATGGGAGGGCATGGCGACCGCCGACCCCAAGGTCTTCGCCGCCGGCGACGGCGCCTTTGGCGGCTCGACCATCGTCATGGCGATGAGCCATGGCCAGCGTGTCGCCTACTACGTGAAGGCCTTCCTGGAAGGCAACGCCAAGCCGGTGACCTACCGCACGCCCTGGCGCACGCGCCGCGTCCCCGTCGCCCAGGACACCCGCTGGGAGCAGATCGCCCTGCATCATCCGGAGTTTCACGGCGTCGGCGAGAAGCCGGTCGAGTTTCCCGAAATCGAATCGACCTACACCTGGGAAGAGGCCCGCGACGAGGCCGCCCGCTGCTACCGCTGCGATGCCGAGACCGGCTCGTCCGACTATTCGGTGCAGAACCGCGAGGACATCTTCCTGATGGCCCGCATGAGCAAGCAGGACGTCCAGCGCCAGGCCCGCATGCTCGCCAAGCGCCTGCGCCCGCGCGAGAACCCCTTCCCCGAGGATCGCCCGGCCACGCTCGACGACCTCGTCTTCCTGCCGGCCAACCTGTCGCGCCTGGTGATCGACCCCTACCGCGAGGCCTGCTCGATTAATACCGACCTGGGCTTTGGCCGCATGGCGCTGGAGCAGCCCTTCTTTGCCGCCGGCTTCGATGAGGCCCCGGCCAGCGTCAAGGCGGGTGTCGCCGCCGGCCTGAAGAATGTCGCGGCCGGTTACATCGGCGTCCAGCCGCTGGGCGGCGGTGCGCCCTGGCTGCAGCTCGTGCTGCCGGATCAGATAGCGCCCTCTCCCGATGCGGCTGGCCTGATCCATGTCATCGGCCCGCGCTTCGAGGCGCCCGAAGGCGCGGCACGCCTGCACGAAAACCAGTTGCTCGGCCTTTCGGTCGCCCATCATGAGGCGCTGGAGGAGGCCATCATCTATGGCCTGGAGAACAAGTTCGACGTGCTGCTGCTCAACGGCAACCACGCCGTGGGCACCAGCCTGCCCGAACTGACCGGCGCCCCCGACCTTTCCATGCTGCGCGACACCATCAAGATCCTGCGCCGCCTCAACCGGGAAGAGGAGATCGACATCCTCTGGTACGGCGGCGTGCGTTCGGGCACCGATGCCGCCAAGGCGATTGCGCTGGGCGCCAAGGCGGTGGTCTTCGGCATGGCCGTGGCCTTTGCCGCCGGGGCGGAGATCCACGGCCACGAGCTGCAGTTTGCCCCCGACCGCACCGAGGAGGAGCGCGCCGCCGCCGTCGCCAACATCCTCAAGGCCGCAGCGGGCGAGGCCTCCATGATGGCGCGCTGCACCGGCAAGACGAACCTGCACAACCTGGAACCCGAGGACATCCGCGCGCTGACCCGCGCGACCGCCGCGGCGACCGGCCTGCCCCTGGCCGGCACGACCTGAGGTCGGCGCCAAGCGGCCGCGTCGCGCGCTGCACGGTTTCCTGCTAGGCATCCCGGGCCAGGCGCGGCACGGGTCATTGCCGTTCGCGTCGTCAGCGAACGGACGCTCGTCTCATGCCATTGCGCCAGATTCCAACGGATCGCCTGGACGGGCTGCATGATGCCGGTCGCGGCCTGAGTTCGGCCGAGGCGGCGCAGCGCCGCGCCAGCTTCGGCTTCAACGACATTGTCGCACCACAGTCGCGCGCCTGGCGCGAACTGCTGCGCGAAACCGCACATGATCCCATGATCTGGTACCTGCTGGGAACCAGCCTGCTCTTTGCCCTGCTGGGCGATTACCCCGAGGCGCTCACCCTTCTTGTCGCCCTGCTGCCCCTGGCGGGCATGGATGCCTATCTCCATCGACGGACACAGGCTTCCACCCGGGGCCTGGCCAGCCGCCTGGCGGCCCGTGCGAGCGTCCTGCGCGACGGCGCCCTGGTCGATCTTCCCGCACGCAATCTGGTGCCCGGCGACCTGGTGGTCGTCCTGCCCGGCCAGCCCTTTCCCGCAGATGGCCTGATCCTGGCCGGCGCCGAACTGCAGGCCGATGAATCGACGCTGACCGGCGAGGCCTTTCCCGTACGCAAGCAGCCTTGCAGTGCCGCCGACGGCTTCCCCGTGGCGGCCGACACTGCCTGCTGGGGTTTTGCCGGGACCCGGCTGCTCACCGGGCAGGCATCCCTGCGCATCGCGGCAACGGCCGGCGACACCCTCTATGGCGACATCGTGCGTTCGGTCCGGGGCGGCCAGCAGGGTCGCACCGCGCTGCAGATCCAGGTCGGCCGGCTGGTCGGCTGGATGACGATCGCTGCCGTCGCCCTGTGCCTGGCCCTGGCAGCGATCCGGCTGGCCCAGGGCCATGGCATCGTCGATGCCCTGCTCAGCGCGGTGACGCTGGCCGTTGCCGCGCTGCCCGAGGAATTCCCCGTCGTCTACACCTTCTTCCTGGCCGTTGCCGTCTATCGCCTGGCCCGCCGCCAGGCCCTGGTGCGGCGCGCCGTCGCCATCGAGAACATAGGACGCATCACCAGCATCTGCTCGGACAAGACCGGGACGCTGACCGAGGGGCGCCTGACGCTGGCCCACAGCGAACCCGCGCCGGGCCTGGCCCCTGAACGCCTGATTGCCCTGAGCGCCCTCGCGGCCCGTCGCGACAGCAACGATCCGCTCGATCTGGCCCTGCTCGATGCCGATGGCGTCCAAGCCACGGCAGAGCGCCTCGCCACCTTCCCCTTCACCGAGGATCGCCGACGGGAGACCGCCGTCGTCCGACAGGCCGACGGCAGCCTGCTGGCTGTCGTCAAGGGCGCTCCCGAGACGGTTCTTTCCGGCTGCGGCATGGATGCGGCACAGGATGCGGCATGGCGCGAGAAAGCGGCCGCTTACGGCGCCACGGGCCA
>Ga0105055_10008060_pt1 | contig 13821 bp, 9 predicted proteins | sample BON03_FD_78090 | JGI IMG/M metagenome (GOLD analysis project Ga0105055, IMG submission 78090) | Freshwater microbial communities from Lake Bonney liftoff mats and glacier meltwater in Antarctica - BON-03 | ecosystem: Environmental > Aquatic > Freshwater > Ice > Glacier meltwater | place: Lake...
ACACAACAAAAATCGATTTTTTTAAAGCACTACAAGTAGCGGATAAAATCCATCAAATGCTAATTTCTTAGGAAACAAGAGTACTTTGTTGAAATAAAAGAGCCTGATGCCAATCCGTGAGGTAATCAGAAGCAAGAACATTATGTGGAATCACTAAATTCACATTGTACTTCTCCTGATGTAATTTAATTGCATCCCTCCACTTGACAGCTATGTCGCCTGCAAACGCGTTCCATGAAGTAGCCACTAAAGCATTTAAAAATACTTTATACATTGATGTCCCTCTTTTTTTGAATTTTTTGACGTTGAAAACTGAATAGAAACGTCGACATGAATGACCCGAAAGGCAGCACTATTGCCTCCATGATTCAGCGGTTTCGGAGCTCCAAGCCAAGTGACCCTGACACAAGAAGGATGAATAGGTGAGTATATTACGATCTCAGGAATGATGTAGCTAAATCTAAGACAGAAACAAGGACGACAGGCGTGAATTTTGGTGGTTGAGGGAAGATGAGCAAGTTCCCCTCAAAGGAGAGTCAGAATCAGATTTAGAATACGAAGAATCAGACGAAGAAAACATTTTTGTCAGAAAAGAACCTGCAGATTTTCTAGGAAAGACTTTGGACGAGATGATCTCGAGGGATGTTGAGCAGATTTCAAACGCGATATCAGTACTTGGAAAAGACAACAAGTACCCAAGCAGTGAAGAAGCCATTGACGATGAATCTCAATCTCCGTTATCGGTAATTGGAAAAGGCAACAGGTACCCAAGCAGCGATGAATCTAGTCAATTTCAACCACCAAATGTTTTGGCTAGTAAGTCACCAATACGTCGAGAATTAAAGTATTCACAAGAAAAGCTCTTCGATTCTAACGAAGAAGAAATTGCAGGGCCTGAATATCTTCTTAAGCAGGTGAGGGATGAGATGTCAAGATTGGACGAACTAGTTCAGTCTGTGCCTAATAATAGTTATGAGAAGGATAAGTCCCCCAACCTCTCTCATGTGATGAGCGAGTTGAATGCGGCTATGAGTGTTTTTCAAGTACCAGTTAATTTGAATATTGGACCAATGAAGAACAGCGATGCTGACCAAGGGAACGTTGAGCCATCGAATGCTGAGGAAATACCAGATAATTCGAGTATATCTCATCATTCTCCAGCAAAAAGGAAACCCGGCCAAGAAAATATTGAAGAATTGAATACCGGGAAATTATCAGAGAATTTGAATATATCTCATCTTGCTCCAGGGATGAGCAATTCTGGTCTTAAAAATCTTGAATTACCCAATACTGAGGAGCTATTTCAAGTACTAGATAATTCAAATACGTCTCCTTTTGTTCCACTGAGAAGCAATTTGAATATTTCCCATTTTGCTCCAATGAACAGGAGGACTTCTTCAGAAAACCTTGAATCACCCAGAACTTACGATGCAAGTCCTTATGAAATAACTCGAAGGGTCGTTAAAGCAAAAGATTATTTTCCAGACGATAAGTCGGTGCTATCACACGACTCCTCAGAACACGATCATCAAGATATCTTTTTTTCAAAAAGGTCCATTTACAACGCGTCAATAGGAGCTTTAGATATCGCCGAGGATTTAGACTCGGTAATGACGGCTGTGAAAGTTCGATTCGGGAAGAATATCAAACCAGATCAAAGTTCATTAACATCGATAGAGCAGCTGAAAAACCAAGTGACCGAAAGAATATGTAAATACACGAATATGGATAGTCTCCCTGCTTTGCCGAATGATCCAATTGCAGCAACAGATTTACTCTTAGCTCGTGATAGACTCACAAAAAACGCGAATTTTAATCGTCGGGTGGATCGCTCATCATTAATAGATGCGCTTTTCAATGCGTTTCAACTCCGTGATTGGAATGACGACGGGTTGATTGACGTGGATGATTGCTGCCGTATTTTAGAGGAGTTTTCTGAATGGATTTCCGGACAGCCTGCACGAATACTTGCTGGTGTTGTGTTGAAGGCTACTGGACTCGATATACTTGGACCAAATGCAAGCCGTCATTTAAGTTTCCAAGAATTAAAACTTGCATTTGAGATACTGGTGAAACCTTCGTTTCACTATAATCAATATTCTGAAAGTGAGTCAAATTCAAGCTCATCAGAGTCAGAACAAGAAGAAGAGAAAACAAAAGAGAATGAAGTGGTTCCAGTTGAACATTCAACCTATGACGAAGAAACGAATCTTCCTAGTGTAGACCCTCACGAACTTCGTAAATTGGCGGATCAGATTCGCAGAGCAAATGAGTTACTCCGTGGAACTCACCATGAGTCGAAAGGATCTGCAGAAAATCTTCCTACACCTGATTTTGAATATAGACCTCCTGCATTCAACCCTTACTCGAGATATCCCTCTGCTCCCCCACCTCCTGCACCATCGCATATCGAAGATACATCTGTGATGGTGATCAATCTAAATGAGTTAGAATCCAAGGTACAACACGCAACTATTCAGTATTATCAACAGCGATTAGCTAAAGTTGCTGCAGTTAATATGAAGGAAATCAAACCTGAAGAGTTGAAAGAAAACAAAATGAAACAAGAGGGAGGGAATTTTACGTATGACGGGAAAGGACGACTTTCTGTGAGACAAACGAAATCTACTCAAGATGCTAGCACCTCGCCATCAGAGGATGATTCAAAAAACTACTCTTTTTCTTACAACGCTTCTGGGAAACTATCTGTTCGTCCTAAATCGTCAGTTAGGTATTCACCGGCATTTTCTGCTTCCGTGACTACACGTGAAGAGACATCTGCTGGTTTTAAATCTTCAAATAGATACACTCCTGTTCAGATAGTAGCATCAACTGATGTTGCTAGATTGAGCCGCGCATATAACTTTCTAGCAGAAGCGAAAGCAAAACGAAAGCAATTACAAGGTTTTGAGTGAGTTTTGATTAGTACGATTTATACAATGTTAACTTTTAACGCTGCTAAAGATCGGGAACAATCACAAGCGCAAGATGACGAAGCTTCTATAATTTCATCTATACGTTCAAGTACCCTTTTGTGCTCAGCTGATAAATCATTTTTTTCATTCTCTAGATGCATGACTTGACGTTGTAGCTTGTTTACCATGCATTCTTGCTCTTGTTCTAAGTCATTCTCCAATTTAATCTTTTCATTTCGTAGCTTCATAAGCTGCTTTTGAAGCGTGTTTGAAATAAATTCTTCTTCTCGTTCCACCTCTTGGGCAAGTCGCTCTTTTTCCAATATTATTTGGTTAAGCTTTGAGTTTAACTTGTTGGATATATTTTCATGATCCGCTTCAGCAGCAATGTTGTTCCTCTCCACAAGATCTTTGAGCTGTTGCACTTCCTCATGTAATAATTGATTTTTCCTCCTCTCTTCAGTTAGCTCGTCCACCATTTCACGATGCACTATTTTTTTTTACAGGTCTTATCATGTTGTGTATAGGAAGTCTGCTGCATAAGAATGAAATACCTCCTGATTGTAGAAGTTTTGCAGCTTTCTACGACCACTTGTATGTTGGTACCAATGATGCCCAAGTGGTTATGCTCACTCCAAACAAGGTTCCTGAACACTTGAGTTTAACTAATCGTGCAGGAAAGCCTGTTTTGGAACTGGTAATTCTTGGAGAAATTGGTATTCTTGCTGCTCTATGTGGAGGCGCAGTTGAGATAATTGATATGCAACGAATGGTTTTGAAGTCATCAAAGTTTCCGGTTAAAGGTGAAGTATTAGGAATTGCGGTAAATCAAGAACGAGTTCCTGATTTTGCACTTTGCGTGGCCACTTCTCACAAGATTCACATATTGCGTTGGGTTAATGATCGCTATGAATTGTGGAAGAGTCTGAATATACCCAGTGCACCAATTGGTTTAGGCTGGTCAAGAAACAATATCTGTGTAGCCTTGCAAGAGGAAGTGATAATGGTTGATTTGGCCTTAAATACACACAAGCAGATCCACGAGCATGTTTCTCCTAGTGAACCAAAAGCGAAGATCGTAGCTCTTCCTGGAAGTTACTTTGTTTTATGCCTAGGAAATCTCGGAGTTCTGATAGGCCCTGATGGGCAGGTAAGTCTATATCCTACTTTTGGTGTTGAATTTGTTTTATTAATGAGCGTACAAAGCCTACAGGAGGAACTCTGATATGGAAAACTACCCCGACAATTGTTGTATGCACAGGTGATTTTGTGGTGTCGCTTCATAGGTCAGGAAAACAGCTTGAGGTTCGACGTTTGACCGGCAACCTGATTGATTCGTTGATTCTTGAAGATTCAGTTGTTTGTATTTTCGCACCTGCTCCTTGGAATGCTTTGCCACCAGATGAAAATCCATCACTAGAACATCTGGCTGCTGGAGGAGGTGTTTTATTGTTAACTAGGAATCAAGTCATGGGTTTGGGTACGGTTACATTGAAAGATAAGCTGCGACAAATGTGGACGGAAGAAGACATGGATGGAGCATGGTACTTGTACTTGAGCAGAGTTATTCGTCCTTTTGAAGCGGATCGTAAAATGCTTGGTGATATGCTTGTCGATGGATTTACGTCCAAAGAGCAGCTGACGAACAAGTACCATGCGGATGCTGCGGTAGTAATGCTTGAACTCGGACGTCTTTCAATTGCATTTCAAGAATTTGCTAAATCGAATGCAGATCCTAGAGATATCATTTTTTACTTTGAGAATGTCCAGCCTCATGGTTTAGAATATACACCTGTTCTGATACGTCCACCAATCCTTCTTCGAATTAAATCCAAACCAATTGAAGAATCGGAGCATCTTTTACAACGATGTAGCATGTGGCGGATCTTACCACCTAAATTGGATTGCTCTTTGGATCGTGAACTTATAACTATGCTTGTTAAGTATCTGCTAGCCTCCAGAGTTCACAGTGGGATGAATGCGGATGATGTGCTGGATATTCTTGATGGGACGATTTTAAATTCATATTTGCTTCTAGGGACGAATGAATCTCACTTTCAAGCAGCGAAATGCAATGCAGAAGCGTTCCTTTCAGATAAAACCTTTATTGTTGATCGCGAGAAATGGGGAAGAATTCTAGAGAGTAAAGGCTTTTACCATGCTGCTGCTCTTTTGTATTCAGAGTCATCCGGGTTAAAAAGACAAGCGCTTCAACTTTGGTCTGATATTGGATCAAATAAATACAAAGACGGTGAACGAAATGGCATTGATGAGACGGTGGAATTCTTAAGCCATCACTATGAGGATCAGGAATTGGTGTTTTTATTTTCTTCATGGGTTCTTCGGAAGCAGCCTGCTAAAGGAATTCTTATTTTCACAAACAGCAATAATCTACTGAGTCTCAATCCGGAACGAGTTCTAGGACACTTGGACAGCTTCGATCCAAACAAACGATTCAAATTTATTCTGCAATATCTTGAAACTCTTTCTTATCTCACTCGAGACTTTGATATTCAACTTGGCGTCGAGTTTGTTGATTGCCTAGAAAAGCAATTTGGAGAAATTTTGTATTCGCGATTTAAATCATTCGTGGGTCGCGAAGAAACTCTCATTTCGAAATCGGAAGAAGAAAATGGAGTTTCAACAGCAGTTATTAATAGAATAGATCAATCCTCAGTATGCGAGAAGCTATTGCATGAGAAAGCAGCGCTACTGCGGAAGTGCAGTTGGCACAGTCAGGCTCTTGACATCCTTGTGGTGCAATTGGACGATCATGTTGCCGCCGAGGAATATTGCGCTAGTGAGCCGAGTGCATTTCACGATTTGCTACACATATATTTCAATCCTTCAGTTCCTGCTGCTAAAAGAGATGCCTATAGAAGTGCTTCAATGAACTTACTAGAGAAATATGGATCGGTGTTGGATCCTTCACAAGTGGTGTCACGATTACCGGCGGATTTCTTAATACACGATTTGGTTGGATATTTAACCTCGGTTTTTTCAAATAGAGTTGGTAGTTGCAATAGTATTCGGATCCATAAAAACCTTGCGGTGGCGAATAACATAAAAATTCGCAATGAACAAATGAGCCTTCATGCACTTAATGTATCTGTAACACAAGACACTCGATGCAACAAATGCAAAAATCCGTTACAATCTAGTGCCTTTGCATTGGATACTACGCACAAGTATGTTGTACATTTGAGTTGTCAAAAACAATAAATAAATAAATTATGTATTTACATAAACGTTTGAACAGGAGATGTAGGCTTTTGACCTAGAGCCATTTCAAAAATGTGACGATTCTTCTTGACAACCCATCCAGCCATATTGGTCATCATATTTGCTTGAACCGCCGAGTAATGCAACTTCGAAGTGGCATAATGGGGAAACGAGCTAAACGGCCCTGTCAATCGAAGGCTACTGTGATCATCAGGATGTAATTCGGGTGTGACAAACAACCTAACAGAAGTAGGTAGCTGCTTCTCCCATTCAATACAGCGGCTCAAATAGACCCATGTCACATTGACCCTTCGACCAGCCGGAATTCCCCAATAAGAATTTTCTACCGTGTTTAATTCTTGTCTCACTACAATACCATTACCTTCACTTTGCGCTTTTTGCATACTATCGATGACATTTGCAAATTGGTACCTTGGAAAAACTGCATTGTGTTTCAGATCTTCCACCGGATTTCTTGGTTTTTCATCGTATCCAAAATAACAGGAAAACGCAAGATCAACATCTGACGGTTTAGGTGATCGTTTGAACGGATCAAAATGCGACCTCGATTTAAGAGGCAAAGGAGAGTTCACAAACACAATAATTTCTTCAACGCCTCTTCTGATCAATGCCAGCAATCCGTTATTTTCTACACTAGCTCCATCGGCAACATATACAGGGGTAGAAAAAACAGGGTCCGAAGTTCGTTCGGTGACAGGGGACCAATAGTCCACCAGCGTTCCCATCAATTGATCCAATGGCTTCAAAAACCCTGAGCTTGAAAGCAAAGATCCAGGAGCAAACGATGAAATTGCAGTTGAATTTGCTAGCGAAAAAGGAACCGATGGAACTGGCACATTATCAATCACGCCTTCAGCAGCATCTGGACCAAGACCGAAGAAAGGAGGAGGGAAATCCCCTTCTGCTACTTCCACGATCCCTCTAACAATACCGCCAAATCCGGCAGTTTCTACAAATCCACCTACGGAGAAGTCCACATTGGTTTTCCGAGTATTCTGAAACGTGAATTTGTGGCGTTGCGGAGAGCCTACGTAGATCGGGTTCATTTCAATAGGAAGGTAATAGTCCCCTCGAAACGGAACTGCACCAGAAGGTCCTAAAATTGCAGCATTCAAAATAGAGAACGGTTTGTTACGACATATTGTTGCTCCTTCGCAAGGGAGGACAAATGTGTAATTCTCTAACCACGGATTTCGATTTATTTGCTCCGCAAGAAGATCTTGATTCCACGCAACTCTATCATTCAAATATATACCTGCAGGTTCTAGAAATACTTGTGCTACAGATGCTGCCCAAATATCACCAAGTGGAATTCCCTTGGCCATATTACCGAGTAGCACTGTAACCATATCCCGATTAACCGGCGAGGCTCTTGCAGATCGAGTATCCAACGATTTCAAAGTAGCCCAATTTAATTCGTGTGGTTCAATGATATCACCAAGGAATTCCTCTATCGATATTCCTGTGCGAGATTCCTGGAAGAAGGTATACGCAGAATTGGCCCAGCTTCCACCAGATACAGAACTCAAATACGAAAGGTTGTCCATAAGGCCGAGATCAAGTAGTGCTTTCAAAGACCCGATGCTGTTAAGGTAAGCCCTCGTCCCACCGCCACTCAAGGCCAACGCCGAGTTGGTGCCTGTGAGGAGATCGGTTTCAGGGTATTCTTTAGCATCGGCCTTCACATTCCAAGATTTAACTCTTCCTAGGTTGAAGTCCGAGCCTTTAACTTTACTCAGACAAAGCAACACAACGACGAACAAGGTGATGATCATCCAAACTCTGTTCGATTAGTATTGTTATCAATCACACTGAAGGGAAGAACAATCCAACTTTTTCGAAGAGCAAGAGGTCCTAGCAAAAACACTAGTCGCGAGATTCGCTACATCGTTAAAAAAACGACGCATTCGACGAATGGAAATTCGTCGGAAAGGTGGAAGCGCCCCCCTCACTGAACTTTTCAAACAAAAACTTACAACAAAATCTGAAGAGACTTGTTCACCTTCAATGCTTCAGCTACATATCGTGCACCTTCTGCTCACAGACTGATGCTGTCAAGACTAGAAACGAATTAGTTCATGGCCTCATCATCTCCTTCGAGGTCATTTATTGCTCGCTTGTTTGGCATAACCCAAATCCCCTCCACCCGAGATTGTGCAAAGTTTTCTTTTCCAAACTCATCATTTCTTCGAATTCTTTTTGACCCTTTTCATGATCATATCCAAAGAGATGAAGGATACCATGAACCATAAGTACTCGTACTTCATCCCGAGGAAGCAAAGATTGGCGCTCACTTGTCTCTAAGGATATAACTATATCACCTAAAACTAAAGAATCATTACATTGCCATTTATCATTGAACCACGAACTTGTTAAGTCGCTCTCCTCATAGCTTGCTTCTTCACTTTCAATTTCCTCCTGGCTGACCAACGAATAGTGACTAGGTTCAAAATATTTTCCAGCTGTGAGAACATCTTCAAAATCTTCAAAGTTTCTTTCCGCGGTTAAAGAAATAACATCTGTAGCAACATCTTTTCCACGTGTCCTCCGATTAACGGCTTTAGAAAATTCGTCGCTGCAAATGGTGATGGATAGCTCCGAAGAATTGATCACACGAATATGTTTGCAAGCATAGTCAAGTAATGTATGAGCATCAGAAAAAACACCGCCAAGTAATTGTCTACGAGATGCTCCGAGTACCAGATCGCAGCAACTAAGAATCACTTGATGGCGAGTCATGTTACCAGGTGCTCTATTTTGACTGGCCTCTAAAAAAGAAAAAAAATTCAATTTTTTCGCTTCCATTGAGGAAAGTGAGAATGACGAAACGTAAAGTGATGTTCGATTGTCAATCAGAGATACCGATGGATGTCGTTGATTTGATATCAAGTGACAGCGAAGGAGAAGATATAATTGATCCCAAAATAGAATCTGATACCTATTTGTATTTCGAGGGCCTAGTTCGCGACCTCCCTGCTCATCTTCTCCACCATATCAATGATATTTTGAAACCAATTCGAGAGTCTGAAAAAAGCAAGACTTTTGATAAATATCGGGTTAAATTGTTTACGGAACATGGTATGTTTAAATTCGAATTCAGAAATCAAGAAGATCAATTGTTTTCAACAAAGGATACGATAAAGGAGTCTTTAGGACTGGTATCAGTGGGCGATTCGCTAAAAAGGTCTTGGAACAAAATTAAAGATCTAGTATCTGGTGCTTATAATTCAGATGAGGATTCAGATGAGGACTTGGAAGTTAGTGATGAGATTCGTTTGAAACAACCTCTGGTTACAAAGAATTTGCGAATTCAAAATATCGGTTCTATAAAACCAATTCCAGGATATGTTCATTTTCATACAGTATTATTGCCTATTGGCTTCCATAGCATTCGTAGCTTTGTTACCTATACATCTAACTGGAATATGCAATTGACGCCTTGTAAATACGAAACAAAAATTCGCGAAAGTCATGGGTCTCTGCTTTTTCAAGTGACTACTATAAAAGATAGTTTTCCTATTGACGTAGTACAGGACTCGTGCTTGGTAAATGTGTGGCGACAAATTTTTGAGTCAATGAAACAATTGGTAAGCGAAAATTTGGCAAGAAACAATGCCACATTGAATCTGGCATGTCCGAGGAAAAGCCTACAGAAGAATATTCGTTCAGTAGACAATACGACTATCTACAAGCCTGGTTTCACTGAGGAAAACGAAGAAGGCGATGAAGAATTAAATGAGAGAAAAGTAAAGCAATTCATTTTGGGGCTAAACTACCCCGCCAAATGCGAAGACTTGCGCGTCATTGTATTTAAAGATGCTTCTCGCCAGATCGGATTTAACGTGAAACGGTTTGAGGATGGTGCATTTCCGCGCTTCCTAGTTGGGGGGTTATCCGGTGGAGATATTGGATCCATGATTCAAGTAGGAGACATTCTGCTGGGGTTTCAACCATCTGATTATTCCAGTTGGGTAAAGTTGGATAGCGTCTATAAATTATCAACCTTGTTAAACCTCAGACATCGGCCTTTATCGGTACTCGTTGCGAGGAATCAACGATTTGTAGAGGATGTTCTTCAATCCCCTGTTGATGGTATGCTTGATAGATACATCAACAAGCTCCGAAAGACCAACGACAAGGCCTTCCTATATGCAGCCACCTTATCTGGCATCACAAACGAAGGAGTACAGCATATATGCCAAGTGCTGGGTAAAGAGATGGCGAAGAAGAATAGTGAATTTATTCCTTACTTTCAACGTGATGCAGTGAGCCGAATTTGCCATGTACGTGAGTTGGAGGATATCGAAACAGATGTATCGGGAACATTGAGTATCAAATGCGGGAATCAACTTGAGAGACGAATGTGCAAATTGAATAAGTTGCAAATGAAAATTGAAGATGGTGCTTCAAGGCCACTTATATTGGAATCTGTCTCCAAAGATTATAAAAAACTCCTTCCTGTTTCCCTGCGTCGTGAAACCCGATCACGGGATGAAGTATCGGAACTTGGAAATATGTTGAACACCAATCAGCCTTTATTCTCACTTGAACCGATGTATTCTGTCATGATTGGCGAATCGCAATCGGTGGATAGAATGATGGATGTATGGATTGGAAAAATTGAAGCAGAAACGTGGCAGGAAAAGGAAAAAAGAGCATTTAGGAATGCTGCACTCAAGCATGGCTACTATGATTTGTCTGTTTACTCACGGAAAGTGATGCCTCAGTATTCCACCAGTTGTTTCCATGTACAGATTATTCAAAGCGACATTGAAAAACAAATCGTGCCAAACCCAACAGTAACAGAGGTTGTGTCAAAGATGATCTATTTAACCACCATCGAAAGCGTTGAAGCGAAACGAGTTTCTAAAATAGCAAAGATAGCACATCAGAAACTCCGTTTGAAGTATCACAATACCACTCGGCCACTAGTGCTTCATGATTACGCAACCTTGTGTGCTGGTGTCGAGATGCACGGCTTCAACAATTGGGAATCGATCTTCAATGAATTTGTTATACCATCTGCCAGTCCTTCGGATCTCCAGCGAGCTTGGACGGAAGACGTTGAATCAGTAATGGTATTACTCGGCCACGATCGACAGTTGTATCCACTAACAGGATATTATGTGCGCTTTACCAATTCGGCAGCAAACCGTTTAAAAACTCTCTTCCCGGATGAAAACTGTTGGGTTTTTCTAGGAGGCGAGGATATTGTGTCTCGTTCTTTGTCTGGGGCTGTTTACATGGTAAAATCCCATGGCGTGTTCTGTGTGAAAAATGATCAAGGGAGCTTCTTCTATGGCGGCGAGTCCACCCCATGGCATTCATACATCCAGCACAGATGGCAACCAGATCCTAGCCTTCGATTGAAAGTTTTGAAGGAAGCCACAGCTTGCTCTCAAATAACGGAAATCAATCAAATAATTGACATCATGAGACAAAGAAAGGAACTTAGAATCCAGCTGTTGCACCTCGAAAAGCAGTTAAATGTCAAGTCAAAGGCGATACTCGAGCAAAAAATCAATGGGATCTAAAAGTCTAGTAAATGATTGGGATTAGGTATTCGGTAATCTTTTAACTAACCCTAGAGCTAACTGTCTCTGAATGTTTTCCTGCATGACATTGTCAATGGAATTCTCACAATACGATTCTGGGACCCGATACCCACATCCTCCGTGATCTCTCTTGCTCTTCTGATTTACCGGTAAAGATAAACAACAACTTCTTACAGCCACTTTTCGCAACTCATTTTTGCGAGTTGAAAGCTTTGTTTGAGCACTCCGGCCTCTGTATCGAGGCATGAATACTCTATCTCCCATTGTTTTGCAGGGAGGACTACATCGGTTGACGAATTCGCTGGAGGATTGTTCACTAATTGGATACCCACACCAACTAAGTGCGATATCAGATTTGACATTGTCACCGAATTGTAACGCAGGAATCACCCCAGTCTTGTTATTGGCGATTCCATCTTTCAAAATATATTTGTCCATCATCTTCAATTGGGCAGTCGACGCTTTATCCCAGCAAAAGTTAACATCGATCCTGTCTCTAAACTCCTCGAATCCAATATTCAAAGCTTGTTCCAGCATATGGTTAGAGAATTTATTCGCTCTCGTACTGTAGAAACCGAAACTCGGAAACATTAGCTGCTCATTCATCAGTGATAGGTTATGGTAGGGGTAGTCGTCTGAGTTTGAGGAATACTGGCTTTCTGTATTTGGAAGTATCTCTTGAAGCACTCCTTCTACTCGCAATAAATGTCTCGCCATGCAAGAATCGTCTGGAAATGCATGTGAGTGGCAATATGGTGTGTCAATAGGACGCTTCATTAATCTCTCTATAACACCAATAGACCAGATCCGATATCCCTGGGACCATCTGAGCTGCCAATGATCCGGTCGCAAGGGTTCGATGTTGTTGGCTATCAACGATATTGCGTTCGACACATTTCTGGATGACAGCGTTTCCAGAAAGCGAAAGGTGGTGGGCAGGTTGAGGTAGTAATCATCGTCCGTGCGAATAATCCATCTTAAGCTATTCGCAAATTGATTACGCCACTTTGTCAGCATGGATATCTCTTCGTCCATTCGGCATAAGAAGAATGGGTTGCTTCTACCGCCCATGCATTTACTCTGCACCACGACCATATCAGGACGATACAAACCTGACTTTTTCGCTGTTTCAATAAGCAAACGCTTGTCTTGAGTGATTATCATTATCAAACATTCGTAACCTTTCATCCATGTTGCCATAGATTCAAGAGCTAACCCGACTTTACGACCTGCGCGATATGAGATGACCAATGACGGATGGGAGCAAAGTTTACTTGGCTTAGGAGTCGTAAGTCTACTGTAAAATTCACGAACAACATTTTCTGATGCAAATCCCAACCCATCATAATTCGTATCTTGAATATTCTCAATGCTTTTATAAGAAGGTTCGTTGCTCTTTGTGGGGATTTCAAACGTAGAACGAACACGAGGTTGACAATAAACTGACCATACGAAGCCATTCAGTTGATTCAAAATGGCTAGAATTCCAAGTAGCAGTACTACCAGCCCTGTCACTTGAACTTGTCCTAGTTTGATACTCATCGTACAAATAGGACTCCCCCGATGCGGGGACCGTTTCGTTGCTTCTAAAAAGTAAAAACAGGACTATTCAGGTTCTTTGGCATTTTGCACGATATGCTAACTTGGTGGATTCTGTTGGTGAACGGGCGTACAATTGCAATTCTTCTGGTAACGGAAAATTCTTAGAAGCTCATTTCCGTGGTTCTATTGCAGTCAATGGGTCCAGACGGGACTTCAATTTAGGTGTAGATGTTTCCTTTGTTTATCCATTTGCGAAATCTTATGAAAACTTATCACCTGACGAGGTTTTAGTTTCGAAGGAAGACCTAAAAAAGTTGAAGTATCAAAATTTTGCAACAGGTTCTGGTCACATTTTGATTCCTTTCATTATTGGCATTGGTGCTGGATGGGGTACGGATACGAGGATACTATTGCAGACATTTTTGGTAGGTATGCGAGAACATTTTGGTGATACAGAGAGAGAAACATCAATGTATAAAGTATTTTTAAATACTTTAGTGGCTACTTCATGGAACGCGTTTGCAGGCGACATAGCTGTCAAGTCGAGGGATGCAATTAAATTACAT
>Ga0105055_10008061_pt1 | contig 13821 bp, 24 predicted proteins | sample BON03_FD_78090 | JGI IMG/M metagenome (GOLD analysis project Ga0105055, IMG submission 78090) | Freshwater microbial communities from Lake Bonney liftoff mats and glacier meltwater in Antarctica - BON-03 | ecosystem: Environmental > Aquatic > Freshwater > Ice > Glacier meltwater | place: Lake...
ATACTTTTAAAGTTTTATATGACTGTAATTTTACAAATTTTGATTTTAGAAAATTTATCTCAAAATTATCTTTTCATAGTGACGGTAGAAATGACGAAAACAAAACTTTTATTTATTGCGACCCACCATATTTGGGAACAAATGACAATTATAGTAATTCATTTACTGAACAAGATAGTATTGATTTATTTGATTGTTTAATTGCTTCTGGTTGCAAGTTTGCAATGAGTGAATTTGATAATGAATTTATAATTAACCAAGCAAAAGAAAGAGGGTTAAATGTCATAATTATTGGAGAAAGAAAAAACCTTAAAAATCGTAGAACTGAAATATTAGTAACCAATTATGAAAACACCCAGCTACAAATGTTCAATTGAAAGCGAGAATAAAACAATCTCCGCTAACTTGTGGCTACACGATACTACTGCCATAAATCACAATAAACATTGATAGAAAAATCAAACAATTAATATTAAATAACTTGTTGAAATATTTTTTTATTTAAAAGTGAATTAGTTTGGTAAGTTATTGGAGGAGTATTGGATAAATAAAATGTTAGTTACTATACCCTAATTGCTCCTTTATAATTGATTTTTACATTAAAACTCATAATTCAAACTGTTTTAATATTATTGTAATCAAAATCAAAAAAAAATCAAAGTGAAAAAAGAAGAAGAAATCACCTCACTCAAAGGACTACAAAAAAATACTGAAAACAACGTTAACTCAGTAGTTATGTCCTACGAAGAAAAATCAAAAAAGTTTTTGTCAAAAAACTCTACAGAAGCGTTTAAAGAAAAAACTCTAATTGAAGAGTTGCCTATCAAATTTAAACACGGAAGCAGTAGCCACAATCCTGACAAAAAAGGAGGCATGAGTACTTGCGATATTGTTTTGTGGTGTAAGTTTTTAGATTTTAATTGGTTTAGACCTTACGGCTCTTTGCGTAAAACGCAAATAATTGAAATGATAAATATTTGTAAAAATGATAATCAAATAGTTTCATTAATGGAATTAATTTCGGCTACTCGGAATTAAAATTATCACGCATACGCCCTTTTTTTACTTTTGACTAGCCTTAGTTAAAAATTATTCAATAAAAACTAATTGTTATTTTATAATTTTAGGCAATTAAAGACCATTTTTTAAAACTTTGTTGCGTTTAATTTTTACATGATTTTTTTTGTAAAAAATTATGTTGAACCAAAATATTTATTATATTTGTACCAATAAAATAATATTAATAATGCTCACTACAAAAAAAATACTGTATATTGACATGGATGGAGTTGTTGCTGATTTTTGGAAAGCAATTAAAGAAAAGCAACCTCAAATTGATAACGACCTCTTTTTCGCAACCTATTCGGCTCAAGAAAAAGAAGTTGATAAGATTTGTGCTCTCAATCCAAACATCTTCAAAACACTACCGCCAATTGACGGTGCTATTGCCGCAACATTGCCTTTGTTTCAAGAATTTGACGTTTACTTCCTTTCCACGCCTATGTGGGATGTTCCTAACTCATACACCGATAAAAGATTATGGTTGGAGGATTATTATGGGAATTTAGCTGAAAAACGTTTGATTTTAACAAATAGAAAAGATTTAATGATTGGCGACATTCTTATTGACGACAGGTTAAAAAATGGCTCAGAAAAATTTAAAGGAACATTTATACATTTTGGAACACCCAAATTTATTGATTGGGATTCGGTTATCAGACATTTAAAGACTCTCGTGTAAAATAATAAAAAAAAGTTATGCCTAGAATTTCAGACAAAATACCAATAAATAATGAAAAACTCGACCGCAGAGTAAAGCTGACTAATGATAAGGGGTTTTTGACGAACCTAACTTCGGATGAACTTGGATTACAAGCATTAATTGCTCAAAAATGGATTATTCATTCCGAACTCGAAGCGTTGGCCGGCATTTCTTTATCATAACTCCTGTCGCTACAAAAAGTTACTAAAATTCAAGAATAAACATTAAAATAATCACTAACTATTAAAAATCTTAAAATGAGTCAAAATTTAGAAAAAAAAACAAAAATTAATCAAGTAAAAAATCATTTAGTGGAAAAAGGCTCAATTGACAGTTGGACTGCTATTAACGAGTATGGAGCGACTAGATTGTCAGCAATTATATTTAATCTTCGTAGAAGAGGATTTAATATAGTTTCTGAACAACAAAGCGTACTAGACCGTAACCTTAACTCGTGCAATTTCGTGAATTATGTACTAATTTAAAGTCCATATTATTGCACCTTTAATTTGGCGTAAAATTCACATAACTATAACATTAATAGTTATGTGAATTATTATTTCAAGTTAAATTTTCTGCTTTTTTAATTTGTTAAATTAAAATATTATATTTTTACATATTAATTCATTAATATGAAAACAAAAGATTTGTTTTTTATAGCAGTAATCACTTATTTGACTTATCATTTGATTAAAACCAAAAATAAGATTGAAGCTCTTACCATTAAAGATTTAGGCGTAACCAATTTAGAAGTTCCGAAAGGAAATAGCTCAAATGGTGGTTTAAATTTAGGCGTAAATATGGATTTGCCAAATTTAACCGCAGCAAATGGTTTGCCTACCGAAGTTGCATTAAATACTAGCAACATTAAACCGATGATAAAAGAATCCAACGAACCAACGCAGATTTACGGAAACATTATTTTACCCACTCCATTTGTAGGTTCTTCAAGTTCACTCGGTTCTTCATTGGTTGCAGAGCCTTCGTTTCCAATAAAAACAGTAAATTTAGCTGTAAATGATGCTGAGCCTAATCTAAGCAGAGAAGTTCTTTTGCCTGAAAGTGTGACAGATGAAATAACTTTAGAATGCGGTAATAATTTTTCAATACCTAATAACGATAGAGAGGGTTCTTATGTTAACTATTGGTTTGATGGGAAAGAATATTATACTCAAACAAGCAGTCCTATGATTCAAACTATAGCAACTAAAATATCTAAAATTTTATATTTAGATGGCTGTAAAAAATTCTATTTTTACAAAATGCAGTATCAAAATAATTAACACGGAAAGTTTTAAATTTTGTAGTTAGATTTAACATAAATAAAAAATGAATAAGAAACAAATATTACTTTATAGCGGAGCAACTCTTTTTTTAGGAACAGTTAGCTTCTTCGTTTGGTCTTTCTTTAAAAAACCTAAAATCGATTTTGATAATACAACAATCTCTTTTAATTCCGCAAATACAACCGATGAAATATCTAAAATATTTCCCAATCAATCGATAGATAAAGGTTTTTCTAATGGCGGTTTCGTTTCTCAAATCAATAACGACAGTCCGATGACCCAAGAATTAGAAGCTATTATTCGTGGTAGACTTTAGGAAAAAAAATATTTATATTTAAAAGCGCAAAAGCGCTTTTTTTTATGATTATATAGTATATTTGTACCAATAAACTTTTAAAACAAAACGCCATGCCTACTAAACGAAATTTAAAAAACGATATTATCCGCTTGAGAAATGAAGGGGAATCTTACAGAGATATTCAAAAAAAACTTAGCTGCTCTCGTGGCACTATAAATTATCACTGTCGAATTGAAGGAATTGTAGATACAGGTAAGAAACTTTACCCTTTAGATAATGAGATGAAAAAAAATATCTCTGAGTATTGTAAAAATCATTCTTTGATTGCAACCGCAAAGGCTTTTAAGCTTTCTCTTTCTACCATAAATAATTATAAAAAATATGGGCAAGAACAAGCAAATACTGCTGAATAATGAAGAAGAATAATTCTCTTAAATTATTTAATATTCTTGCGAGGCGTGCATTTAAGCTGTCGAAAAAACGCAAGTTAGGGTGGAAGTGGACTGATGCACAAAAGTGGACATCGGCAAACATTTTTCAAAAATATAAAGGAACTAAAAATATTTCTAAAATAAAAGTAACCAATATTGATATTGAAGTTATTGGTATTTTAGACGGAACTATAATTTCTAGCGGAAAAACGTCTTTTAGAACACCGAAACCCATAGACAATTGTTTTAGTCCTTTTGAAGTTGCTTCTTATCTTTTGGATAGTTTTGAATGGTTTGATATTGACGAAAAAATTTCGATTTTAAACGAAAACCTTAAAGTTGATTTAGATTTAGAAGTTGATGGGTATGTCTTTGCGAAAACAGGTATTATTAAAAAAGGAGTTCTTCCAAATTTGATAGAGATACGTGAGATGATGCGAAAAGTAACCAATAAGAGCGGTTATTATCCATTAATATCTTTTTACATTGTTCATATTGATGGTACTGAAGACGATTCAAATATTCCTTGTAATTACTATGTACTTATAACTTTTGAAAATTCTATTACTTTTAGAGCACTAGATGGCAAGGGCAAAATACGAAAGGCTTTTATATCTAAACAACAGATGCCTATAAGTGAACAGGAGCGAATAGCTTTAATAAATAATCAAAAAGAAGAAGAGCGTAAAAAGTTTTCCAAACAAAAAATCCAGTCATTTAAGTTGCCATCAGTTGTACAGCCTAAAAAGACCGAACCGATTGTAGATAAGGTAGTAAAAGACAATAAGGCAAATAGATTGATACAATATAACGTAGCCGTAGAAATGCTAGATAGCCTCTTGACTAGGGGTATTATTAATAAAAAACAATTCAACGAACGCTTTCAACAATTAGGAAAAAACCTAAAAGACGGAGGAGTAATTTAATAACAAGAAATTATAATGTTTGATACAGATAAATTACAAAGAAACTATAAAAGAGTGACTATGGACAATATGTACTCTAATCTAGTTGAGGGTAAGGGCGACTTCCTTATTCGCAGAGGCTCTGAGTGTAATGAGCTTATTTTTGATGGATTTCACAACGTGTATGCTACTCAAAATAAGAACTTTGCAAGCAATAAAATATTTTTATTTAATTTAGTCACTCGTAACGTCCAAAAGTTTTTAAAAACCAATCCTCTTATTGAATTACCTCCAAAAAAGGACGTTTCTTTTTTTTCATATACCTATGATTTAGAAAAAGGGGTTTTAGCGGGCACAGACCTTGACCATGCTTATTGGAGAATAGCTTTTGTTAAAGGGTATATTTCTAAAAAAACGTATGATTATGGGCTTGATGATATTGCAAAGCCTTTACGACTTGCCACACTATCTGTTTTAGGAAGGGAAAAGGTTTTTGAAAAATGGGAAAAAGGCGAGTATTTAGAAAGCATTACTTTAAAGAAAAAAGACGAACAACTGCGTATGGTATATTATGACATTCGTCTGTCTTGTTTTTACATGATGTACGAACTTTCACAATTACTTGGTGACGATTTTTTTTGCTGGAAAACAGATTGTATTTATTATAGAAAAAGCGAAAAAAACACGCATATAGTTGAAGAATACTTCAATGAACATCAAATGCTTTACAAACAACTAATTTACGACACTGTTGACCGTTCGGTAAGTGTGAAATATTAAACACTAATTCTTTAAAAAAAATATGGAAAAATTAATTTGCGATAAGTTGGCAAAAAAAATAAGAATTGGTTCTGATTTTTCAGGCGTTGGCGCTTTTGACCAAGCTCTTTTAAGAATGGAAATTAATTACGAAACCGTTTTTGCCTGTGATATTGATAAATTTGCTCGGCAAACTTTTATTTCTAATTATGGCGAACCAAAATATTATCCATCGGATGTTTATGAGCGTGAAATACCGTCTGAAAGTTTAGATTTCTATATGACTTCTCCTCCTTGTCAGTCTTTCAGTTTAGCAGGAAGACGCTTAGGTAAACATGATAAAAGAGGCGTTTTGTTCTTTAACTCTTTTGAATTTATAGAATCTAATAAACCACGATATTTTATTTTTGAAAACGTAAAAGGCTTATTGTCTGATAATGGTGGCATAACATTTAGTGAATGGGTCAATTTATTGGGCGGAAAATCAATAAATGGCAATACTACTCTTTTTCCTTATGACGATGCTGTACCATATCATATTTATTTTGAAACTTTAAACGCAAAAGATTTTGGTGTCCCTCAAAACAGAGAGAGAGTTTTCATTGTTGGAATTAGAGACGATTCGGATAATTTTTTTCAATTTCCAAAAAAACAAACGCTGCTAACAAGATTGAAAGACGTGCTTGAGGTTAATGTTGATGATAAGTACTATTTGAGTAAAAAAATACAAAGTCAATTTGTAGCCTTTAATAAGGGTAAGAATATTATTGGCACAACAAAGCCAGCTTCTAGGACTATCGGACAAATAGACCACGTACATTGCGAAGAGGGTATAATAAGCTGTTTGGCGGCAACCGATTATAAGCAACCTAAACAAATAATGATAAAGGATAAGCCCATAATAGAAACTCTTCATTTGAATAATATTGAAAATGTTTCAAACAAAAATGTAATCGTAGAAGCACAGTTAAAAGGCGGAAAGTGGGATTCAATTCACGAACAAAGTGGAAGGGTTTACTCTAAAAACGGTATTAGCCCCACTATCTCTACAATGTGCGGAGGATATCACGAGCCTAAAATAATAGAAGAAAATGAACCTTACATCATTGATTTGACCAACGATTTTGGAGAAGAAAGTCCTCGACTATACTCACAATATGCCCCATCTTTAAGAAGCTCCCGAAGCGGTTTGGCGACTAACAACAATTGCTTAATTAGAAAACTAACTCCTAAAGAGTGTTTTAGACTAATGGACTTTCCAGATAGCGTGGTAAATAATGCGATGGAAGCCGGCCTTTCCAACTCACAACTATACAAGCAAGCGGGTAATTCAATCGTAGTTTCGTGCCTTGTTGAAATATTGAAAAAACTTAACATTAGCTAAAAACTTAAAACTAATTTTAATAAATCAGTACCCACTTTTAACAATAAAAACATAAAAACATATTATAAATAATATTTTTTAATATTTTTATTGTTTTTTATTTTTATTAATAATTTTATTGCTATATTTGTAATTATAAAAACAATAAAATGAACTTACAAACCACACCTTTTTCGGACTTTGAAAACACAAAAACATATTCCATAAATTCTTTTGAGGAATTGGGATTAAAGATAAATGTACTCAACGAAGTCTCCCCTAATCATCGTAAATTACCCTCTGGTAATCTCTATAAATTTGGATTAAAAGTAGATGAATTGTACTATTGGTACTTTAATGCAGAACCAGTAAGGACTTTACAAGAGCAGAAAGTTGACCGAAAAAAAATGCGTGAAATATATGCCATTCTGTTGGAAATAAATAAAAGCACGAACAACATTGTGTTTGTTTTTAAAATTAAAAAATAGTATTATGTTTAGTATTAAAAAAGACGATGCCGATAGGTTGTTAGAGGACTTTCTTGTAAATGTTGCTAAAATAAACGGTAGTAAAACTTGTGCTGATGAAACTGTTAATCTTATCCGAGACCAATCAGATTCTCAATTTTTAACCGCATTAATTGTGATGAATTCTATGAAAAAAGAACTTGGTATTCCTCACAAATTTATTGATTTTGAAGCAAGAATATCTTCTGCTTTGGCTACAATGTTTTCTGTTTGTGATAAAGAAGATATTCCAATTGAGTTAAAAGATTTGTTTGTAGGTGACGATGAGCAAATTATAGATAATTTTAATAAAAGCCACAAGTTGAATTTTGCCTTACAACAATTTGTAGGGTCTTATTTTGCTTATGATTTGTTTGAATCTAAATACCCTCAAATAACTAAATTCTTATGAAAACTCCTCAATTTTTAGATTTAAAAACAGTTCGTGAAAGGGTATTATTCTTACTGAAGGAAATGCCCAAGTTACGTGATAGCGATAGTAATTTAATTGCCACTTACATTTTCAAAGAAGTTGGCGAAGAAATCAAAGATATGACCGCTTTAGAGCTTCTCGCTAAAATGTCAAACTCCAAGCTAACGTCTTTTGAAACGATAAGAAGAGCAAGGATTGAAATTCAAAAACACTCTCAAGATTTGAAAGGAATTGAGTTTGGAAAAAGAAAGAAAAAAATAAACATACCATTATTTAAACTAAATAACGCAGAATAAATGAACGCAGTGCTTTATAAAATTGACGGAACGATTCAGAAAATAAAAATAGATACATTTGCTCAGGGAAGAAGTATTGTTTGTAATTACGACCCTAATGGTTTGGCTGAAATCGTAAGGCTCGCTGAGGGCGCTCTTCTTATGATTGACGAAGAAGGTAAGTTAAAAAACTATCCAACCAACAAAATAGCCACAAGTTTGGCTCATTTACACGAGGCTATATATCCTCACGATTGTATTGTAGGTGACGTGCTTATGTTTGAAAATGATAATGAATTTGAAGAAATGAAATATGAGTAGTAATCAAAGCGTATTTATAATAACTTAAATGTTCTAAATTGTTTATTTTTTTTATAAAAAATAAAAAAAGGCGGTAACAACTCCGCCTTTTACCAAGAAACTTTACAACAACACACTATGGATAATGATGTTATTAAAACAAAAATACTTCTTTTCATTGCCATAGAACTTTATGCAACAAACAATAATCTTAAATAGTTTTTATAGAATTATTTCATTTTATGGAAAAAACTAAATTTTACAAGTATTTCTTTCGAGGTTTGGACAAGCCTATAATTATGGAGGCTAAGGACAAGCGTGCCGCAGACCAAATGTTAGTTCAACTAAGTTTAAAATCTAAAGTAAGAATAAAAACAAACGACCTCATAGACGTAAGGATTGAAACCCCCTTGTTTGGTATAACAACAAAAACTAGAAACAAAATAGAGTGGGTTTGGGTAGGCAAGGATAAGACCTCTGACGGATGGCTTGAATTAGAAGAATATGAAAGAATTGAAAATTTTAAAAACAAATAAAAATGATATACCATAAAGATAGTTTGGAATTCTTAAAGGAGCAGAAAAACCACATTTTTGACATTAATTATTCCGACCCTCCTTATGCTCTTGGGAGCGAAATCTATATTCGTCCTGATGGTAAATTGGATTACAAAAAAGCAACCGACTTTATGAACAAGTGGAAAATGCCTACCGGAGAGTATTGGGAAGAATGGTTTGAAGAAAGCTTTAGAACTTTGAAGCATGGGGGATATTGTATTATGTTTGGAATAGACCGTCAACTGCCACTTTTTCAATATTATGCAATTAAAGCAGGTTTTCAAGTAAGGCAATCTCTTTATTGGTATTTTATAAGTTCTTTTCCAAAAGTAAGCGATTTGTCTAAAAATTTAGATAAAAACGCAAAGGCTATCCGAACCGAAGTTATAGGTAAGGGTAAAGCAGGAAAAGGAATGAATAAAGTGAAGGGGTTTGGAATGAATACTGCTTTAAGTGATGATTACACTAAGGAATGGGACATTACACTTCCGCAAACAGAGCTTGCTAAAAAATATGATGGATATAAATATTCCATAGCACCTCTAAAGCAGACTTGTGAAACAATAATGATTTTCCAAAAACCTTATAAAACCGGCTCTTGCTTACACGATACATTAGCCTATGAGAATGGAGATGAAACTTGCGCTTGTTTTGCATTGAACATTAATGCAAGCAGAGTTGATTTCATATCTTCTAATGATGAAAAAGAAAGTAAAACAAAAAATCAACATAAAGATTTTGGAACACAGCCGATGCTTAACAATAACGTATATGGCGATTTTTCAATGATTGAGAAAAACAATTACAACCCTAGCGGTCGTTATCCAAGTCAAACTTTTTGCGACACCGATGTGGCTGCTAAACTTGACGAGCAAAGTGGTATTTCTAAAGGAAGTGATGCGATACGAGTAAGAACTAAAACCTCTGATTCTTTTGGAATGCCAAACAATGCCACACCTGAATACGATGACGTTGGAGGTTGTTCAAAAATCCTACATAAATGCGATTATCAAAAGGAGGAAGTTGATTTATACTTTTATGCGCCAAAAGTCTCAAAATCTGAGCGGAATGCCGGCTGTGAGGAGCTAGACGACCAACATTTTTCAATGAGACCCTTTGCAGAGCAAGGTGCAGATAAATCTGTTATGAAAAACAGGCTCAACTCCAAAGAAGGCAAAAACAATCATCCGACTTTAAAGCCAATTTCTCTTTCTTTTAGGATATTAACTTTATTCAAGACACCTAATCCGCAGAAGATAGCATATACGTTCGCAGGAGTTCAAAGTGAGGTAATTGGAGGGTTTAAGGCTGGATTTACTGATTTTTCAGGGTGCGAGTTAAATGCCGAGTATGTTGATATTGGAAATGTTAGATTTGAGCATTGGAAAGACAAGCCGTTTGACAATAGCGGTAAATTGTTAACTGTTAAAAAAGAAAAAAAGAAACCAAACGTGCAATTAAAACTATTATAAATTATGGAAATTAAATACGATACACCAATTGAGGTTACTCAAAAACAATATAACATTTGTATGAGCAGACATCACGGAATATGTGCTGGCAGAAAAGATGGTAATAAATATTTTATTAAAGTGTTATTTATGAAATATGCCGACGAAGTAGCTGAAGTTTTAAAAAATAACTTATAAAATATGAAAATAGAATCAGTATTAGAAAGAGCTTCTGAAAAATTAGAAACTCTTTTAGAGCTTAAAAATTTCGCCAAAAACATTGGTCACTACGAATTAGCGGCAAAATGTCAGGAAATTGAATTAGAAAAATTCCCACGAACAACAGAAGAAATAGATGCTAATAATTATGGCGAAAAATTGAATTTACTTTTTAGAATGGTTGAATTGGATATACCTACACCTGTTGCGTTTAGAATTGAAAAAACCCTTGAGCTGTATAAAAAGAAAAAGGGAAAATTCGACTTAAAAGACGCTGCGAAAATAATAATTGACAGTAATATACTTTTTATTAGAACTGAATCATGATAAATATATCCCAATCTTTTATTAAAGAATTTAATAAATACAAACTAGGTCTAACTTGTGGATTGCAAGTAAAAGCGAAATACATAGACAACAATTACCCACGAACGTCCTCAGATGTTATGGAGCTTGGCAATTTCTTTGAATTTATGGCAACCGGTTCATTACCTCGTGATGGGCACATCCCTATGGCATCAGTTGTATATAAAGGAACGGCAAAACAGAAACTTGACGATAGATATCAACGTGCCATGGATAGCGCCATATTCTTTAAAAAAATAATTAGCTTTTATGGTATAGATATAAAAGAAACTGGCAAATCAATAACGCAAGACGGTATGACTGGTATTTTAGACATTTATGCTGAGTGGAACGGCAGGATTTGCGTGATTGATACTAAATATAGCGGACTTTTATATGATAGGTGGAATGACATGGGTTGGGATATTGATTCCCTTCCTGAAAAGCACAATTTGATGTTACAACCTGTTCAATATAAAATTTTAATGTCCTTAGAGCTTGGAGTTCCTATAGATGATATTGATTTTTATTTTTTTGTTTTTTCTTCTGCAAACCCCAACGATGCTAAAATAATAAAGGTTGTAAATGATGAAGCTACAATTGAACAACATTTTTTAGCCATCAAATATCTAAAAAAAGAGTTAGTCAAGCCTATGGATATTTTGTTCAAAGCGAAGCCCGATTTGTTAAGGTGTTTGGACTGTGGAATAAGAGAAAATTGTGATTTTAAAATAGATATACCTCCAATTGTGGAGATTTATTATTAAATTAAAAAAAATATTATTTTTATTATATTTAGTACCAATAATATTTTTATATTTGTAATCAAGAAACCAAATAACAAGAATAAAAAATGGATAATAATGAAAATATTTCTCTTGTTTTTAAACAAGAAACACCAATGAATATCTTATTACAGGATTTAAAATCTTCTAAAAATTTATACAAAAATGTAGATGAAATAAATCTAATAACAAGGCTTATAAAAGTAGTCGAAAGTGGCTACATAAAAAAAGAGAGTGACTTTTTAGTAAATGTTTCTTTTGAATTCTACACCGTTTTATCCAAAAAAATGGGAGTACCTACAAATCTTATTTCGGAAAACTTAACAAACGCTGAAAGCTTTTTTATTAATAAAAATTTAATAGTAAAATGATATATTTAATTAGGTTTATCGCTTTGCCCTTTGTGGTTATTTATACCTTTTTTTTGCTAAGCTATTTTCTATTAATTAATTTAATTAATAAAAGCTATAGTTTTTTAATGTTTGGAGTTGAGCAAATTGTTCATTATAAAAAAATAAAAAAGAGTACGGTTTTACAATCTTATTTAAAGAATGAAAAGGCTCAATCAAATTTTAAAACAAATCCCACACATAATTGCAGTCATATTTGGCAAGAAGATTATGGGCGTTCTTCAACAAATGCTCCACGTAAAAAATGTGTTATTTGTGGAGTATCTCTAAATAATAATTTTTTTACTCATTAATTATGGATATAGGAAAACAATTTGTTCCTTTTTTACCATCTTCATTGCTCAAAGATTTAGGGTTTAATAGTCCTTGTATTGCTTATTTTACTTGTGAAAATAAGATTCAATTATTCCTGCAGTATGATAGTGATATTGAAGAAACAATCACGTCGTCAAACAATAATAACATAGAAGTAGTTGCTCCGATATGGCAACAGGCTTTTGATTGGTGTAGAGAAAATTATGGATATGTGTCTTACGTCAGAGAAGCCACAAAAGGCACTTACAGATTTTATATCGAGCGTTTTGATGATAAGTTTTTTACTTCTGAAAAATTTGACAGCTATGAAGAAGCTAGGTTTGGCAGTTTAATAAAATTAATTGAAACGATTAAATTTATAATAAAAAAATGACGAATTGGAAATATTACGAAGACGCAGATTTCTCGGATACTGATATTGTTAGCTTTTCTTTGGATACTCGTGATTTTTATTGTTATGGACATTTAAAAGAGGATATGCCTCATTCTTTGAAGATATTAAGTGCTGCGATTGTCAATAAAAAATATCATTTAGCCACTTATTATTACAGCGAAAAAGAAGTGCTTGATTTGATAAAAAGATTTTGGCAAGAAAGCAAAGGAGACGGTGAGTGGAAGTTTGTGTCAATTATCAGCTCAAATAAAAATATAAATATTGGGTGTTTAAGTTATCTTAGAATAGTAAGGACTGAAAAAGGCTTTTTAATTTGCAACAAAGATTATAATGTTTTAAATAAAAATATGTTGAATAAAAAAATAGATTCTTTTAAATGAATGAATTTAGCTATTGGAACGAAAGGGACTCAGATTTAATGATTAACCTTATAAGCGAAGAAATATTATATCTCATTAATTATAAGCAAAATTTAATAAAATTTGCTTATTTGGAAAGCATTAAAGGAAAGTTGGTTTTTTATAAATACAAAAACATTATTGACGAATGTGAAAGGATTTCAGTCGAAATTTATTTTTGCGAACAAATAAAATTAAAATATATCAAATTTAAAGAAAAAACTTAAAGTAAATGACAAAATTATCCACCAAAGTAGTAACTTCTTTTGACAACACAGTTCAAAAATACGGACAAAACAACTTATCTGACCTTTTACTAGGAAGCAACACCTCCGCTCAGAAATTTAAACAAATGTTACTTAATGAATTGGAAAGGAATGTCGGTTTGCAACAGGCTTTTCTTAAAAACCCCACATCATTTTTTACGGCTGCTTTTTATTGTGCTGAACTAAATCTGTCTCCATCGAGTTTAGTCGGAGAGTTTTTTTTTAGCCTAAATAATGGGCAAATAAAACCAATATTAGGATATAAAGGTTTAGTTGCTTTATTGCTACGCTCGGATAAAGTAAAAAAGATTTGGGCTGAAGTTGTTTATCAAGAGGACGATTTTGAGTTTGAACTCGGATTAG
>Ga0105055_10008069_pt1 | contig 13810 bp, 12 predicted proteins | sample BON03_FD_78090 | JGI IMG/M metagenome (GOLD analysis project Ga0105055, IMG submission 78090) | Freshwater microbial communities from Lake Bonney liftoff mats and glacier meltwater in Antarctica - BON-03 | ecosystem: Environmental > Aquatic > Freshwater > Ice > Glacier meltwater | place: Lake...
CTGATTCTTTTTCTAAAGTATTTTTGATCCGAGTATCAAAATCTACAATGTCTTGTACATCAAAGGCATTACCAAGAGACCATTGAGCCACTTTGTGCTCGACCGAATCAAAAAGCGTATCAGCAAAACCTCCAACAGTATGAAGTGGTGAATTATCTTTTTTAAATTCAGGATATTGATTTTCGAGAGATTTGAGTTCTTTTTCAAGAGAGTCGTACGCCTCATCTGATAATTCTGGAGTTTGTTTTTGATAATACAAATCTCTATGATAGTTAATCAAAGCATAGAGTGTCTCTATTTTCTTTTGTATCTCTTTCTTATTCATACCAATTACGATTGATATGATTGTATCAGACCTCGCTCTACAGCTCGAGGACTATTTAAATCGCATGTATTGTACCCTTTTGCTTCTATTGTTGTTTCGATGACTCCCTCATTTGCACCGGTGAGACGCTCCTTGGTTACCGTTGCTTGAGCACAATATGAATTATGAGGAGAACTATTAGTGATATCGGTAACTTCTATATAAAACGTTGTTACTGTATTACTATTTGTACCCTGAGGGGCATTTGAACTCCATGCAGTGTTAGCAAAATCACTCGAAAAACCAGTCCCCGTTTTGATTGCTCCTCCAGCACAAGTTACCGCACTATCTACGATAGTACCCGATGAAGTCTCCCCTGGAGAAAGAAATACAGATTCTGAAACGCCGTTAACTCCTACAACATCCCAATAAAAAGCGCACTCCATAACAGTATTAGCGGCATAGAATGCATACTGCGATTCTCTTCCTGTACTTGAAATAATTGTTTGTCTCAGTGCAATTGATATTACGGTCGCGCTAATCGAAATAATTAATGAAGAAACAAGTACAGCAAACAAGAGTGTGAACCCTTTTTTTCTTTTTTCTGTTGTTTTAAAAAATGTAATCATGATATTTATTATTGTGAAAAGATTGGGACCCAGTTATATACATTCTCCTGTACGATGATACTTCTATCAGATAAGAAGTTTGTATCCCATGATACATCTACTATTATCTGAGCCTCCCTGTCATTCACAATCTCACTCAAATATAGTGTTCGAGTATATTGTGAAGCAGGACCACTCCCTCCAACACCAAATTGATTATTATTATTAAGTCTTAACGGATCACATCCGCCTGAAGAACATGTTGTGACCTCCACATTACCTATGGTATCTATCTGACATTTTTGTCCAGCAGTAAAACATTGCACAGGGATACCGGCCAACCAGTCATTTCCTTGAATAGAAGAATTGTCTCTCATACTTTTAATCGTTTCAATTGCATCCTGAGCAAGGTAAAATGCAACAATTTGATCTCGTGCAAGGAATGAAGAACGCAGACCACTTTGCGCAAAGGTAAGAGGTCCAGTCGTAGAGACAAGCAGAACAAATATCGCAACAAGTGTCTCGATAAGAGTGAATCCTTTTTTTCTATTTTTGTATGGTAGTTGTTTTTTCATGTCTTATTGTGTGAGGTTAAGTTTTCGTTGAGAAACGGTTGTTTGAATTGAAAAACTTGAACTTATTTTTTCTGATACTTTTACAGTACCGCCAATCACAATCAAAACTCTTGTTTGATTTCCTCCTAACTCGCTAGCGGTAAAAGTAAGATAATCGATATCAACATCAGCTGAAGTAAGAGGAAGAATGTTTGAACCGATAGTCTGCTCTATTCTTCCATTACCATCAGCATCTTGTTCAAAACAGTATCTAACATTCTCTCTTCCGAAAGATTCAGACGTATTAGAGTAGTTGATTTGTTCGGTTGTAAAACATTTATTATTAGCGCCACTCAAAGGTGCGCTGCTCATTTGTCCAGATTTGATACTTCTCGTCATACTATCGATTGCAAAATTAAGATTGTTTGTAACTGACATAAGTGATCTTGCTTTTTTGTTTGAGTCAGCAATTGTAAGTATCGCACCGAGTGTTGCAGTAACAACGATCGAAAAAAGCGCCACAGAGACGAGCATCTCAATTAATGTAAATCCTTTTTGTTTTTTGTGATTTGTAATTAACATTCTGAATTTCCTTTTACTTCAATTTGCCCATTAGATCGTATAAGTATATATCTCAAGTCTCCATCAGGAGCAAGAATTTCAACTTCTGCGAATTCGGCATTTTGAAGGTTATCAAAAATAGTTTCTGGGTTTGGTCTTCGATACATCACATTAAGCTCCGTAACATCCGTACACGTGCTATTGATTTTTTTTCTTAACCCACTTACAAAAATATTTCTTTGCATTGTATATGGAGTAACACATTCATTTTCTGAACAATCAGCTCTCCCGTTCCCACCTCCAAAACTATCAGCAAATAGATTGTATGTGCTCGAACCCTCTATAAAATTAATACCGTATGGATACGAAAACCCTTGTGACGCGTTTATACCATTTGGATTACGCACACTTACTCCGTAAATTTGAGCTTCTCGTACCGAAAGTGCGACCTCATATGCCATGTTAGTAAGGACTGTCTGGCTTCTAAATTTAGAATAATTAAATACAGTAATAGAGGTCATTATTCCAAAAATCCCCAAAACAACTATCATTTCAAGTAAAGTAAATCCTTTGTGTTTGGTAGATTTCATAAAAAGTTTTGGAATATAAAGCCGAGGTTTGTTACATCTATTTTGAAAAAATATACAATCAAAAATCCAACGATGATGAACGGACCAAATGCAATCTCACTCTTCATTGTAATATATTTTGAATTTCTACTCAAACGTTGAAGAAGTATAACTACCACTACATAGATAGTCCCAATCCAAAAAGAAAGAAAGAATGCAGACAGTCCGTATACAAAACCAAGAATTGTTCCGAGTCCAAAAAGAAGTTTTGCATCTCCAAGACCAATCCATCTTCCTTTTGAGACTTTCCAGAGAGTATAAATACAAAGATACAAAATAATTCCCGCACTAATATTAAGAAGAGCAAGAGGATCAGTAAAAGTTACTCCTGAAGATTTTATTTGTGTGATATCAGGAATCCAATACGGATTCTTTCCGAGAAATAAAATAGTTCCCACAAGATATAGAACACTGAGACTTGCGAGTGGGAATGAGAATTGATCAGGGATAATGTGATGTTTGATATCGTATACAAAAATAGCTACAAGTAATGCAAGAATTGCTGAACTTAAAACATACAAAATAGAGAAGTCTAAAATAGATTGTGTGAGTGAGTACGTAAGTAAAAAATTACCTGCAAATAAGAAAGCTGTCAGGAGCTCAACAAGTGGATATTGCATACTCACATGAGTCTGACAGTGTTTGCACTTCCCTTTTTGGAATACATAACTTAGTACAGGAATAAGCTCGCTCGCACCAAGTGTGTGTCCACAGGTCATACATCCTGACCTGCCACGAGCGGTCCTTCCTGTGTTGTGTCTCAGAATCACAACATTAAGGAAGCTCCCGATAATAATTCCAAGCAGAAAGAAGTAGGTAAGGAATATGATAAACATTGAATATAGTATATCACTCGTTATTATTCTCGCTCCTTTAGTATGTGATTACTACTCTTTTGGTCTGTCATTCCCGTGGAGGTGGGAATGCCAACACACAGAGAAGGATGACAGACTCCATAACCGACTCTGCTAAGTCTTTTGTCGCTGGATAGCTTTAAAAGTCTAAGCGCGCGGTATCACGAATTTATAGTCGCGTTGCTCCTTAAATTTCTGTGTAAACAAAAACCACCTTTCGGTGGTTTTTGAAACTAACTAACTATACTTGATTTAGTAAAAACTAAATGCAAGCAGCAGTTGATGTTGAAGTATCTGCCAAACTGAATGTCGCAGAAGATGTAGTCGCTACACCTCGTGAGTCAGCACAGTAGAATCCTCCTCCATTTAATTGAATCTCAGCAGCCCATGCAGTTACCAAGTCAGCACATGAAGCTGTTGCTGTAACAGCATTCGATGCAGCAGTAACATTGTTTACGATTCCAGTAGCAGCAGTACATACAGTATCGTATGAGTTATTGTTTGAATCATAGAACAATTCTGCTTGCGCTCGTGCATTGTTTAGGTTCGATTTTGCAGCCGCATCAGCTCCTTTGTTTCGTGCACTGTTGAGCGAAGCCAACACTACAGATGAAAGGATACCGATGATCGCAATTACTACGAGAAGTTCAATCAATGTAAAACCTTTTGTCTTTTTAATCATAATCGTACGTTTTAAAACTTTATTAATTAACCGTTAATTAATAAATTCGAGTAGCTTCCGTTTGTCTTTCAACACTACCGAACTTATATATTCTATTATAAGACCATTGTAAAATAATGGTTTTTTAGTTATCCACAGACTTAGTTAAGAGATGCTTTAATTTGGCGATAGATTCGTCATCAAGAATCGAAATAAAGAGTACTTCTTGGGAAGGGAAAAGGGATTGGATTTTGGTTTGGAAATCGGGATGACTTGTAGCGTCGAGGTGACCCGCGTCGTCGGGGAGTGCATCAACTTTTGTAATTAAAATAATTTCTTTCTTGGTTGTAAGATTTGGATTAAATGCTTTGAGTTCTTCTCTAATAGTTTGATAATCCTTAAGAATATCCTCCGAGGTTGCATCAATACAGTGCAAGAGAACCTCTGTTCGCTCAATATGTCTTAAGAATTTGTGACCGAGTCCTTTACCATCTGAGGCACCTTCGATAAGTCCAGGAATATCTGCGATAGTAACTCCAAAGAGATCTCCGAGGTGTGGTTCGAGTGTTGTAAAATTATAATTTCCTACTTTTGATTTTGAATTAGTAAGAGTATTTAAAAGTGTAGATTTTCCTGCGTTAGGAAGCCCAATCAATCCGTATTGCGCAATCAATCTTAGTTCGATTTCAAAATCACTTTCTGCACCAGGCTTCCCATCTGTTTGTTGCTCAGGAGCTTGATTGACAGGACCTTTGAACATTGTGTTTCCAAGACCTCCTCGTCCCCCTTGTAGGATTTTTATTTTTTGTCCTTCTTCAAGGAGTTCGTGTTCAACATCTGTTGCGAGGTTTCGAATCAGGGTACCAATTGGAAGTTCGACAATAAGATCTTCTCCGTCTTTACCAGTTCTTTGTCTTTCACCTCCAGACTCTCCATCAAGCGCATGCATCTCAACTTTGTGAGCATACTTTTGGAGGATTGCTGAATTGCGAACACCAAGAGCGTAGACATCGCCCCCTGCGCCTCCATTACCTCCAGCAGGACCAGAGTACTCTTTTCCCTTTAAGTGGAGCCATCTGACAACTCCGTTGCCTCCTGTACCGGCTTTGAGATGTATTTTTAATTCATCGATAAATGACATAGTGCATAGACTTTACGACTCAAGAGCCTTTTTTGCAAGTAAAAGAGCTGAGTCTTTACTACACGTAGCGGCCATAAAAAGATTTCGATGACAAAAAACAGCTCCCAAAACTCCTGAAACTTTTTCGAGTTCGGCGTCTCGCAGACCTGCCCACTTCGTGGGCAGGTCTTTTCGATTTACAAAAGAAGTACTTTGAACTGCATTGATTCTCCACATTGTTTTTAATTTATTAGGAGAAATCACAAACAAAACTTCTTCATGATCGGAGAGAACACTTCCCCATGGATAGTATTCATCGAGTACGATAAGTCTTTTATCTTCTGCGTCATCATATGCTTTTTGGACCAAAGGAATTGCTTCGATTTTATCTTGTGCAATTTTGATTTCTCTTTCAAGAATTTTTTGAGCTATCTTCACAACTTCCAAAAAAGTTTCATCATAATTATCAACTTCTTTCCATGTTGAACAAAAAGATCTAACCACTGTATTGAGTGAATACATTTCTATATCATCTTGTGTATATTCAAAAAAAGAATATCCGTTATCACTTGCATCTACTGACTGAATCAATTTAGAGTCCACGATGTCAGCAACTTCTTGCGACAAACAAATCTCTTTCCCCCATTTTTTCCAAACTAGACCAAATGCTGCGTATGGAACATTATTTTCTCTTCTTCCCGAATCTTCTTTTTGATGATGATCAAATCTGTTCTTTGATTCGTCATACATACCTCCAACATCAAATACGATATCTGCCGACTCGATGATATCTTCATCACGCGTTCTAATTACTTCAGTTATTTTTGAGCCGAAGAATATGTTAAGTGTTGCCATCGCAAACACATCATCAGCATGAAACCCATCATTGTGTGTTACTACTCTCATTATAATTTAATTTTTTTTCTTCTAATTTGTCCGTACAGATACTGAATCATTGATCCAAATGCTCCAAGGTATGCAAGATATACGAAGGCACTTCCGATATAAGGAATGAATGCAAAGAATGTCAGGATAATAAGTGTGAGTACTGAAATATTAAAATTCACTTCTGGTCGAGATTTTTTGAGAACATAGACCTGATAAATTTGTCCTATCAAAATTGCAGTCATTGCAGGGAGAAGAATCAAGAGTGTTCCAAATGCGAACGCAAGAATAATTGAGATTGGTATAAAAACCAAACTACTAAAGAGAACAATAATCAAAATTGGAAATAGTATTGTTGCAAAAAATCCAGTGACAAGTACTGACCATTTCTTTTCAAGCAATGTATCACTCACTCTCTGCGAGAATATTTTAAATAATTGTGTCAATATTAAAATTACAAAAAAAGTTGCGACTAACTTGATAATGTACCAAAAACTAATGAAACTAAAAAATACTCTCTTGACCATGTCGTTTTCTCCTATTGATTCGATTTGATTAAAATTAGGAGCTTGTTCGATAGATGAACCAGATTCTACATATGCGCGTTGGGGAGAAAAATATGATATTTCGGATACAACTCTTGAGCCTGAATTAAATGTAATTCTTTGTCCCGTCATGGCTGTAGAACCAACAATTTCTCCATGAACCGCAATTGTATTTGCAGTGACTTTGTTTTGACCAAGATACTGACCTCCAAGATAAATAGAGTTAGAGAGTACGAGCAGGTCTCCATTAATAATTGCATTATCACTAATCACAACATTGTTTGCAATAATTACAAGATCTTTGTTTACAACTCCCGTAATAGTGACTTGATTTGCAAGTATTCGTGTATCACCAAAAACCTCTCCACTTACAAGAATGTCATTACCGACAAGCGTAACATCTCCAAACACCGTTCCTTCTATTGTCTGATCCAGAGATACAGAGACCACATCTTCTTCATGTGTCGTATTAAAATTAGTAGTAATGCCGACAAGATACAGATTTTCTTCTGAAATATAGTCTTCTGATATTGTAATATCAGGGTGTACACGAAGCTCATACGCCAAAGAGGTAAGTGGCGCAAGGCTCAAACATAAAATTGTACTGAGTAAGAAATACTTCATACCCCTATAATAGCTCTTATTTTTTAATTTCCCAACCTTCTTCGAGTAATGGCTCTGCTTTTTTGTACTTAATAGTCTGCTCTTTGGCCCCTTTTGTAATGGTGATCATATCATTTCGTCCATACTGTGGAGCATCAAACAGAGCAGTAGAAGTATCTCCTCCTGTTCTTTGAGCAGTTTTCATAGCTCGTTTGATTCGCTCTTCTTCTGTCTTAAAGGCCTGTTCGTCGATATTTTCGATAAGAGATGTGACTCGAGCAAGGATAGAAGATTTCATTGCTTCAAATATAGTTCGTCCCTCCTTTTGATATTCGATAAGCGGGTCTCGTTGACCATATGCCCTCAGTGCTACTGATGATCTGATATACGCCATTGCTTCAAGGTGATCAATCCAATGCATATCAATAGTTTGCAAAAAGAATCTTCGTACAAGACTAAGAAGATTATCTTCTCCGATTTCCTTTGTTTTGTTTTCGATTGCAGTCTGTATATCAGGGCTCATATCTTTTAGGTTTTGGATTTCTTTTTGAATGTCTTCCTTTTCTCCAAACAAGATAGCTCGTCTTCGTTTGTAGATTGATTCTCGTTGCGTATTGATTACGTTATCGTACGAAAGAAGTTGTTTTCGTTGATCAAAGTTAATACCTTCAATTTTTTCTTGTGCGTTCTCAAGTGAGCGTGTAATTATTTTATTTTGAATTGGCTGATCTTCAGGGATACCAAGTTTTCCCATCATGTTTTTTACAAGATCAGTAGAAAATATTCGCATCAGGTCATCAGACATTGCAACATAAAATTGAGTTTCTCCGGGATCACCTTGTCGTCCTGATCTCCCTCTGAGCTGGTTGTCGATTCGCCGTGCTTCGTGTCGTTCGGTTCCGATTACAAATATTCCTCCGATAGATTTTACTTCATCGTAGGCATCCTTATCATAAGGAACTCCTCCGAGCTTGATATCAACTCCTCGTCCTGCCATGTTTGTAGCAATTGTTACTGCGCCTTTTTGTCCTGCTCCTGCAATAATGTTTCCCTCCTCTTCGTGATTTTTTGCATTCAAAAGTTTGTGTTTGATTCCTTCTTTTGCAAGAAACGCAGAAAGCATTTCGTTTTTTGCAATTGAAACAGTACCAATAAGCACAGGTTGTCCTGCCTGATTGAGTTCTTTAATCTTTTGGGTGATTGCTTTGAACTTCCCTTCTTCTGTTTGGAAAATAAGATCTTGTTGATCAAGTCTTAGAATTGGTTTGTGAGTAGGAACAACAATAGTATCAAGTTCGTATACTTTATAAAATTCTTCAGATGACGTAATGGCCGTACCTGTCATACCTGCAAGCTTATCGTACATTTTGAAATAGTTTTGATAGGTGATTGAAGCGTATGTTCGTGACTCTTGTTCGATAGTCACACCTTCTTTAGCTTCAACTGCTTGGTGAATACCGTCGGACCATCGTCTTCCAGGTTGAAGACGTCCAGTAAACTCATCAACGATTATGATTTTGTTATCTCGAACTACGTATTCTTTGTTAGCTCTATAGATTGCGTGTGCCTTAAGAGCTGTCTCAAGGTGATGCACATATTTTACTCCCGTTTCAGTATAAATATTTTCTACACCGAGCGCTTTTTCGGCTTTTGAAATTCCTGAATCAGTTACATTTACCGAACGGTGCTTTTCCTCCATTATATAATCAACTTCTGGCTCGAAGTTCACAACAATATCAGAAAAGACCTTGTATAGATTTTCAGGGTCAGTTGAAGGAGCAGAAATAATAAGAGGTGTTCGAGCTTCGTCAATAAGGATTGAGTCGATCTCATCAATAATTGCAAACGTATGATTGAGTTGTCTAATGTTGTTTTTTTCGTATTCGATATTGTCTCGTAGATAATCAAAGCCAAATTGAGAGTTTGTCCCGTACACAATGTCTGCTTTGTATGCATCAACTCTTGATACTGAATTTAAGAATTCATCAACAACATTATATGAACCTTCTTCGTCTCGCTCTTCGTCAAGAATTTCTGTTTCTTTTTTTGAATCGTACAGATAAGAATTGTCTCCATTGATTACAGCAACACTCACTCCAAGGAAGTCGTAGAGTTGTCCCATCCACACCGCGTCACGCCGAGCAAGATAATCGTTCACCGTAATTACATGTACTCCTTGTCCAGTAAGTGAATTGAGGTACGCAGGTAGAGTCGCAACCAATGTCTTACCTTCTCCTGTTCTCATCTCAGCAATCTTACCGTCGTGAATAATCATTCCTCCAATAAGTTGTACGTCGTAGTGTCGTTCTCCCGAAACTCGCTTCGAAGCTTCTCGCACTACTGCAAAGGCCTCTGGCAGAATATCATCAAGAGTCTTACCTGATTTCAGTTCTTGTTTAAAATAGTGAGTTTTTGCTTTTAGCGCACTGTCTGAGAGTTCTTGTAAAATAGGCTCAAACAGATTAGTAGCATCCACTATTTTGTGGTATTTCTTAAGGTTTTTGGTATTTTGATCGGTGAATATTGACTGTAAAAATTTCATTGGTCAAATATATCATATTTACCATATATTGAAAAACACGGCGCCCTTTGGGCGCCGTGTTTTTATTCAGAATTATTTTCGTTTCTTAGTTGCTTTTTTCTTCGCAACTTTCTTAGTAGTTTTTTTTGCTGCTTTTTTCTTTGCAACTTTTTTTACTACTTTCTTTGCTGGCTTTCGTTTTGTAACTTTTTTCGCAACTTTTTTAGCTACTTTTTTCTTTGCAACTTTTTTAGCTACTTTTTTCTTTGCCATATTATTTAAAAATATTTTTCTAATAATTATAAGTAATAATTTCGACTTACAATTATTACCTCACTTATTATTTTCTCGCATAAAAAAATATAAACAATTTTTTTATTTTTTATTTTGTGGATAACTAAAAAAAGTTTTTTAAAAAAAATTATGAAAATATTTTTATTTTTGTGAAAAAAAATTTTAGAAATTAATTTTTTTGTATTTATACTTTAAATTCAGTTAATTTTTAGAGTAGAATTTACTATTTAAAGATATTGTCATAAAACTATTTATTACAAAATAAAATTTTATTTATTTGATTTGACCTGACAGTTCGAAGCAAGTATCTAAAGAAATTCTAAAATTATGTCCACAACTTTTTTGATTTTAAATATAGATGCACTATAATGAGTGCATGTGAATTGTGTTGACCAACGGCTGCGCTCACATAGGCATTCATTTGGAGTTGTCACCCGTTGGTCAACAGAGTTCATATAAAGACTAAGCCACACAATCGTGTGGCTTTTAGCGTGTTACGTGCCCAGAGCGTGTAACGCAGTTTTGTTACGTGCCCAGAGCGTGTGTAATAACGCACGAGTGCATGACGCGCTCTGGGCACGTACACGTGTGTAATAACGCACGAGTGCATGACGCGCTCTGGGCACGTACACACACGCGCTCTGGGCATGTACAAGGGCATGTACAAAAAAACCACCTAAAGGCGGTTTCTTCGCAGACATTCGTGGAGTTGAATATATCAACACTCACTAAATTATATTAGCACACTTCTCTATATAATGCAAGTTTTTATCCCCTTCTCGGTCTGAGCGAGGTGGCACAGCTGACACGCTCTGGGCATGTACACAGTACACACGCTCTGGGCACGTAACACGCTCTGGGCATGTACAAAAAAGTTATCTTGCCTCTGCCGGATTACGCCCTGCTCTAATTTCTTTAATAAGGCTATTCCCTTGCCCTTCAAATTCAGGAAGTTGTTTGATAACGTTTTGAATTACAACAATCGCTTTTGCAGGCTCTTTCACATACACATACGCAACCGCTAAAGAAATTTGTAATTGATAGTTAGCAGGTTCGTCTTCAATTCTTTTTTCCAGAATCACAACTACTTGATCGTATTTTTTTGTAAGATTAAAAATCTGTAAATAAAAAGGATCTCGGTAATCATACTCTCCAAGATAATCATTTCCACTTTGATCGCCCGTAAGAAGGAGTGTGGTACCGTAATACACTCTTACTTTCTCAATATCTGGTTTTGTACTAAGAAGAGATTCGAGAACTTCTTTAGCTTTTTCATATTGCTCTGTTGCAAAATACGCAGAAACCAGAAGATAGATATTATTATGTCTATTTGGCGCAAGCTCCTGTGCGCGCTCTAAGACTTCAATTGCCCTATCATATCGATTCTGTTTCAAAAGAAATCCTGCGTACGCTTCCATCACTCGTACGTTTTGAGGAAAGTCTGCAATCATTTGTTCTCCTGAGAATGTTGCAAGGTCTATATACTCTTTTATAAATTCAGGATTACTCACAGAGGTAAACCGAGAGTGTTCTGCCAAGATTCTAATCACGGATTCGCTTGTTCCAAAAGTATTTGCATCGAGAATATCTTGAGCTTTTTTGAGAGACAACTCTGCATCATTACTTGTAAGAGCTGCAATCAAATTTTGCCCTACGTTGTACGGCTTTATAATTACGAAGTAACTCACAACCAAAAGTACAAAGATCAAAACAATAGAGATTACTTGCTTTGTCTTTTCGTCCACCTTGTACGCAATAATTTCTTTTTGCGAGTGGTGCACACAAAATGCAAGGAGTGAGAAGAACATCAGATAACTTGAGTAATTATCAAATACGAACATATTGTGAACGCCGTATCCTGCAAGAGTTGCAATCAAGATACTTTTTTCGACTCGATCAAGTGAAGTAGATCTGTGAATTACCCATCCTGCTGTTGCAAATAATAGTAAGTAGAGGAGAAGTGCAGGAAGTCCTCCTTGAGTAGCCCAGTCGAGATATACATTGTGTGTTCGATCAAACCACGGCTCTTGAGCATGCATTCGAGCGTCGTAGTGCTTTTGAAATAAATATGAATAGTTCTCTTGTCCCCATCCAAATATTGGCCTCTCTTTGATACCTTCAGATGCAATTGTCCAGTTCACGATTCGAGCTTGTCCTGTCCCTTCTGAAATAGAGATTGAAGCAACACGAGCAAGCATCGGATTGTTTTGGACAAAAGATGATTGTCTATTTAAGTAAAAGATTGATACAACAACAAGACCAGCAACAATCAATCCTCCTGCGATAGTTCTTACCTTTTTGTTTCTTCTATAGTAGTACGCACTCATAAGAGTACTTACAAAAACAAATGCTCCGAGTGCAAGGACGGTTCCTCGAGTTTGAGTTCGAAAGATAATATAAACAAAGAGGACGACTGAGAGAAGATAATACAGAAGTCCAGAATATCTTTGTAGGTTGTCTTGTATGTTTTTTTTGTAAAATCTATATCCAAGCAATATCGCAAAAGCCATATTGAAGAAAACATAAATCGCAACATACGTTGAGTTACCAAGAAATACTTGTGTTCGAGCAACTTCATCAAACAATCCATAGAGTCCAACTATATTTGCTGCGGCAATTGATATTCCAAAAAACCAGTTCCAAAGCTTTTCGGTGTTAAGGACTGATGACAATATAACGAGATAGATGAATAAATACAGATGAGTGAACCATCCTTCCATCCGCTCAAAGTTGCTCAGATAACTATTGAACCGATCAACTCCAAAAAAGTTAGCGATTGCAAGCCAGATTATAAATAGTCCAGAGACCACAATCAGTCCACTTTTTTTGGGTAAGAATTCGGGTTTTTTGAGAATCAGTATCAGCCAGAGTATTGCACTCACAGACACGATAGCTCTGAACATGAACAACTTCCCTGTTACATACGGGAAATAAAGGCCAGATGCCACATACAGAGGACTAAAGAGAAGCGCGAATAAAAGAATAATGATGGAGATGCTCCAGATATTGTGTTTTGTCATATGTGTAGTATTTTTAGCATATAGTAAAAGAAGTCACAACTGACATTTCATACTCAATTTAAGATGAATTACTTTTCACAAGCCTATATTAAAGAAAAATGGAGCCATGCTGGGTTTCAGAAGTATTTTAGGAATACAGGGTGGATGTTTTTTGCAAAAATAGGAAGTCTCATAATTTCTTTTATTGCGACAGCTTACATTGCACGAAGTCTTGGACCGACTAATTACGGACAGTTAAGTTATGCAGTTAGTTATGTAGGTCTTTTTGGATTTCTTGCCTCTCTTGGAATTGATCAAATCTTATATAGAGACCTTATTCGCTTTCCAGAAAAAAGAAGTGAGTATCTAGGAACATCTATTGTGCTTAAATATATAAGCGGATTCTTTACAATCTTAATTTGTTTTGGATCTGCTTTATTCTTGTCTGATAAAGATGTCTCACTATTCCTTATTTTTATTATCTCTCTTACTTTTATACTTAATCCTTTTCAGTTACTTCATTACGAATTTCAAGCAGATGCAAAAGCAAAGTTTCCTTCTCTGCTCTCTACAGGAATTATTTTGATTTTGAATATTTTAAAGATAGTTGTAATTACTTTTGACAAAGGAGTTATCTACCTTGCAGCAATTATCTTACTTGAAGCTGTATTA
>Ga0105055_10008071_pt1 | contig 13808 bp, 16 predicted proteins | sample BON03_FD_78090 | JGI IMG/M metagenome (GOLD analysis project Ga0105055, IMG submission 78090) | Freshwater microbial communities from Lake Bonney liftoff mats and glacier meltwater in Antarctica - BON-03 | ecosystem: Environmental > Aquatic > Freshwater > Ice > Glacier meltwater | place: Lake...
GAGTTTTGAGACAGCAAACAAATTCCTGGATTGTTTCTTCCAGTGCATGGATATCGAGCTTGTCGGCTTTGTGGTTTGATTTCTGAAGCCACGGTAGGCTATCAATGTATTTCATACAGCGTGTGTCAAAACAAGGATCGAACCGGAAGCCCAGTGCAGGTTCGATATCCTTGAGTACAAACCCTGCTTTGATTGAAACTTTGGCGACCAATCCCATGCCTTTACCGGGTTCCTCACGCTGCATTGTGACAGTCCGTATGTTGAGGACCTTGTCCATACGACCAAGCAAAGAATTTTCATTACCGAACGCGTTCATGTTTTCCGGTACCTCTTGATTTTTTTATTGAATGGGTTCGATACCCTTTATCCAGCAAAATAAAACAAAATTAGAATCGAAAAATAGGTCTATTCATTCGCCGTTCTCATATATCTGCATGGGTGATTGTTGGCATTCAGAATGTCGTTAGCAACAGGAACGAGGGTCATGATTGTCGATTTGAAGACAAATTACGAATACAACGGACAGCTTGGTGAGCTAGTCAAGCCGTGCTGCAATCATTTATATTGTATTCGGCTGGACATGAATGGCACTGTGCTAAAGATCAAACCAGGGAATATTATGTCGCTGCAGCCGGCTCCCTACATTTCCGAACATTCCATATTTATGCATATGAACAAGATGTCAGGCAGTGTTTGGAACCATGTGAGGATTCACGAGGAGCCGGGAAAAGGACAAGGTGTGCAAGCTACGATAGACATTGCAAAGGGGACACGACTAATCAACTGTCCCGAGGAAAAACAGATTTATTTCTTCATGCCTTCCCGAGGTGGTTTTCAGTACGAGCCTGATTGTTATGCTCTTGAGATGACAGAGTTGAACACTCCAAAATTGAATCCCCGGGCACAATATTTCGTCGACGCACTGTACGACATTTTTCTTGGCAACGAGAACGATGTGTGTTTGCAAGCACAACGGTATATCGGCAATTTTTGTCGAAAGGGCGGGTGCAAGAAATGTGGCCTTTCCATATACACCATGGCAGCTCTCAAACAAGTAAATTTGAGTGATGTGCAGAGCGACGGTACTTACTGCAACGCCGCTAGCAATCAGTTTGTTGTGGACAATGCGCTACTCACAACCAAGTACCAGCTCAACGATATCATCCTGATTGTGGACTTTATCATGCAAAGCATTTGCAAAATCGAGCCTGAGCAGGTCAAGGCATTTGTTCAGTATGTGTGGAGACTGGTGTCGGTATGGAAACTCAACGCGGTTGCAGCCTACATGCCAATCGACCAAGTGACAAGTATCCTTGACCCGCTGAAAAAGCAAAAAAAGACTGCCCGGACAAACGCCATTTTGCAATGGCTGAAAAAGATCAAGGTCCTTGATTCGAAGAAGGAAGACACGAACATTTTGCAAGAAGAGAAATCCGACATGCTCGACCAAATTGCTCGTTTGAAAATTCTGATCCAGAAAACTGCAGATCTGGTATATCCTGCTCTGAAAATCCACGAGGTCACCGACGGGATGTATGACCAGCTGGGATATGGTGTCCACGTCTCGTTGCATGCATCCTATATTACAAAAATCAATGGGTCCCAGCAAGATGATCGGGTCAATTGTAAAGTTGTGGATTATATCCACAAGCCTTCCGGGATTGTGCGCTTTCCAGAAGACATGAAGTCATATGTGCTTGTCAACGAAAACGTCTTGGCAGGTGATTTTCTGTGCATGCAATACAACGACGAAAAAACCTCGCACGATGGTCACAATTACTTCAAAAGCAACCAAGCCCACACAATCAAGGCACAAGCTTCTGAAAGCCCGGAGATGGTCGAGCTGATTAAGAGCTTCTCACTGGAATTCAACGAGTATTTGCCCCAAAATATCCTAGACTACTTCGAGTACTGTACCAAGTTTGAGTAGCTTGAGATCAAGTTTGTTCAGAGCATCAAACTGTAACGAAAAAAATAAAATTTCCAAGTTTATCATCTCTTTGATTTTGCAGCGAGCCGGGGGTATAGAAGACGCAATAGAAATGTGTCGGTGTGATTGTATGTGTTTGGGTCTGTAATGTTGTACAATCTAAAAAACGCAGACTTGTCTTCACAAACTACGTGCAGTGGAAAGATCAAACATACTATGAGAAAACGTGCTGTGCGAGAGAGCATGGTGTCTGTGATATTCCTCATTTTGTCTTATATATATAGCAGCAGACCGGAATCTATTTTCCGAATATAGACTGAATGGCTTTGTTTCGATTTTTTTTTTGTAGTACAGCTTCCAAGGAGCAAGACAACGAGTATTCAAAACTAAAGTTCAGACATGACATCCTGTGTTGCAAAATTGAAAAAATGGAATCTGAAATGGTGTGCCTGAGATATGAATTGGAGAAATGTAAAAAGCAAAGGAGAAATGAGATTGCATACGGAGGAAAAAGCCGGAAAGTGTCGGACAAAAACGGGGGTGTATTTATGACCCCGAGAGAATGGTATAAAATGGAAGAAGGTTTTGGGGGTGCATATGTGCGGGTACCTTATCGATATGCCAGGATATGGACAGGAGAGACTGTTTGATTTATCAGTTAGCGCACAATTCCTTAACAACAGTATAAAGAAAACACATGCGCATATCTAAACTAGAAATGTCGTTAGTAATTGTACCAAAAGACACATGACAGTTGTCGATTCTGCTGCAAGTATTGTTACATGCTACATCAAATTTTGCGTTACCAACACTTGGCAAAAATTTCATGGTACTTGGAGCGTAATTATCACATCTCTATATATTTACGGCATCAGAAGCACACAATTCACCATTTACTTCATTTTGTAATGATACTCCGTGCAATCTAGTATGGCCAGCAAACACGATGTAGTGTTTAATACAAATAGAATTGAAACTTCATATATATAACATGCGAGATATCACTATTCAAATGGTATTTTTTCTATATGGAATTATACTCGCTCTTGTTGGGTCTTCACTTCAAGCGGTCGGACTTTGCATCTGGAAACTTCACAGCGTTTCTAGCAGTCCTAACCTCAGCACCGACAAAGTAGATTTGCAAGAGACTCACGCAACACCACTCTTGCCTATAGAATTGAAAAAAAACAGAGAAAAAAATAATTTTATTTTTCTGGATAACAACATTCCATGGATATGGATTGCTGGGTTGTGCAGTTTTGCAATAGGCAACGTGTGCGACTTTGTTGCTCTGGGAATTTCACCTTTGTCTGTGGTGACTCTGATTGGGAGCTGGTCTTTGGTCGTGAGTACCTTCTTGGCAAATATATTTGCCAATGAAGTAGTTTCAAAATACGACATTGCATCGATTATGTTTATCATTTGCGGTATTATCTTGACAGTAATAGGAAGCGATCATCGACCAAACGAGTGGCCGCTACCACGGCTGATCAAGCATTATGAAGAGCCCAAAGTGATAGTCCTCCTTGCTATTCTGGCGTCGATTGTGGCTGCGGGTCTCATTGCAATCCAGTTGGATTTTGTTTCACGAAAAACACGCGTGAGTCTGGATAATCCACATGTTATCGAACGCCCCGGCAAGACGATCAGAGCACTCTATGTCATTGTAGGATCAGTTGTAGGCAATTTCACGGCACTGTTTGGCAAAGCATTTGCAGGGCTCTTGGTCTTTACGTTTTCGGGTCAAGACCAGTTCAACAACCCATTTGTTGTTATGATTATTCTAGTTTTCGTAGTGTCGTTGCCTCTGCAAATATATCTTATCAACGCATCGCTTGCAGTCAACGACATACTGTACCACATCCCGAACTTCTATGTGTTTTGGAACGTTGGAAATATTTTGACAGGTGCTATTTTCTATGAGGAAACAGAACACTTTTCGGGTTCAAACTGGGCGCTTTATCTTGTTGGGGTGCTTCTCTTGTTTGGCGGTGTTTTATGTACAAACATTGCAACCGCCCGCAAACTGCAATCCACGACCTCGTCCTAAAAATAGACGGACATCTCCTGCACTATAAATATCCAGTTTCCTTTCTATAAAATAATCCTCTGCACATTGTCCCAGGTATCCACCATGGCCAAGCGCAATTACAGTGCTATGAGCAACAATACCATACAAACTGGACAACACTTCATGCTCGTCAATGCTCCCGGATCCGAGCTCATCGAGTCGCGTGCCTTCAACTCAGCAGAGCGAAGAACTGAAATCAGGATGCAGTGCAAAAAAACATTGGAATACTTCTGCGCAAATGAGTCCTGGGGAACTGTGACACAAATTCTTTTGGATGGCGTTTGCACTCTTAATGTCTGCAACGTGCACCATATCCAAAAAAAGCGGGTGTATTATCAGTTGCGTGTTCACTGTCGCAACCTCAGCGAATACAAGGGCTCGCCCCCCGTAGCAACACGCATGAAATGCAGCGTTTCCGATGAAAACTATGATACGGATGCTTCGGTGTCTGTGTCTCAGACGGAGTCAGATGATGGAAGCACCGAGTCAGACGATTTTTCAGAATCTGACGAGTAGCCAATGGAAAAAAGTATTAACAAAATCGTATACAGTGTTGACGAAAATATATATATATATAAATAGAATCAGAATTACAAGACAAATTAACAAACCGACTTTGTGAATGTTTACACGAATTATTGATCCATTCAATAATCAGATTTTCAAAGTTCCAAACAAGCCAGAGCCAACATTTTTGTACAATACCAAAGCCGGAAATGTGCAGCCAAAGAAGATGAAGCAAACATTGGCTCGCAACAATAAAAATTTGTATCCAGAAGATATCAAGGCCTCTGATACTTGGACAGTCGGGGAGGAAACAAGAAGCCAGCCAGCTGAAGTGGAAAAAGAAAAAGACAGTAGTGACGAAATAGATGATTTTGTTATTGTGTAAAAATTGTTATTAATAAAATTCAAACTTTGAAAATTTATTCTAGTGATCAAGACAATGTGATACAACATGATATCAAAACACTGTCTCCACATAAAATAAGTATTTGTAGATAAGATCCTAGAACTTAAACATAAATAATCTATGGTCCGAAAAAGAGAACAGTTTTGTAAAAATATATATCAAAATGTACAATAAACGAATCGAACAAAACAAAGAGAAAGATCTGAGAATAATGGATGAAAACAAACAACACAAGGTGTGGTAGTTGTGTCATACTGCCCAACATCAAGTGCGAGGTGTACATTTCATTTTTAGACGAGGTCGATACAAATTATCCATGCATTCTGCTGGTTCCAAAGTAAGAACGGATGATTTCCGGCTTGTTTGCTAGCACTGCACTCTTGTTCATTTTACTGTGGTGCCATTACGCAAAACATCATGTCGCGGAAGGGCATTCCGCCCGAAGAATTCTCTTGAAAGAGCAAGTCTGCGCACATCCGAACGAATTTTTCTGCTACCACTGCCTACTTATATAGTCAGTGTATATCTTGACACGTATCACGAGAACAAAATGTGTTTCTTATTTTTGTTACATTGTTCTTGATGCAATGTATTTGTGTTGTGTCCGAAAACGTAATGTCAAAATATATTTTTGGATTTATCATATCTGTTATCTGATTTGTCGTGCATGCACTGGGCCAAGCATTTGGCCTTGTAATAATATGGGTTGTAGATGTGGATATGAATATGGGTATTGTTGTTGAGTGTATGGTTGTTGGAATTGTTGTAGATGTGGTTGTGGGAATTGTTGTAGATGTGGTTGTGGTAATTGTTGTAGATGTGGTTGTTGAAATTGTTGAGTGTATGGTTGTTGGAATTGTTGTGTGTATGCTTGTAGATGTGGTTGTTGTAATTGTTGTAGATGTGGTTGTTGAAATTGTTGAGTGTATGGTTGTTGGAATTGTTGTGTGTATGCTTGTAGATGTGGTTGTTGTAATTGTTGTAGATGTGGTTGTTGGAATTGTTGTAGATGTGGTTGTTGGAATTGTTGTAGATGTGGTTGTTGGAATTGTTGTAGATGTGGTTGTTGGAATTTAATTCCTTGTGGGCATTGTTGTTGAAGCTGGGGTTGTGTTTCTTTTTTGGATGGCATTGCTGCTTGACGCGATTTTTCACTAGGATATACATAGTTTAAATGGGCAGCATTAATACTCGTAAATGGCACGTCATGTCTATTATCGAAATCACCATAGTATTCTGATGTCATATATTTATTGTCCATGTCCTGCCTAAGAAAGCTATCCAAAACAAATGGTTGTCCTAATTCAGTATTTTCAAGTTTTGGGTCAACGGCATCTTTAAGATATTCCAGTGAGGCTGCAGACTCATTCACATTGTTATTTTTTCCCAAGTTGCGTATGCTTATTGGCATATTTTCAAGTAACTCCCACGAAGGTTCATAATCACCCACCCAATCTACAAAGACGTGTTGTTGGCCATCTTTTTTCTTGATTCTTTGTGAGATTGACTTAATTTCACGAAGCATAACTGGAATGTGTGAGTGGACCATGTGTTCAAACATGTTTTCGACATTGGTTTTGATATTTTGGAGAAGCTCCCAGGAGGGTTCATAGTCACCAATCCAGTCAACCAAGACACATATATTGCCATCGTGTGTATATGCTGATTGTAGGATTGAATTGATTTCAAATTGCTGTAGATGAATTTTTTTTTGCAATTTTTTTTCCATGGCAGTAATATCATTATCAAATAGTCCATTATTACAGAAGCAGATATCAAAATTTTCCTGTGTTTTGGTATTATTCATATTGATTTTTTTAAGTGAAATTGTTTATCTTGTTATTCAACACAATCAATTTGATATGCTTATATAATGTTTCAAGTTCACCAACATAAAGTTTTGTGTGAATACCAAACACTCACGTGGACATGGAATCCAGAGTGAGACCATAAATCCATTTCATAGTTTCTGATCGTCATGTTGGTGCATTATATTCTTGTGTTGTATCATGTTAATGTTGATACAACGTACTTTTGAATTTATCATCTGGTCTCGAGACCTGGCACAGCTGAGATAAAAAAAATTTAGACACACAAAAAATCAAGTATATAGTTTTGCATGTATTTGTGTAAATCACTCGAAATATATATATGCTTCATGTTGATGTCCATGCAATGTATTTTTGCAAATCAGTAGAAGACAGTTTGCTTTGTGCATGTTTTCGGGAAATTTGTGTCAAAATATATGTTTGATTTATTATCTTGGCTCGACTTGGATGATAATAACTCCAAAACACACAAAAAAATTTCGTCGAGTGCATTTAAGCGTTTATTAAAAAATCGATTAAAAACAGTCTGTAACTTTTCGAGGCAAAATCTTGTCTTAACTAAACTTTATACATTGAAGTTCTTCTTGAATTCCATAACAAGGTCGTACATTATGGTAGTATCCTGCGTGTAAAAGTCAGTGTCATCATGACGGGGGGAGTACGGATGGATGTCTTTGTTGATGTTTTTCTTCAGATCCTCTACCATTTGAACCACAGACTTACAGCCCTCATGTTCAAGAGTGGGATCGGCACCGTTCGCAAGTAAGATTTTTACACCCTCAATATCAAACTGCGCCACAGCAAAATGCAAAGGCGTTTGTCCAATGACATCTGAGCATATTTTCTCAAAGTAATCTTTTTCGACCCACGGATGCATTAGCTGGTGGTTAGGATCAGCTCGATGATCTAGTAGGAGTTTGAACATTTTCTTATAACTTTCCATGAGTGGCACGTGAAAAACACTGAGCCTGATTTCGTAATACAGACTGGTCAACACATGCAAGAGTGAACCAATGCTATGAATCTTGGGGTGCATTTTGTATCCTCGAAAAATCTGAAAGCACCCATTGTCGACCCACCAGCCATGATCCAACTTTTCAAACGACACACCCTTGTTGATATTCGAAAGGTTACATGGGGTCCTGTCACTTGTTGTCATGTTCTTCAATTCCAACGTCCCGGGAGAAATCCTCCACAAAGCACGTTCCAAAGATTCCGTATCGAGAGTGCGTACATAGTACAGGATCTTTTCTTCTTCAGTGATGTTGTCGCGCATGCTTGATTGCTTGTGTTTGTTTGCTTCACAAAACCTAGGTTTTATAGAAGCTGCTATTTTTAGAATCACTCTCGAACTAAAAATATAATAATTCAAAAAAAAATGGTGCCCGAATTTACTCAAGATATCAAGAACTTGTGCAATCTTAACATGTAAAATAGGTTTGATAGAAACATAAGTCCTATTGCGGTACTGTTTGGTTTGTAGTAGGACACTCTAGGATTTTGAGGTTCCAGTAGTCGGGACATTCGACACACCCTTTGTTACCGAGCATCTCAAATACAAGAGCTCCAGCTTGTAGTGCATTAGTTTTTCCTGTTGGAGGTTGTGACCGAGGATAACAACATCGACCAGCACAATAATTTGCCTGTTGCATCTCAAGTGTTTGCACGCCTAAATCGACTGGATCTCTAGAGGGTAATGTATAATATACGAAAGCTCCAATCGTAACCCCGAACAATATTAATAAAACTACAATCACAGTGCAATCTAAACCCTTGGCTGATTCTTCAGTGGTCTCATTTTGTGGTAGCAGTGGTGTGGGTAGCATATAGTAACAAAGAAAATTGTTTGTATTTATATACAAAATAAGTCATGACGAACTATCTTATCTCCACATGGATAGGTCGAGAGTAAAATCATGAGTGCTGGTCCGGTACTGTTTGGTTTGATTATTTGTATTCATATACAAAAACGAATATAAATGTACTTTATGCATATTTTGCATTTCGAGGGATTCGGGAAATATTCATGCTACAGATGTGAACTTGTATATAAACGGGGAAAAATTTACATTCTAAATGTCACATAACGACGCCCTTCATCAAAAATTAAAACTATTGTCGGAATCAAGAAGTTTCTACACTGAATACAACCGTGCATTCGCAAGACTGGAACAAAAAGAGGCAGTCGTTACACGTGCCCTGGCAAATCTTGATGTTGCAAAACGCACACTACAAAAATACCAGGCCGATATGGAAGCATTAGGTTTATTTTCTATACCCGGGACCTTAGAAGAAATTAACGAATATACAAACAAACTGTATGAGAAGCACCAGAAAGTGACAGAATATGATATCGTGGTCATGAGATTGTTAAGTGAGCCTATGTACATTGAATTGAAACACACTGTTGAAAGCTACCAAGTAAAGTTAAAGTTTTTCCAATCGCAGGGGTTGGTTCGATGATTAGGCTTTTCGTATGGAGTCTCTGGAAGCTTAAGCACTCTCGGAACCAATCACAAATATTTGTAATCGTTGTTTTTAATAAAAAACATAATTGAAATTCTCACTATGTTGTCGACATCCATTATCCGTGTAGTGTTGACAGCGCTCAATACACCTTGTCGGAGCCTTCATCATCCATAGTGTAGCCAAATTTGAATCCGATCTCAGATATGTTGTACTGATTTTCGATCGACACAGTCTGCACAATCAATTTAAGTGTTTCGAGATCAGCTGGAATGATCTCGCATGCGATCAGGATTTTGCTGAAATCAAGATGCAGTTTTTCACAGAAAAAATTGAAGTACGGGTTATCATAATGGTTGGTCGACCAGATGTGCGAGCTTGTCATGTATTCCATGTAAACCAGGTTTGTTTTGATTGTGTTGCGTGTAAACACGTTTTCCACCCACAACGGATATTTTGCAACAACAATATTGTATTCCTGGGCGACAGTAAACATAATCAAAAGACTAGTAAAGTACGGTGCGGCAACGGCCAACAAATCCTGTCTTGATTCCGTCTCGTCCTCGTATATTAGATTACTTTCATTGTCTACTTCATTTTGAAGCGCAAGGTATATTGGTTTCTCACGAATGGTCTGCGCGACCTTGACATCTCGCGCAAGTGAGGTCATGCTCGTGCTTACTGAGAAATAATCTCTATACCTGCCACTTACATAGCGCTCCAGTGCTATTTATCGATGGTTATCTAAAAATAGGAATAAGTTTATTATTCAATCAAATGTGTTTTGAGTATCTTGAGGGCATTGCACTATGTGTATCACCAATTAAAAACTTGCATTGTGCAGAAAGATAAACATGAAGAGGTACAGACATTTGTTGGCAAGAACCTTGAGTTTCGGTCATCTTTCGCTATTGAGGCTTCCACTCACAATGCAAATGGGGATTGCGACTTTGCCATAATGATATATATGCGAGCAATTCGGAGTGCTAAAAAAAATGCCTGTGTTGACAATGCAGAAACACGACTTGTACAAAACCCGATCCCATCCAAGATTTAAAATATGTGGACGGCCTATTGACAGACAATGGTATCATGTTTTCGACGATGTGGCCGACGCTTCTGAACTACGTAGACAAATTCTGGCAAAAGAAAATATGTGTAATAACAAGGTCGAAATCCGCATCTATATTCGACGGGAGTTGAACTGGGAAATTTTCGATGATATGAGTCCTTCTCTTGCGCACCGTCATTTCATTGCATATCACATATGTATGAAAGGTGGATATTGAGTGAATAAACAAATTCCACATAAAATTATATTTTCATGTATGTGTCTGGATTACACAGATGCTTGCGTAAGGAAAATGGTCTTTGAGTCGGATAGCCAAATGGATTTCAAAACAGATTTATTTTAGAATTTCGATCTGATTGCTGATTTTGGATAGCTATTCTTAACAGTAGAATCGACACCATAAAAATGGGGTTTGTCTAAGTCTTGAAGAGGACAACCATGACGAGCGTGTTCTTCAACCTTAGTCAAAAGATTCCGCTTCACGTCCAACATGTCGCACAAAGCTTCTGATTGATGAATATCGAAAAAATTCCATTTCTCAATCCATTTTGAATTGTATTGTATGTGTTTGCAGTCTGTATATGAAATCATAATTACAAAAATCATTGCTTTTACTTATATACATAAATCCTACAAGTAATCCCAGAAGAGTATACCAGGTTCATGAAGATCCGAAAAACGTCAAGTTTGTGATATTTGATGTTTAGAAGTACAAACGTATCTTCTGTGGTGGAGTCAACATTTTTGGGCATGATCTGAGTTTGGATGTGAAGCTTTCTATTTCTGTCCACATATGAAATAATCTATTTTTCGACCAGCATTGTGTTTAAAAGTGAAAAAGCATGCATCTTGGCTGTTACATGGATTTTTGGGTTTACATAGTCAGTGTATTCCATATTCTGTTGTTCTGTAACATAGTCTTTGACTACATAGAGAGGGTGTTACCTTTGGAATTGGAAAAAGACAATCTAGTCGACAAGTCACAGATTCTCACAACAGAAGACGATCCAAGTACTTATTAGTTGTTGATTTTGAGAGCGTTTATGGCAAGTGTGCATATGCCTTGGACGAGTCCGTTTTTGCGCAAGTACAGCACAAGAAGGCTAAAAATACGGTGGTGAGTTGTTCCAGTGTGTGAAGTTCTATATGTCTTGTTGTTGTATCGATCCACCAAAAATGCATCTATTTTGTTGACAACAATTGACCATTGTTTATTAAATTGTCGTGCAACAATGACTGTGCTGTTGTCGATGTTTTGATCAGTTTGTTTTGAAGCATCTGGTCTTGTGATTTGTTGGAGGTCGGAGAGGATTCCAATGGGATCGTCTGAATCGCTGTACCAAATTTGAAGGTCTGGTACCAGCTGCAAAAAAGCGGCAATGGGTCCGGCGACCTCTGTTTGATCCCAATCTGCAATGGTGGACGGAGCAGGCTTCGCCTTGAACTGTATATTGTGCAGATAAACCACTTGTGACAACTGGCCGGTATCAAAATGCACAAAGTCGTGAGCATAATTTAAACGTTGCCCAGGACAGACTTCTTGCATGAGATTGATTTCACGAAATTTGTCAGCCGAGGGCACTATGTAGAAGAATTCGAGCGCTGTTTTGAGAATGTTGATACATGAATCTGTCACTATATTGTTGTCCACGTTGTTGTATTCCGGAGAAATTGCAACAATGGCATCCAGCAAAAGTTGTTTCAAGTTGTCTGAGATTTTTCTGGGGGGTTGTCCCATGCTGCATTCACCAAGTCTTTGTACAAGAAAGTCCCACAATCGCACTGGATTCGTCTTGATAAGATCACACAGCACCTCTTTACTCTCTTTTTTTTCGAAACATGACTTATTTTGCTGTATCTTGGCAAAGCAAGACTCGATTGCAGGGTGGATGTGAGTTGGCAATTTGGTGTTTGCAATTGTAATCTGATCCACGACAAATATTAGGGTCTGATGCAGTGACATGATTTTATGTGTCAACAAATTACTGTTGTGGTAGATGGATATATCCCTCCCCATGCACACAAACGTGTTTATGAAATGGCGACAACACAGCTTTGATGTAACGAATAAGCGGGTGTTTGTACCAATGTCTTCTCGTTCTTGCAGGTCATCCAAAATTTTTTCCGGAAGTTGGTGCGAACACAGGTATCCAAATCGGGTCATGCACAAGACGAGCAGGGAACACGCCTTTGTAGTGTCGAGCTTTACCAGGACATTCCAATACTGTTGTATATTGGTCAAGACGTACACCAACTCTGAATACGTGAGAGTCAAGATGCATTTCTGTGAAACATGAATGATTTTTTCGTCAGGAAATATACTCTGGATTGTAGTTTGTCCTATGCGATACTCTGGGTCGTATAGCGAGAGAACGTAGAAGCATTTTGAAGCCAATATTCCAGTGACGTGCATTGCGTTGAAAGTATCTACAATGTCGATTGCGGACGAACAACACCGACACGTCCATAAAAAATCATGCACGATGCTTTCGATATTTTCGCTCAGCATCACAATCGTTGTGCTGGTATGAAGTGAACTATCTGGCACGCCTTTGGTATCACAGAGCAACGAAATAATGTTTGAGTTGATGGTGCGGTACAGAATTGATTTCTCGGAATTTCCACATTTCTTTGCAGACGGGACCCGCGAAAAGATTTTGTTGATAAAGTTGATCATGGGTATGTCTCTTGTCGGACAAGCAAAAAGTACCATATATACATTTTCATATAGGAATACAAAAAACACGCAAATATAGACAAGTTTTGGGATTTCTGGTAGCAATTAACACTCTGGGAAAACCCAAACATATATATAAAATACATACATGCTACAGTACGACAATCATATGTTGACCTCTGCAAATACATGCACTGGTTACACTCATTGCTGTTTGCCTCATTTAACAGGATTACGTGGTGTAAGTAATTTTGTAATGGCTGAAAACACTGCTCCTTTCAGACTGGGGTCCACGTGAGAAAAATCAAGATTGAACCATACGGACAGTTACAGACTATTCGTTTGCCATTGTTAAAGGAGTCAATATACACGCATCTCTATACGAAAAACTGAACACATGCACGTTCACAATCGTCAACCCCGCAAACAAGGTCGACATAAGACAATGAAATCTGGTTGAATTTTTTCCGGTTCAACATGATCACCGAAAACATTGTCAACTATGATTTCAATGACACAGACGACAAAATCGCCCGAAGACATCACTGGCGCGTGACATGTACAACGTAGTTTTATGTTAATACAGATTGATCTTGGCCTAATTATTGTATTGTCACTGTTGTCATGTATTCTATTGATTGGATAAACACAGAAACTTTTGCAAGTACTTCAAAGTGTAATGTGTGTCGATTCTTTCGGTATTGGAGATTATAGTCAATTTCTTGTATTTTTCTGGAAATCTCTGCAACTTGAATGTCAATGTCATGAATGGTCAGGCCAGCTATTTCATGAATGTGATTTTTGTCGTACATTGAGACATCTTTTGAGACGAGTCTAGTATGGGTGAGTA
>Ga0105055_10008072_pt1 | contig 13804 bp, 14 predicted proteins | sample BON03_FD_78090 | JGI IMG/M metagenome (GOLD analysis project Ga0105055, IMG submission 78090) | Freshwater microbial communities from Lake Bonney liftoff mats and glacier meltwater in Antarctica - BON-03 | ecosystem: Environmental > Aquatic > Freshwater > Ice > Glacier meltwater | place: Lake...
ACATCACTTACTGCTTGTCTTCTGATGGCATTCTCTAACTTTGGTTTGATGTGCTCTATGGCTTCCTGTTCATTGCTGATTTTAGGATTGCTCTTATAATGTATTGAAAAGTATGTCTTTTCCTCAAAGGATTTCTTTTGAATTTTCAGGTATTTACCTGCTGGCAATATTTTCACCCCTTCTATCAATGTTAGTGGTTCTGGAACATAAGCACTGGTGAGGTAATACTCTAAACTAGTATGATCCAACTTACGTTTGATTCTATGATTTTGAAGCAGCGAATTCACTTCACTGGAGTAGGTCATCACCTCATCTTCATAATGATAGTATAATGGTTTTTCTCCAAATCTATCTCTAGATATTATACATGTTTCGTTTGATATATCATATACGCAAAAAGCAAACATCCCAATGAGCTTATCAGAAAGAGACTCTCCGTACTCTTCATATAGATGTACCAAAACTTCAGTATCCGATTTTGAATAAAACTGATGTCCTAATTCTATTAGGTTAGATTTAAGTTCTTGATAGTTATAAATTTCACCATTCATAAAAACACAAACGGTACGATCTTCATTCCAAAAGGGTTGATCTCCTGTTTCCAAGTCTATTATAGATAGACGCCTCATAGCCAACGAACAATAGGTATCTGAATAAAACCCTGCACTATCAGGGCCTCGGTGTACTATCGCAGCATTTTGCTCTTGTACCGTTGCACTTCTTTCATCTTGAATGATTTTCTCACCAAAATCTATTATCCCACAAATACCACACATATTTAATTATCGTTTCTGTTCATTTAATTTTAAGACTGAATTTCATTACTCTTTTACGTTTCAATTGAATAAACTAAAACCACTCCATACCTATTTATGTATATCAAACAATACCTCGTAAAGCTTTGCACCTAAACTTAAACCAACATTGTTCTATATAACATCTTCTGCAGTTATAGGCTCCCCACTCCCACTATCTAGATTTCCTTTCTAATTTGCTTTGAACTGATGGTATAAACTCGATTATATAAATGCAACTCCCTGCCAACTTCTACATTACTCCTTTCATATTTCAGCAATATAGTTACATTCTCAAATGAAATTTCCTTTCTGTATTCTTCAACATATATTTATTTACCGCGAGCTTTGAAACTTGCCCCTTGTAACAGTTAATAAAATTAAACCTCACCTTATCTGTCCATTAGCATAACTTATGTGTTTCTAAATCCGAATCTAAAAACCGCTGTTTAACAGCCTTTGCTGGAGAACCAAGCATTATTAAATAAGGCAGACAACTTTTTCTAACTATAAGTCCTACACCTACTATTAGACCAGTCTCAATTGTTACGTCTTTTAGAATTCCTACCCCACAATCTATACGAAATCATCCTCAATAATTACTGGCAAATCATTTTCTGAAAGTTTTTCTTTGACATCATACTTGTAGTTACCCAAAACCAATGCACTAATGATTACATAAAAGAGAAAAATATTTGTATGGTAGTTCGGATTGTAGTACGCAATAGTTTGTAGGGCAATTTGATAACAAACTACAGAATAAATTGAAAATAAGGTCCAGTTCGACCAAATACCACTTCTAAATTTGAATAGTCCCATAATTATAAGAATTACAAAAAAAATAAAAATCGAAATCGAAAAAATATTTAACAGAATTGGAATAAAAAAACCTCGATATCTGCTTGAAAAGGATCTATTAAGTAAGGACCTAAAATCTTTCTTTTCAATATCCGACTTAATTTCATTTTTCATCATCATCTGTTCGAGATCATCTTCTATGAAAAATTTATAGATTTCTCCATTAGTAAATGGTCTAACAAAAGTTAGATATATGTTATACCCGCATTTTCGAAAAAACTCTTTCGGATATTGTCTAATATTTTTTAACCATGCTCTCTTAAGCTCTTTGTCTGGACCAAAGGTCAATGACTTGGCATTTTCACCAAACTTTGATTTGACTATTGACTTCATTATTGGATCTCCATCTTCTGGTGTAATTCCCCATACATTATTTGGCAATTGACCTAATGAAATAAACAAAACATGTCCGCTATTTGTAGAGCTAAGAAGATAATTGCCAGTTTCTCTTTTTGAATGCAGTCCCCAAGGAACCAAGAATAACATTACAATTGCTATCCAAGTAAAACCTTTAGTTAAATTTTTTCTATTACGAAAAAACAAATGCAATATTAAAAAACACGACAAAAAGAAATAATGATAAATATAATCAGATCGAAAATTTAGTAAAATACCGTAACAAACTGATGAATATACAAAAAACTTAAATGAAGAGTTCTGTAATCCTAAAGATAGGTAGATCAGACCTAAGACCAGCAAGTTTGCAGAAACGCTATATGGCCATATTACCGAATGAAAGATGAACCAAGGAAATCCAAATAACAATAAGATTATCTTAGTGTAATCACAAACACTTTTATTAAAATTAAGTTTCTTCAGAAAACTTAGCAAAGTATAAATCGTAAAAATTGTGAATAGCTGCTGAAATACTACTAGCAATAAATATTTTTTTTCAAACAAAAATAAAATCGCCCCATATCCCCACATTGGAAATGTAGGACTATTAAGTTCAAAGATATAGCAAGAGTCCCAACCACTTCCAAAGTAATTTGCAAAATCTTGATAGTATGGCAATATGCCGTGCATCAGAGTATTCTTTCCATTGAGAAATGAGAAGAGAACAATTTCTAAAACCAAAAATGAGTAAAAAACATAGTTTTTTACCAAAAATGCTTTTATCAGTCTACCACTTTTTCTTAAAATCTCCAAGTGCAAAATATTTTTCAATAAAACAATACATTAAAATGAAAAAGTAACGACTCCCCATTTCTCTTATTTTTAATTTTGATACTCCATACTTACGGTTGGTCCAGGAGTTTGGGACTACCTTAAATGAATAGCCTCTAATAATGGCCTTAAGAGGTAGTTCAATTGTCAAATTAAAGTGTGGAGAAAGAAGTGGGTTTATACCGTCAATTACTTCTCTTTTGTACAATTTAAAAGCATTTGTCGTGTCGTTATATTTTGTTCTCATTAACATTCTAATAATAAAATTAGCGATTCGATTTATTATTTTTTTTACCAAGGGATAATCTATTACTTTTCCTCCTTTCATAAAACGACTCCCAAAAACACAATCGTAATTACCTTCTAACATCGTGGTATAATAACGAATAAGATCATAGGGTGAATCGGATAAATCAGCCATCATAATTGCAACACAATCTCCACTATAAAGATCTAAGCCGTATCTAACAGCATACCCAAATCCATTTGGACCAGAATTAGTATAATACTTCACAGAAGAATACTTTTCAACCAATTCATCAAGCACCGCTTTCGTATTATCCTTGGAATTATCGTTAATAACAATTACTTCATGTTCAATAGTTACTTTAGCCAATGCATCCTCAATAGAATCAATAGTTTCTTTTATAGACTCTTCTTCATTATAAGCGGGTATAACGATACTTAATTTCATAAATTCTTCGCCTTGTAGATCACTGAACTATTACACTCTGGATTTCATACTATCAAAAATTTGAGACAAAATTTCATCGACACCATATTGCCAAGTCCAATCTGGATAATGACTATTGAATTTTCGTAAATCAGATATGTACCAAATATGATCTCCTACTCTGTTCTCATCAGAATATGAATAATTCATTTGATTCCCTGTAATATACTCACACTTAACAATAGCTTCTTTCATGGAACAATTTGAAAATCTACCCCCTCCTGCATTATAAACTTCGCCTTTTCGTGGATTCTGATAAAAATGCCAAAACATATTAACTAGGTCAAAACTATGAATATTGTCTCTTACTTGTTTGCCTTGATGGCCGAAAATAGTATAATGATCATTTGTTATAGCACATTTCATAAGATATGATAAGAAACCGTGCAATTGTGTTCCAGAATGTTGCGGGCCAGTCAAGCATCCACCTCGGAATATACCAACATTCATATTAAAATACTTTCCATACTCCTGACAAAGAACATCTGCTGCCACTTTACTAGCTCCAAAAAGAGAATGTTTTGAATGATCAATAGACATCAATTCGTCAATGCCTTCTTCAAAATAGGGATGATCAGATTTTATTTCCCACCTGTTTTCCATCTCTATCAACGGTAATAAATTTGGGGTATCTCCATATACCTTATTTGTTGATGTAAAAATGAAAACAGCTTCTGGCGAATTTAGTCTTGTTAATTCTAACAAATTAAGCGTACCATTAGCATTTATAGTAAAATCAGTTAATGGCTCGTTAGCCGCCCAATCATGGCTTGGTTGAGCTGCTGTGTGGACAATAAATGAAATATCCTTACCATACTTTTGAAATATTTTTTCAAGTGCACTATAGTCCCGTATGTCAACATTGTAATGCTCATAGTTACTGTAACTCTCTTTTATTCGGTTTAAGTTCCAGTTAGTTGAGGCACTTGGACCAAAAAAATATGCTCTTTGATCATTATCTATTCCTATAATTTTATCAAACTTAGCCGACAAGAAACTTACCGCCTCACTGCCTATTAAGCCAGCTGAACCTGTGATTATTGCAATTTTCATCTTTACTTTTACTTTTATCTTTAATTTAATATTTTATTTAATATTTTTTCATCTCGTTTTATCCATTCAAATATGTCAGTGATAATTTCTTGCGGATTAGATTTAGGCTTCCAACCAGTCTTTTTAGTAATTTTAGTATTATCTGTAACATATATTCTCAAGTCTGCACTCCTTGTATCTTTAACTGGGACAATGTCTATAGTATTTCCAATTATTTCTTGACAAATTTTAGTTAGTTCAAGCAATGAAATACTACATTCTATTCCTCCTCCAACATTATACATTTCTCCGTTTAATGACGAAAAATTTTGTATTTGATAATCAATTAACTGAAACAAATCATTTATATGTAAGATATCTCTCACCTGTTTTCCAGTACCACCATATCCTATATAGGCTAATTCTTTTTTCCAAAAATGCCTTGCTGCCCATAATACAACAACACCTTGGTCAACTTTACCCATTTGGTATGGTCCTGTAATAACACCACACCTATTTATCAATGTTTCCAAACCAAACATATGGTGATATTCATTAATAAGCAGTTCAGAAGAAAGTTTAGTTGATCCGTACAAGGATCTATATCCGACTAGTGAGAGCTCTTCACTAACGCCTTTTTTACTTATTCCAGTTTCTCTTTGCTCATTTGTCCATGCAAACCTAGTCTCTTTTTTAATAAAATTAGCACTATCAATTCTCTCGATAGGATAAACCCTACTTGTTGACAAGAATATAAATTTAGCTTTATGCTTGCGTGCATAGTTTAAACAATTAACAGTACCATTTAAATTGGTCTCTACCACATAATTTGTACCTTCATTTAACCCTGCTAAAACAGAAGGTTCAGCCGCTGCTTCAATAAGCAAATCTATATGACCAATTTCATCTAAATCAGTTATTATTCGTATATCTCCGTGCACAAATCTAATGTCCATATCTCGTAGTCTGGTGATATTTAGTTCTGAACCTCTGCGTTTTAAGTTGTCAAAACAAGTTATTGAATAATCAGGGTATTTCTTTTTTAACAAAATCGCAAGACTAGATCCTACAAATCCACATCCGCCTGTAATAAGTATATTCATTTTAAAAATAATTTAGTATTTGAATAGTTGTTGTTTCCGATTTTAAAAATTAGCTCCTGGTCCAATAAAAACATCATCTCCAACTGCTATTGTATTGTAACTATAAATACCATTTGGATCAAAAACAAAATGCCTACCAGAAATCATAAACGCTGGTTTAATTAGGTACATCTTAACTCTTCGAAGTACCTTATTGATAAGCAGATATGCCTTTGAAATATATTTATTTATACTCACTTATTTTTTCTCTTACTTCAAAATACAACGTGAATAAAACCATAGAGTATACAGAAAGAAACATCCGAACATATAAGTAATTTTCCTTTGCATGAAAAAATAACATCAATAAAGATAGTACAAAGACTAGCTTAGCCGAATCGTATTTACGGATTAGCAAAAAGCTAATAATCGCAAAAATGATTATCGGCACCCAATATGAGAAACTAAAAAAAATGCCAAAACTCCAAATATTTCTAATATAACCAATATCAGAATTTAAGGTTCTATCATATTGTGTCTTTACTAGATGTTCTGGATTCCCTAGTACCCACGTTTTTACATCATTGGGAAATACAATATGATCTTGCAATGTGACCACAGTTTTATCATCAAAACTACCTGATTTTCTGGCATCTAAAAAGGTATCTAAACTCCGAGTTAACGCATAATACAAAGGCGATTTAGATTCAACACTGTCATACAATTTTAGCAAGCCAATAAATGCACTTATTAGAAAAACTAAAACCGCAAGTATTTTTAACATAAATGACACATTTACTATTTTTGCAGATAGGAATATCAAGAATGGTATAAAAAGGATTACAACATAAATACCACTCCTCCCACAAATAAGAATTGTAAAAAAGAGGAACAACCCTCCAATGACTAATATCAATTTCCCTACAACCGAAGTATGCTTAAACACTGAAGGAATAACTAAGATACCTAAAGCCTGTACAACTGATAAAACAGCACCGCCAGTACTTCCACTCAAGCCTCCCATCCTAAAATTATAACCGTAACTACTTCTATAATCTCCAGTGGTAATTAGAGCATACACCCAATCTTTAAACTCTGGATTAAAAAGCTGGTATGTCATAATCCCCCCATGAAGAATACAAGCAATAAAAACGAATGTATAAACCACTATTTGATACTTAGACCCATAGTATTTACGAATAAAAAAAACTAAACTATATCCAGCATAAATCGTAATTAAGATTCTGATAGGTTTTAATAAAAATCTAAAATAATCAGCAAAAGCGGCGTCAGGATAGTTCATAATCGTAATTAGAGAATATATCGATACGGGAATGAATAAGGCAAAATATTTAAAATAGGAAGGAATCTTTGTACCATAGATAACTCGAGCATATGCAGTAATAAGCACTGAAGTTATAAATATAAAGTCTACCCAAGATCCAATACTATTTACAACTGGACCAAAAATGTAAAGAAACGAAAGTAGTATGAAAATAAAATATTTCACTTTTCTATTAACGGTTTTAATTCTAATGCACCCTTAATATAAATACTATAGAAGTGAATAAATCGAATAAAACTTATATCGTAATCTAAAGTTCTATTGAATCGACTTTTCATAAAATATCTGAATTAATAAGAAACCAAGTATGAGCAAGACGAAGAAATTGAATATAACACTGAATAACATCGAAGATATAGTAACAGAAACATCCACTTTCTCTAGCATCTATAAAACTATCAAAACTTCTGCTTAATATATAATAAGACAATGTAAATATCATTATGAAATTACTTAAGAAAATGAGTGCTAAGAATTGAGCGACTAAAACAAGAAATACAATGTATATCTATCTAGGCTCCTAGATTATTGAACAATGTTCCATATATACATAAGAATGTGAAAAATAAAAAAACCCGAACTTAATAATTTTCATTCACGACTAAATATATTAAGTAAAATACTTTGTACCATTCGCAAATATGCTTTCCATAAAAAAGGATTTGTTTTAATCACAATCCAGAAGCCAACTAACGCCTTTTCGTAATTATTATGATTCATATCATTTAATGCACTACCATAATCGAGGTTATAACTTATTCCAAAAGCAATACTTTTACGAAACGTTTCAACATTCTCAACCTGAAATATTTTGTACATGATTTTAGAATCATTAAAACACTCTTCCCATTTACTACTTGTTATGGATTCAGCGGTTTTTCGATAAGATCCTAAATATTCATCTACATTACCATATTTGCCATCACTTCCTAGAAAATCAATAAAGAATTTTAAATCTGAAGAATACTTTAATCGTGTATCGAAGACATAATTTATTGAATTTTCTCTTCTGATCATGATTGAAAGGCATCCATATTGCATTCCATGTTTAATCCAGCGGTGTGCCCCTAAACCATATTTAGGTCCTACACCATAAAGACCAATATTCTTAGAGTCTTTATCTACCAAATCTAAATTGTGACCGCATAAAGCCATGGTTGGATTAGATTGAAACCATTTTATCTGTTTTTCAACTTTAGTTGAATAGAGAATATCATCCCCTCCCATTACAATGAAGTACTCTCCCTTGCATGCTTTTAATCCTTCATTGCAGTTCCCTGTAATTCCAAGATTGTATCTATTAAAAGCTTTCACCACTTTACTAGGATATTTATCATAGAAGCTATTTATAATATCGCGAGTTCTATCCGTGGAGCAATCGTCGGAAATAATGACTTTCACATTTTCATACGTTTGATTAACAGCACCTTCAATTGCTTCAGCTATATACTTTTCTTGATTATATGAAATAATTAAGATATCTACTTGGGGATTATTTTTCATTAATAAAATTACAATATATTTTGGACAAACTTCTCAGAAGATTAAGTAACATTCCTTCAAACAACATATTCACTTTTTCAAATCCTATTTCAATAAATATTCATTTCCAAAAGACAAAATTTAATTCCGTTATAAGTTGCAGCCTCGAAACCATTTATTTAGTCTCCTATTACCAAATTGACTGAATCATCAGGATAGTTTCTAAGAACTTTTATAAATCCTACTACTACTAAAGTATTCATTTGGATTGATTTACGGTCTGATTTATATAATTGGGTCAGCGAGACATAAAATATTAATTTTTACTGCCGTTAATTACTTTGCTAAAGCGATAAGCTTGACAGTCACACATTTTGTATATATATCAAAATAAAAGATAGCAAAATCTGGAATATTCAAGATTTTACTACTTTAAGATTAGAAAAAATAATTATAAAATATAATATAACAAGGTACAAAAAATAATTGATGGCATACGCATATATGCTACCTATCAGTTGATATTTAGCCATTAGAAAAAATGACAATAATACCATAGCTATTGAAAAAATAATTTCTGTAAGAATAAATTCTACAGTCATTGCCTTCGCTAGCATTACAAATGAGAGTACCCAGCTCATAATTTTGAACGAGTCTCCTAACATTTTAACCGCAAATAGTTCCCGCATTTCAGTAAATTCTGCAGTGAACAGTATACTAATAATAAAATCACGCAATAAATAAATGAGAACACCCAACATAATTGTTGCAGGAGCGACAAGCTTCATCACTTTTGAAATTTCTTTTAACAATTCAGTCTTAACCTTAATACCTGATATTTTGGGTAAGTAATAGGTACTTAAACTTAGTGTAATCACTCCTAAGTAGGTGGTCGATATTTTATTCATCCCTTCCCAAATACCTGCTGCATTCAAAGAAATGTTATCTGTAATGTAATTTCGAATTAATATCTCACTAAAAGGAACCACCAGTGCAGAAGTTAGTGCCATTAAAGAAAAAGAAAATAGCTGTTTATATAATTGTTTATCTATCTTTTCGCTTACTAAGTTCTTAAGCCATTGTATGATGTCCTTTCTTATCCAATATGCAGTAACAAAGAAAACCAATGATTGACCTATTGAAAAGGCCAATAAAGCTCCGTATAGGTTTAAATAAAAAACAAGTACCAGCGATAGTATCAATAAAAAAATAGCTCCTACTATAGATGCACTAATAAATACCTTGTACCTTTTAAAACCATTAATTATAGCTAAAAAAATTCCATTTAAGGCAAAAAACACAATGCCAAGTGCGAAGAAAATGATAATACTTCTATAGTCTACCGTATGAAATAAATAAACTGAAATAGCCTTACTAAATAATAAGGTAACAATCATTATGGTAAACGAACAAAAAATCGTGATACGAAGTGCTGCGATAATATAGCGTTGCTGTTTTGCTTTTTCGTCGTTAAATTCAGCGACATACTTAGTTACACCATTACTGATAGCACCTGTAGACAATGTTCTAAAAATAGCTAATCCATTTTGTAACTGACCAACAAGAGCAAAACCACTGGGTCCAACAAGTACTGCCAATATCTTAGAAATAGCTAAATTTACACCCATTCTTACAATGGTAGCAACACCTGACCAAAGTGATACTTTAAAAAAATCTGATTTAAAAATTTTTTTTAGTTTAGACACTATGTATTAAAGAACAACTTGATAATATCACAAATCTCATTTTGCTGATGCTGTTCCAGATATGGACTTATGGGTAAACTCAAACAGTCAGCCGCAATTTCCTCAGCAATCGGGAAATCACCTTTTATAAAGCCCATGTCACTATACGCCTCTTGCAGATGAGGCGGGATAGGATAGTGGATAATAGTGCCTATACCCTTCTCTTTTAAATATTCTTGCAATGCATCTCGTTTATTTGTAAGTATAACGTATAAGTGATATACCGAGGTAGTGCTCTCTGCTAATACCGGTAGAATAAGGTCTCCAATTCCAACCAAACTCTCATTATAATATGCTGCCACAGCTTGTCGTTTTACATTATCCTCTTCTAACCTCTTCAATTTTATCGATAAAAATGCTGCTTGTAATTCGTCTAATCTAGAGTTGATTCCCTTTACTTCATTGTAATACTTCTTTTCAGATCCGTAGTTTCTGATAACTCTTACATTCCTGGCTATTTTAGCATCATTGGTGGTCACTGCTCCTCCATCACCAAGAGCTCCTAAATTTTTGCCTGGATAAAAACTTGTTGCGTTGCAATGTCCCCAAGATCCCGACACTTTATTTTTATAGGTTGCTCCTTGAGATTGGGCATTGTCTTCAATGACGTACAATTTGTGCTTGTCAGCTATCTTCATGATTGCATCCATTTCACATATCTGACCAAATAAATGTACAGGCATTATCGCCTTTGTCCTAGGAGTGATAGCAGCTTCTATCAATTCTGGATTGATATTATAGGTATCTATTCTCGGTTCAACGGGTATGGGTGTGGCCCCTACATAAGATACTGCCAGCCAAGATGCTATATAGGTATTACTAGGTACAATGACCTCATCACCATCGCCTATGTTTAAAGCTTTCAGCGATAAGACTAAGGCATCTAGTCCGTTGGCCACTCCTATGGCATAGGATGATGTATTAAACCTGGCATACTCTTCCTCAAAGGAGGTAACTTTTTCTCCAAGTATATACCAACCACTATTAATAAATTCTTTGTAGGCTATTTCAAACTCAGCCTCGAAAGGCTTATTCATTTCTTTTAAATTTAGGAATGGTATTTTCATTATAATTTTCGGATAAATTTAGCCGGATTCCCCAACCAAAGTTCGTTTTGGGGAATATTTTTTGTTACAACGCTTCCTGCTCCAATCAATGCATTCTCTCCAACTACTAGACCTCCTAATATGGTGCTATTGGCACCTATTGATACTCCTTTTTCTAATATAGTGCGTTGAAAATCAGAGGGGTATTCCTTTGATTTCGGGTATTTATCATTAGTAAAAGTAACATTAGGTCCAATGAATACATTATCTTCTACAGTTATTCCATCCCACAAATACACTCCACTTTTAATGGTTACGTTGTTTCCAATCACAACATCATTCTCTATGAATGTGTGACAATTTATGTTGCAATTCGTGCCAATTCTTGCATTTTTCAGTACTACAGAAAACTGCCAAATTGTAGTTCCACTACCAATGTTTATAGACTGAACGTCAGCTAGTTTATGAATCATGTTTATACATTAAATACTCATCGTACTTCCTAAAATAGTCTCTCTCGGAATATATCATACTCGCCAATACCAAAGATATAGATCCCGAAGAGAAATTATCCAATTCTCTCCATAAACCTGGTGGAATATATAACCCCATATTGGGTCGTGACAAATGAAAGGTTCTTTTCGCCTTGCCATCATCCACCGTTAAATCGAAACTGCCACTGGCAGCAACTATTATTTGCTGCAATTCTTTATGACCGTGACCGCCTCGACCCTCTCCTCCAGGTACATCGTATAAATAATACACCCGCTTAATATCAAATGGTATTTCTTCCGAGTTATTAATCACTGTGATATTACCACCTTCAGCATGTATTTGAGGTAATTGTACCATTGTACAATCGAAAACTGTAGATGATCTACTCATTTTTTTAGAAATAGTTCTTTATCAAATATATAATCTTCAGCATTATACTTGGTATCAGAAAGATGCAGCGACAAAGCATTTGTAGAAAAATTTTCCATATGCCTCCAGGTGTTGGGCGGCAGTAACAGCCCGTAATAACTTCTATTCAAGGTGAATTTAGATTCATTTCCATCAGCATCGAGTATTACCACGTCAAAACTTCCGCTAAGAGCAATGATTAATTCGCTTTGGGATTTATAAGCGTGACCGCCTCTTATTTCACCTCCCGGCACATCATAAGTCCAAAATACGCGTTGAATTTCAAACGGAATTTGCTCCGGATATTGTATAAAAGTGAGATTACCACGTGGATCAATAATTTTCGGAAGATGAAAAGGTTGAATCATAAAAATTTAATTATTCAAAAATATAGCATTGAACTAGTCCTCTTTGAGTAGTGACAAACAATAATACCTAAGTACAATCAATATAGCAGACAATAAAACACCCAAGAATATACCTGTAATAGCAGCTATGATAAAACTATCTTTGGTAGGTGTTATCGGCTTAGACGGACTATCAATCACTTGAAAAAAGGGTGTTTCATTGTTTAGGATAAACTCTGCTGTTTCCTTATTCTTGATTACCTCTCCATACATCGCAGCATACATTTGTATGTTGCGAGAGCTTCTTGCTTGTGGTAGATTATCTGATGCGAGAACTAATCCCCGTTTTTCAGTACTGCTTGCCAGACTAGATTCCGAACCTACTAGCAGACGATAAATAGAATCTGCCTTAAAACTCAATAGCTGATACGTGGTCTGCTGCCGTTCTATACTCTTGTTTATATAAAATGTAGCCAGCTTATTGTACCACGATTTTGCCAAAGCTATGCTTAGATCTTCATTTTCTGAGGCTATTGCTATAGACATAATAGTACTCTCTTCATTAAAACCAATAGAAGCTAATTTTGGGTCACTGGATTCTTTCGGATTTCCCATGACTTGTGTTCTGAGTATTTTTTTGGCCAGGTTGGTTTTCTGATCACTCCCTACTCTACTCGTAAAAATAAAATCGTTTAGAATAGTATCTTTATTCCACACTTTGTGCAATCCATAAATCTCAATAATGTGATTAGCCAGGACGTCTTTTTTGCCTTCTACTACCGCCGAATCCATTAGCACTTGTTCCACTATTCTATTGGATCGAGAGATTTCCATGATTTTCTCGTAGTTATACTTTCCACCCCCACTGCCGCCGAGACCGAACTGACCCAATATAGCTCCTAAACCAGCCATTCCGCCTCCTTCATCGTCATTGACCATGAACGTTAGCTCAGCAGTATATGTAGGCTTCTTTAAGTATGCTCTTAGTCCAAAAATCAAGCTAAAGAGCACAGCCACTATCACCACCCAATAACGCTTTTCCCACGTAAGTGACCAAAATTCGTGCAGTTTTAGAAAGATGTCTTTAAAAGATATTTCGTCTGTTTGTTGCTCCATACTATTTTAATTGATTAGCCAATACCAACACCGTAAACGCTGAGATAACCAGAGCCATCACCTCCACAGCCGTATCTTTTAAGCTCTGATCGCTTTTAGGTCGCTCTTCTTTATCTTTCTTTTTGTCCTTCTTTTCTTTGATCGGTTTTAAACT
>Ga0105055_10008074_pt1 | contig 13804 bp, 13 predicted proteins | sample BON03_FD_78090 | JGI IMG/M metagenome (GOLD analysis project Ga0105055, IMG submission 78090) | Freshwater microbial communities from Lake Bonney liftoff mats and glacier meltwater in Antarctica - BON-03 | ecosystem: Environmental > Aquatic > Freshwater > Ice > Glacier meltwater | place: Lake...
CATTGAGCAAAGTCGTCTTTCCAGCACCGTTCGAACCAACGAGCCCCGTGATTTCGCCAGACCGAAGTTCGAACGACACGTCGTCCACTGCGGCGAAACCGCCGAACGATTTCCTAACTGATCGCACCTCGAGCAGCGTGGTCACCGCGCCGGTCCCCTATTCAAATGTCCCAGAATTCCACCCGGAAAAACAAGTACAACAACGATCAACAACACACCAATCACCAAAAGCCACGTGTCGAGCAGGGTCCCTGACAGCGTCGCGGTGAGGTGCTGCAACACGATGGCGCCGACCACCGGGCCAGCCAATGTGCCACGGCCTCCCAAAGCAACCCACAACAACACCTGGGTCGAAGCAGTGGCACCCACGGCGGTTGGCGACACGATGCCGTCATGAACATAAAAAAGTACGCCAGCGTAGCCGGCGAATACCGCCACCATCACAAAAAGCCCAACCTTCACGTTGGGCACGTTGTAACCAAGCAACTCCACGCGGTCTTCGTTGCCACGGATGCCACGCGTGATCAGACCCTGGCGTGATGCCACGAACACACGGGCAACCACATAAACAATCAACAGCGAAATGCCCGCGAGGGCGTAGAACCCCCGACCGCGATGTAGATCAAGTCCGAACATCCCCAGACGAACCTCGAACAAGATGCCGTTCTGGCCGCCAGTGAGATCGCCGCCTGCGCGTGCATACTGCTCGAGAAGGAAGGCAACGGCAAGGGTGATGACGGCAAACTCCACACCTCGAAGGGGCAATCGACCCCTGAATGCAAGGGTGGCCAACAAAAAAGAAAACACGGCGATGACAAACAAAGCAAGACCTACTGCCGGCCATAGTGGCAACGGGAGAAACGAGCCACCGCGCGTGGTAAAGATTGCAACAAGATAACCACCACTGCCAAAGAACGCAGCGTGGCCGAATGTGAGCATCCCCCCATAACCCCACATGAGATCAACGGAGATTGCAAAGATTGCCCACACGAAATACCGACCGAAACGATCGATCAAGAACAGATCCGACAAAACAAAAGGTAATGAAAACAACAACACACCAAGAACGATCTCGGTGACTCGTCTTCGTTCTGACTGGGGAATCTCGACCGCCCGTTTCCAGGCGGCCGAGATCACCTTGACTAGCGAGTTGCTCAGAGTGAACAACTCTCTTCTGGATCCTGATCCTTGAAGCTACTGACGTGTTCGTACAGGCCTTCTGCATTGACCCTCACCAGTTGAATGGTCTGGCGCAAGTGATGTGATGCTTCCATCGTCACTGTTCCGGTTGGGCTCTCGAACTTCAGACCCACCATTGCATTGGCCACGGCCGTGGCATCGGTACTTCCTGCAGCCTCGACGGCCAACTTGTACAGATAGATGGCGTTGTAGGCACCAAGCGCTTCACCACCAGAAGGAATCTGGTCTGCACCGAACTTGGCCTTGAATGCATCCATGAACGCTGCAACACCGACACCTTCTGCAGAAGTGAAGAACGGCAACGCCGTGTATGTGCCTGCTGCTAGCGCCCCAATACCGGCAAGGTCTGGATCACCCAAGAAGGTGGTTCCAACACCAACACCCTCCATCACACCCGCGTCGGTAAGAGCCTTGAGAGCCGCTCCCCAAATCGCAGGGTAAAGAGTGAAGATGTAATCGGGCTTGCCAGTGCGAACTGCCTTCACCAACTCGGTGAAGTCGTCGGCAATCAGTGGCAGATACACCTCGCCAACAAGCTCTCCGCCGATTTCTTTGATGATTGGCTTGGCAATTTCAAAGCTACGACGTGGCCATACATAGTCGGCTCCAAACAGTAAGACCTTTGGACCGTACTCTTTTTGGAGCAGTGGCAACATCGGACGAATCTGCTGAGCTGGTACAGCACCGGTTGAGAAGAACAGCGAATCGCACTTTCCACCCTCATACGTCTCTGGGTAGATCATGATCGTCTTGCCGTCCTGCGTAACGGTCTTGAAGACCGCGTCCGCTGCGTCCGAGCCGATTGGTCCAATGACGACGTCCACCTTGTCACTCTCGACAAGCTTCCGTGCCTTGTCCGTTGTCACCGCGACGTCGGTCGCAATGTCCTCAACGATCAACTCAACCGAGCGACCCATGATGCCGCCTGCAGCATTGATCTCGGCCACGGCCAACTCCGCACTACGTGCAAGGCTGGTTCCGTAGGTAGTAAACGGTCCGGTGAGATCGGCCAGAATACCAATCTTGATCGGATCGCCACTTGGCTCTGCTGGTGCCGTGGTGTCGGGTGGTGCTGCAGTCGTGGTGGTTTCTCCACCGTTGCCACCGCACGAAATGAGAATGAGACTCATGGCAGCAAATGCCGCAAGTTTCGCTCTCGTAGTTTTCCCCATCATATATATCCCCCCTATGTGTTGTTTTCTTAGGTCGGTACTGACCTTAGACCTGTCCCGTGAATGCCGGATCTACCGGCTTTTCCTGCACCAGATCGCCGTGCCATGTTGACACGATGATTTTCTTGTCGGTGTAGAAATCAACGGCGTCATTCGCTCGACCGCGAATATCGCCATAAAACGACGACTTGCGTCCCCCGACGGGATAGAACGCAATCGGAGCCGGAGTTCCCACGTTGATCCCTACCTGACCAACATCAACCCTATGTTTGAACTCACGAGCAACGCCTCCGGACTCGGTGTAAATGACCGCTGTATGACCATAGTCACTTGAGTTGATAATGTCGACTGCCTCATCAAGACCAGATACTCGCGCGATACATCGCACGGGGCCGAACAACTCCGTTCGAAACTCGGGTGCGGATAGGCCTGCTTCGATCAGTGTTGGACCAACCCAATAACCACCCTCGCAACCCTCAATAGTCACGCCGCGACCGTCGAGCAGCAATTTCAAACCCGACCTCTCTGCAGCGTCGATTGCGGCGATGAATTTGTCACGCGCACTGGCAGAAATTACTGGACCAAGAGTCGTTTGCGGATCGATGGGATTTCCGATCTTAAACTCGCGCGCAGCCTTTAGAAGCTTCTCTAAAAACACGTCGTAAATAGAGTCGTAAACGAGCACGTTGGAGCCGGCAAAGCATCGCTGCGACGCGTTGCCGTACATTGACGACACGATATTGGGCATGCACGCATCCAATATTGCGGTGTCGGTGACGACGAGATGATTCTTGGCTCCGCCCTGAGCCTGGCATCGTTTCCCTGCGCTCGTGGTCAACTTGTAGACAATCCCCGCGACTTCCGACGATCCCACAAATGACAAGCCGACCATATCGGGATGCGTCGCTAACCGTTCGACCACGGTTTTGTCGCCAAGGGCGATGTTCAAAACACCTTTAGGTAGACCCGCTTCTTCGGCAAGTTCAGCCATGCGAATCGCGGTGAGCGGACAGAGTTCACTCGGCTTGAGCACGACCGTGTTTCCGGTCGCTACTGTCCATGCAAAGTACAACGGAATCATTGCTGGAAAGTTGAACGGAGCGATCACAGCAAAGACGCCGAGTGGTTCGCGGATGAACTCAATGTCCACTCCAGTTCCGATGTTTTCCGTGACTGAACCCTTCATGGTTTCTGGCACGGCAGCAGCGTGTTCCACATATTGGATGGCACGCAACAATTCGCCCTTGGCTTCCTCTTTGGTCTTGCCATTCTCCATCGTGATGATGTCCGCCAACTCATCCGAGTGCGCAGTGAGCAAGTGTCGGTAACGAAACATGAACGCTGATCGAGTTGGAACGGGGGTCCGTTTCCACGGTCCGAAAGCGGCGACGGCGCCGGCGATGATTTCATCAATTTCGGCTTGCGTCGACAACGGATGATGAGCGATCACTTCTCCGGTGGCCGGATTGTGCACGTTGGTGTACGACGACGTAGCGCTCGTCTTCCACGTACCGGCACATAAGTTCTGGAGTTTTCGAGGTGACATTGGGTTATTTGCTTTCTGCGGTGTAGGTGATAGTCCGCGTTGTGGGGGGTGTATTGCGACTCTTGGTGAACAGCACGTCACCGTCGATCATTGCAATCGCGACGGCCAAAGTGTCACCGATGGCTAGTGCACCGAGAGCGTCCTTTGCCTGCGAACCCAACGGCGAATCAACAACAACAAGATCAGCTTCCCTCCCGACGGCGATGACGCCACGGTTGAGTCCATGCAACGCCGCAACATTCCCGGTAGCCGTCGCGACCGCGATCTCAGGAGCGATACCGCCGAGACTAGCCATCGAAGCCATCACGCGAAGGATCCCCAGTGGCTGTACGCCCGAGCCCGCCGGGCAATCAGTTCCTACCACAACCCGATGCAATTCTTTTCGTTCGCGTGCAAGATTCGTGATCAGGCCAAGTGTCGTGATGTTGCCATTGTGAACAAGCTCAATATGAGCCGATGTTTCATCAAGGATTCTTACGACGTCAGCCACCGACAAACTCGTAGGACCACCATTGACATGTCCCGCCACGTCTGGTTGAACCTCGACGACGAAATCGGGACCGATCACTCCACTACCAGGAATTGAAGCCCCGCCTGTATGAACCATCACCTTCATCTGTCGGGCTTGCGCCCACCGTGTCATTTGTGCAGCCACAGTTGGATCCTTTACACCAGAAATGCCAATCTCGCCGACGAGCCGACAACCCGCCGCGGCCAGATCGTCGAAGTCGGCTTCGGTGAGTCCGTACTCCAGCAATACCGCGCCCGCATGCACCTTCACACGCGACGGACGTAGGTTGTTGAACGACTTGTGGGCGAGAATCGCGAGCGCCTTCGTTCCGTCAGCATCGGTTGGTCGACCCGGCATGTGCGGTTCTCCCGCAGACAGCATTGTCGTCACGCCTCCATGCAGACAAGAGTCGATGAAATCGGTGGTCTTCTGGCGCGGTGTCCAATCTCCGATCACCGGATGCACATGATTGTCGTGGTACCCAGGCATGACCGTGGCCCCACCAACATCGATCACTCCCGCCGTCGGTGATATCTCGGCGCCACCTGCCTTGCCGACGTAGGCGATCACTCCGTCACTAACCACGATCGTGTCACCGTCGGCAAGCGGCGAGTTGAGATCACCTGTAACGATCTGACCGATGTTGCGAAGAACGATTTCAGCCACCAAGCACCCCTATCTCAGACCGTCTTCGCCAACAATTTCATGTACCTGCAATCCACCTACGCGCGCAAGAGGTCGACCGCCTGAGGTCACCGCCAATGCAACGAGGATCTCGTTACCAAAGGGAGCATCACCGATCCTGAACTCGATGGCGTCAAAATGTGATCGAACGAATGCAGCGTCTTTGTGATGTAACGGAATATCGATTGTCGTACCCGCTGTTCCACGCTTCTTCGCCGAGGGAATGATCGCCTTTCCGCCACCCAATGCGTCACGGAGGGGTTGACCAAAATTCGGATGCAAAATTGCGGCAGCGTGCTCGAGCTCTCCATCTAGACCGACGATTGCCGCCTTGCCATAACTGTGTGGCACGGCACCTTCCAGCGCGGCAACCGCGCGCGCGGACAACAAGGCGGACATCTCGGCGCCAATTACAAACAGTGGCGAGAGATCCTCAACGTATTTAGAAGCAAACGGATTGGTAATGACCGCCGCAGAAACGACGCGACGCAAAGGTGGATCCACTTCACGACCGGCTTCTCGAGCCAAGTCGGATTCGAGTACTACCAACTGTCGAATTTCCATCCGCACCCCCCTTGCGAGCAATCATAATCACTACGATTGCTCGTAAGCAAGTGATCTGGCAAGGGTTTCAATGCTCCTACTTGACAATCAGAAAACGCTCCGTTATCTTTCCGATCATGGGAAAAACTCAAAAAAGACTCTATGGAACCATCGCTGCCATTGCTATTGGTGCCCTCATCAGCGCAAGTTGTGGCGGTTCTGATGACTCTGGTTCAAATGCCTCGACGTCGTTCGAAGGTCAGACACTCACCGTCGCAAACTGGAAGGACTACGGAAGCGACATTCCGTGGGCCATCGAGGAATTCGAGGCGGAGACCGGCGCAAAGGTTATCCACCAGTACTTCAACTCATTGGAAGAACTGCTTCAAATGCTGCGTGATGGCGGAGTGGGCCTGGTCGACGTTGCCCTTCCAAACCTCGCCTACGTGCAGCCAGCGATTGCAGACAACCTGCTCGAGGCACTCGATACCTCGAAACTGAAGAACTACGGAGAACTTGACCCTAATTTGAAGGAACACCCAGATCTATTTTCGGACGGAGACGTGTATGGCGTTCCGTGGATGTGGGGTTCCACAAGTCTTGCTTATAACACCGAAACGCCGCCTGCGGATGAAGGCAAATGGGCATCGCTTTGGAACCCGGCGAATAAAGGCAAGGTGGCATTTTTCGACGACGTGACCACAGCGGTCATGACCGCCGCACTATACCTCGGAGAGGATCCGTACAACCCGGACCTCGGCAAAGTGAAGCAAGCCCTCAAAGATCTCAAAGCAAACTCAAAGGTGTTCTGGGCGTCCGCTGACGATTGGACCAAGGGGTTCTCAACGGGCCAAATCACCGTCGGCAACTTGTGGTCGGGTCTTGCAGGCACCGAAATTGGTCGCGGACAGCCCGTCAAGTATGTGATTCCCGACGAGGGTGCGGTCGGCTGGCTCGATTCTTGGACCATCGTCAAGGACGCGCCGAACAAAGAACTCGCCTACAAGTGGATCGACTACATGACCAACGCCAAGTTCCAGCAACGATGGGCAGAAGATACCGAGAGAAGTTCACCGGCGCCTGCCAACCTCGTTGCCACCAAGGCGCTGAGCGAGGAAACTGCACAACGCATTGGTGCCGTCGCTGCTTGGCTGCCAAAGTTGACCCTGCAGAAGTCCATTCCCGCCGACACAATGAAGGAATGGGCCAGGCTGTGGGAGGAAGTAAAGGCGGGTTGACGAAACGACTGGTTGTGGTTGACGCTCAGGAAGTCTTCCTGAGCGTAACAGACTGGCACATTCCAACCTTTACCAAAATAATTGGCAACATCGCTCGCCTCGCCAACCACTTCGGCGATGCGACAATCTTTTCGAAACATGTACCGCCATTGGGTGAACCCGTCGGGACTTGGAGTGTGTTCTACAAAACGTGGGAACACATTGGTGTCGATCCGACGATCTGGGATCTTGCGACTCCGCTCAGTGGTCTGCCAGGCCGTGAGATTTCAAAGAGCACGTATTCGTGCTTTGGATCAACTGAATTCACCTCGCTGATCGGTAGTGACTCCCATCTTGTGATCGCAGGCGTCGAAACAGACTGCTGTGTCATGGCAACGGTGCTCGATGCAGTAGATGCAGGTTTTCCCGTCACCGTCGTTACAGATGCGGTGACCAGTCCATCCCCGATTGCGCACGAAGGCTCTCTTGCCTTTCTGTCTCGCATTCCGCTCCAAGTCCAGATAAAGACAACCGACGAGGTGCTGGCCTCAATCTGATTGTTGCATCAATGCCCTGATTGTCGACCCGGCTGGAACCTGAAACTCAATCGATCTACCGTCGATGACGACACCATCAATCAATACATGGTCGATCAAGGTCGGCTCGGTCGTAACGAACCGAACCGACAGACCATGAGATGACGGCGCACAAACTTCGAATCTCTCTCGAGTCGCAACAACGTGCGATAGGCGCGAGCGCGGTGTAATAGTTGCCTCATAATAGTGTTGAGTCGAGATGACGACACCGTCACCAACGACTCTTGCCGTGATGAGATTGTCGGCCACCCAGAGTCGTGCCTCGTGTGACTCATCTGGGTTAAGGACGAGACCCTCCCACGGACTCGCATCCGCGCGTTCGAGCATGTGCATGAGCGGGATCAGTCCGCCCCAGGTGTAAAACGGATCCGAGTCCTGCGTGACATCGCGTGCTGCATCATCGAGGTGGTAGTTCTCTAGGCACAGCCGCTCACTCTCAAAATGCTGCATGAACATCGCATAGAGGTGACGGGCAATTTGAGCCGCTTCAGCATGTCGCCCGACGCGGTGCAGACCATCCCATGTTAGAAATGCCAAAGGAGGCCAGATTCTTCCCCGCCAATACACATTGTCCTTGCTTGACGGATCATCTCGAGGCGTCGATGGTATTGGGCGCTCCCCACCGAAGCGACGCTCGGGCGATAGATGAAACATCACGAGATCATTGATCTGATCCTCCGTGGCGATACCTGCAAGGAGCGGATAAAACGATGTGGGTGCATGCTTAGACGCAAATGTTTCATCCCAGTTGAGGTTCGCAAAAATTTTCGAATTGCTATCCCACATTCGCTCGATTACTTGACGTTGCAAGCCCCGGCGACGTGACTCCAGGCGATCCACAACGTCTTGCCGACCCAATCTTCCCGCAGCCCGGGCTAATACTTCCGCTTCAAGTACAAGCAAGCTATTCAGACCCACATCAGCCTGATTCAGTGTGTGTGTCTCGTAGATGAATTCGGCTTCATCGAAAACCGGAAGATTGTCCATCGCTGATTCGTCCATTGCGGCTTGTTTGGAGTGAACGAATGTTCCGGAGCCCACGGGTGATGATCCCCACTCCAGCAATCCGTCGGCATTTCCGTCACGATTTGCAAACCACCAATCATGAGCGGCCAACAATCCATCGAAGCGTTCGTCAAGCCATTTCTCATCACCTGCCCTCAACGCGATCCGCAGCACAACATAGGCGGCGATCGGTGGTTGGGAGCGGTCGATCCACTGCGTGTATGCCGTCAACAGGCATGGCAACATCCCGTTTGGTTGCTGGCCGCTCATCACGACATCAAGGTTGGCTCGTGCGGTCTCATGATCACCTGCGCACAGAGCCATTAGTGCGTGCAAGAACACATCGTTCAACCACACTCCCCAACCACCAAACTTGTCGAATACCCAGCCTCGACTCAACGCGGTGAAGTAACGCGAATTGGGTGCATCCCACATGGTGTTCCACGCAACAACATCTCGAACGGCGAGAACGTCAGGCGCCTCGCGCACGCATCGTTCGCGGGCATCGATGATGAACTGGTTAGCGCCTGACAGCAGTTCCGAGACTCGACGGTCCGCATCCGCAACGTCTATTGCCTCGGCGAGGGCAGTAGTGACCACGGGCTGTTCCTGGGCACTAAATCTCAATACTGCCCAGTTTCCTGACTCCTGTTCCGGATGAGGAAAGTAGTAGCCACGCTCGTCAAGTTCGTCTCGTACCAGGGATAGTTCGTCGTATAAGTCACACCGCACCGGCCTTGGAGACGTCCCAGCACGAAACAACGAGTCACCCCAACGACACTCCAGGCGTGGCGACATCGTCCCGTAGCGCTCGGACTCATCGACCTGCAACAGGATGTCGTGCGTGTTCAATCGCGAGAATTTCTCAGCGAATGTTGGTGGCAGAATGCCGATCTCTACGAGCGTCCAGAACCGCAAGGCCCACTCACTGGTGGATGTCACCGTGCTCCGAACGATCACTGATTTGTCATCTGGCTTGGCAATCTGCACATTGACCGAAGACCCATCGCCAAGAAGGTCGAACTCAACGTACGACCCATCCGAAGCGTGGTGACCGAAGCGGATCTTGGAGCTCTGGTGATAATCCTCATACTTTCCCGTTCGGTTTGAAAAGGTGGATATCTTGATGGCCAACTGGCTGGGCAGGTGTACCAAGCAACCTGCAAATCTTGGGTCCCATGTGTTCCAAAGACGATCCCGAGGAATCAAGTCGCTCATCACTACCACCTACTGCTCAATCAGCAATCGAATGGCCGATGGCGGAATTTGAATATACACGTTCTGCCCACATTCAAGACCCCGTGCGGCCGGTGCTAGCACGAGGGCCTCGAGCGTGGTGCCGTCAGACAAGGTTGTCATGATCCGTGCCGTAGCCCCCATGCGCGCGATGCCGGAGACGACCGCCGGAATACCACCGTCAGAAATCGAAATCTCCTCTGGTCGGACCACGACAACGACGTATTCATCGGCTCCTGGGGCTCGCCGAGGAACCACAAATTCGTGGCCCACAACCGTGACGAGGGTCTGTTCCCCTTGCCGTTTACATGCGCTCCGAAACTGATTTGTACGCCCGACAAAACTCGCGACCCACAGATCAGACGGTTCGGCGTAGAGCCGCTCAGCAAAGTCAGACTGCCGAACTACCCCGCGTTCGAGCACGACAACATTTGAGGCAAGCATCAATGCTTCCTCTTGGTCATGTGTAACTAAAAGCGAGGTCGTATGTGTCTCCCGATGAACTCTTGACAATTCCTCACGCAGTTCACTTCGAATTTTGCGATCAAGTGCCGAGAGCGGCTCATCAAGGAGCAATATTGCCGGATTCAATATTAAGGCTCGCGCTAGAGCCGCACGTTGCTTTTGACCGCCAGAGAGCTGGCCGGGCATTCGCGATGCGTACTCTTCGAGCCGCATAAGTTCAAGTATCTTGCCAACGCGTGACGCAATCTGAGTCTTCCGTACCTTACGCATGTTGAGACCGAAGGCCAGGTTCGCCGCAATGTTTAGATGTGGAAAAAGTGCATACTGCTGAAAGACGATTCCAATATCTCTACGTTCGGGCGGCACATCGGTAATGTCCTTGCCATTGAGCAGGATCCTCCCCGCAGTTGGTTTCAAGAACCCAGCGACGATACGAAGCAGCGTCGTCTTGCCCGACCCAGACGGCCCGAGCAGGGCATGAAACTCGCCATCAGGAATGATCATCGAAACGTCACGAAGAACTTTCGTAGCCCCAAAGGAAAACGAGATATTCCTGACTTCTAACTGCGCCATGAGTTCCCCTTCGCGCGAATCTGCCGCGACCCGGCTCCGAGTCTCTCGAGAATAACCGCTAAAACTACCGTCGTTCCCAGAATAACCGTTGCCAGTGCATTGATTGCAGGGCTATACCCCGTTCGAACCTGACTATAAATCTCTAGCGGCAATGTCCGCACACCCAACGGCAAGAGGAAGTACTGGATAGTGAAATTATTAAAACAAATTACAAAGGCAAGCAACGCACCACCAATAATTGCTGGAAGCGCCAGCGGAAGCGAGATCCGGTAGAACGCCTTGATCGGTGTTGCACCAAGACTCCGTGCGGCATCGACCAGATTCTCGTCAAGACCACGGAGTCGCGCTACAACAACGAACACCACATACGGTAACACCACCACAGTGTTTCCCGCAATCGAGGGGACTGTGCCTCTTCCAATCCCTAATAGGTTGAAGATTTGTAGCATCGCGATTCCCAAGATCAACCACGGAACCGCAACCGTTGCAACCAAGAGTCCGTCGGTGGCAACCCCAAGATTCGAACTCGTGGCGACCCGCCAGATCGCCAGCATCGTTCCGATAATCGCTGCAAGCGTTCCGACTACAAGACTCAACCAGACACTTCTCCAGCTCGCCAAGAGCAGGTCGTTTGAACCAAGAAGCGAGTCATACCACTTCAATGTAAATGAGAACGGAAACGTTCCGTAGGGGGATTCATTGAAACTCATCAGAATGACCACTAAGAGTGGTACGTACAAGATCACCAGTGCACCGAATACACACAGTCGCAGGTTGCGAGTCACCGAGAAGTCTCACTCGCACGCAGCGGTCGAACCAGCATCCCGATAAGAAAGATCGACATTAATACGCCTGCCAGCAACATAAGCGAAAGTGCAGCGGCAAAGACTGGATCGTTGATTCGTTTGATCTGGTCAGCGATCACATTGCCGATCATGATGCCATTTGGACCACCGAGAATCTGTGACTCCACGAATGAGCCGACCGACGGAACGTAGACGAGGACTGATCCGGCCAAGAGTCCCGGCAAAGTGAGCGGAACGATGACCTTTGTGAACCTCTTGAATCGTCCGGCTCCAAGGCTTCGTGCAGATTCCAGAATTACTTGATCAATATTTTCCGAGGACGCATAGATAACCAGAATCATCACCGGTAGCGCTTCATAGGCGAGCATCAAGATCGTGGCCGAATGCGTGTACAAGATCGAAGACTCCGCATTCACCAGGTGGGTCAATGCGAGCAGCGACATGAACGGCCCGTTGCCAGCAAGAAGAACAAATACCCCGTAGATCAACAGCACGGTTGATACAAGGTATGGGAGCACGACCATTCCAAGAAGCCACTTCTGCGCCGTTCGTGAAGCACGAGAAATCGCCCAACCAACCGGCCAAGCAATCACGATCGCTATCAGCGTGGCCAAGGCCCCCGTCCACAAACTCTTGAACAATACCCTTGCATACAGCGAAGATCCAAAAAACCTGTTCCATGCCGCCCAATCAGGGAATCGAGGAGACGTCTCATCTAGCCCCATGCTCGTGACCACCTGAAGCAGCACCGGAACGGCAACTAGTGAAGCAAGAATTGCAAGACCAGGAACTGCTAGCACCCAGCGTCTCTTGTTATTCACGCATGCGACCTTAATTGCATTAATTGCTCGTCTGCAAGCGGATCAATCGATTCTCATTCGTCGATGAGGTTGACCAATTCCTTTCCATCCTCCAAGGCCAAAACGACATCGTTCGAGGAACTTACCCACCCAAAATGCGTTCCGATGTCGTATAGGGACGACTCTTGTTCACGGGGTCCGGTTGCAGCCACACAGTCGTTAGGGACTATCACCTTGTAACCGTGGAAAAAGGCGTCATGAACCGTTGATCGAACGCAGATATTTGTTACTACTCCCATCACAACGACGGTGTCAACCTTCATGTCGCGCAAAGTGAGATCAAGATCCGTCTGAAAGAAGCCTGAGTAACGACGTTTGACCACGCTAATATCTCGGAGCGCAGGTGCCAGTTCGCTCACCACGGCCCCACCCCATGTGTCGTCCCAGCAGTGTGGGGCCCGTTTTTCAAGCTCTCTTTCAGTGCGCATGTCGTGACGGTGGCTATCGTTCACATACACCACCACTGCGCCGAGTCTTCGTGCCATATCCATCACCGCTCGCTGTGGCGCGTACAACATGTGTGCTCCGGGCAACACCATGAGACCACCTTCACTACAGAAGTCGTTCAGCATGTCCACTACGAGCACGGCCGTCGACTCCGGTGAGACCGTAAGGGTCTTGCCTTGCTTTCTCAGCGCAGAAAATGTGTCCACCCATCAAAAGCATAGTCATCTGGCAGAAGTGACCTAAGGTGAACGGGGTGGTTACTCGCAAGTCACAGCGCAAGTCCTCATCAAGTATTGAGCCGTATGCACTCGATAAACAGATCGGATTTCTCCTTCGCAAGGCGCACCAACGCCACCGAGCGATATTTTCTCGTGACATCGGAGCGACCCTCGCCCCAACGCAGTTCGCAGCGCTCGTCAGTCTCTATTCTGAGGGCTCAACATCGCAGAACCTTCTCGGTCGCCGCACGGCAATGGACTCGGCGACCATCACTGGTGTCGTCACTCGCCTTGTTCAGAAGAATTTGGTCTCAAAGAACAGTACTCCCGACGACGATCGGCTGAGCATCGTTGAACTTACTGAGAGAGGGCATGACTTGGTCACCAAAGTGCTACCACGGGCTTTAGAAATATCCTCAAGCACGCTGGAGCCACTGAGTGCTCAGGAAATTCGGGCGCTCCTCGCATTGCTCGCCAAGATCACCTGACGACAAGCGAAAGAGTGCTACTGAACCGCACCGGGTTTGATTCGGACTCGAAGAAATCGGCAAATAATTTGAGCCATAAAACGTCAGTAGCCCCTGCTTTCGCAGAGGCTACTGATAAATTAATCCTGGCGACGACCTACTCTCCCAGGGGGTCTACCCCCAAGTACCATTGGCGCGGTCGGGCTTAACTGCCGTGTTCGGAATGGGAACGGGTGTGTCCCCGACGCTATGGTCACC
>Ga0105055_10008078_pt1 | contig 13799 bp, 14 predicted proteins | sample BON03_FD_78090 | JGI IMG/M metagenome (GOLD analysis project Ga0105055, IMG submission 78090) | Freshwater microbial communities from Lake Bonney liftoff mats and glacier meltwater in Antarctica - BON-03 | ecosystem: Environmental > Aquatic > Freshwater > Ice > Glacier meltwater | place: Lake...
AGTTGATATGCGGGGATGCAGAAATAGGGACGTCAATGTATAAAGCATTTTGAAACGCTTTAGATGGCTACATCATGGAAGGTGTTTGAGGGTGATATTGCTGTCAAATCGAGGAATGCAATCAAATAATATCAGGTGCCGAGAATGTGAAACCACTCCAATAAGTGATTTCGATTTTCGAAAGACACAAAATTGTCCATTCGGGCTCACGAGATTTAGTTTGTCAATCAACGAAGCAAATTCCTCAGCAAAACAGTTTTCACGTTCAGAGGCCGAGGTAGTTTATTCATCGAACGCAGCAGATCTTTCAAGATTCCAAATTGCAATAAAAAATGCCGTCATTTGTTTAAAATTCATTGGGGATTAAGATGAACGCTTTCGCAGTTCGCCAGTGGATGACATTGGCAGTGGAGGCTCGAACTTTGGGGTCCACATCGATAAAGAAGGGTCAAGACATGTAAGTGCAATTGTGTGCACGTTCGATCATCTGATGCTGTTGTAGGGGCGCGGTAATCGTGAATCAAGAAGGTGTTTTGGTTTCGTGGGGCTTCGCCAAGAGTCTAAAGAGCGGTAACAGTTCCTTAAACAAAGAGAAGAAAACTCCCATTGACATTCATGCGGAGATTGATTGTATAACCTACGCAGCGAAGCAGGGAATCAAACTGCAAGGCGCTAGCATCTTCATCACTTCAGCACCTTGCAAAAATTGCTTGCCTGTTATTTTAGCCAGTGGAATATCTCACATTTATCACGGTGATAAACTAACCCGCTATATCAATGACGAACACTGGGCTTTGTCTATGATTGAAGGGTTTGGATGCAATAATGTGGAAGACTTGGAAGTTCCTGATTATAAATTAATTTCAACCGAGACAAGATCATTGTTTAGGCGTGAGGCTAACACGGAAGACCAACTAGATATCGATAAACTATCCAGACGCTTGAATAATAAAATAATTTCTTTGGATGAATAATAATTTCTTTGGATGAATAATAATTTCTTTGGATGAATAATAATTTTATAATAAGAATTATATTTGAGGGTATCCAGCCCATTCTTGTCCCTTTGAGGCAGAAAGTGCTACGAACGAATCAGCAAAAACCAACGAAAGGATGGCCATCAACTTCATAACAATGTTAAGTGCAGGACCAGATGTATCCTTCAAAGGATCTCCAACAGTGTCTCCCGTAACAGCTGCTTTATGGCATTCCGATCCCTTACCTCCTAGTTCACCACCTTCAATATACTTTTTAGCATTATCCCACGCACCTCCAGTGTTGGACATACTAATTGCCATCTGGACACTAGATACCAAACTACCAGCAAGAAGTCCTCCTAATGCAAAAACACCAAACAAATATCCGGTGAGAATAGGGGAAAGGATTACCAAAGCACCAGGAGCCACCATTTCTTTCAATGAGGCGTTGGTGGAGATAACGATACATCGTTCGTAATCTGGTTTACCAGTTCCTTCCATGATTCCTGGAATAGTAGCAAATTGTCGACGAACTTCTTCCACCATTGCTTTGGCAGCAATTCCAACGGATTTCATGGTCATGGCACTGAACCAGTATGGAATCATAGCGCCAATTAGCAAGAATGCAAACACCAGAGGTTGAAGAATGTTGAGCTCAACAGGAACTTTTTGGGTGGTATTTCCTTGAGCGTCAATTGGAGCAAGTCCTTCAGCAACTCGAGTCATGAATGCACCAAAAAGAGCTAAACTAACAAGAGCAGCACTTCCAATAGCGAATCCTTTTCCAATGGCAGCAGTGGTATTACCAGCAGCATCGAGAGTATCAGTGATTCCTCGGATGTCTTCTCCCATATCGGCCATTTCAGCAATGCCTCCAGCATTATCTGTGATAGGTCCATATGCATCAATGGTCAAACCAATAGCAAGCGATGAAAGCATACCAAGAGCTGCGAGAGCCACTCCGTAAAGTCCTACCAAGTAAAACGAAGCGAAGATGGTAATCGCAAGCAAAAACACTGGAATGATTGCAGATTTGTATCCTAGTGCAAGTCCATAGATAATCAGAGTGGCTGCTCCAGTATCAGAGGATTGAGCTACTTCACGTACAGGTTTGTAAGAATGGGAAGTGTAGTACTCTGTAGTCAATCCAATAATAAGGCCAGACCAAAATCCACATGCCAGACAAATAAAGGCACCCCACCATTTAGCATCAACTTCTAGTGGAGGTACACCAATAGTAAACTCACCAGGGAGAAACAAGTAAGAGATCAATGCCAGCATTGGGGTAAGAATCGCAGTGGAAAGAATCAACTGAACCTTGAGCACTTTTTCAACATCGTTGCCGGATTTCACAGGAGAAATGTTAGTTGCAACGAAAGAAGTCAGAATACAGCAAAGAATTCCAACAGCACTAACGGTCAAAGGAAACAACTGAGAACTGTAGCTAAATGGTACGGTAGCTGCAGTAGATAAAACAAGAGCGGCACATGTGGATTCTGCGAAGGATCCAAATAAATCAGCACCCATTCCTGCAATATCACCTACATTGTCTCCTACATTATCAGCAATGGTTGCAGGGTTTCTAGGGTCATCCTCTGGAATATCCTTTTCAACCTTTCCAACCAGGTCAGCTCCAACATCAGCAGCTTTCGTGTAGATTCCTCCACCGACACGTCCGAAAAGAGCAATGCACGATCCTCCAAGACCATAGCCTGCAACAGCTTCGTACATGAAACGAATGTCGTTGACATAGTATGACTTGAAGCATGCGATGATGATCATAAGAACAAGAAGTGCCAAACTAGTGAGAGCAAATCCCATAACAGCACCCCCTCGAAATGCGGTGTTAAATGCAGCAGTCCATCCCTTAGTAGCACTAACAGTGGTACGTACGTTAGTGTAAACAGCAATCATCATACCAATGTATCCAGAGATCATACTAGTGAAGGCTCCTACCACGAACGCTAGAAGAGTAAACCCAGCATCAGCCCAGCAAGCTTCATTTTTGGAAAACCCACATTTTGTTGGGGATCCCAACAAGAAGAACAGAATAAGACCGAAAACAACCACGAAAAGCAAGCAAATGAGGTATTCCGCCTTAAGAAAAGACTTGGCCCCTAGGGTAATTGCTTGGGAAATAGTGTGGAGTTTTTCAACTCTGGTCTCAACTGGAGATTCAGCAGTTTGGTCATCATAGTTGACCAACGAGGCATCTTCAGAGCCGACCTCGCCTTCCAATTCGATTTTAACTCTGGAGACAATGAAGGCTTGAAAGATAGCGAAACAGATCCCGATAACGCAACTAAGTACAATCAAAAGGACAGCAGCAGTGACTGCTCCATCAACCCCACTGATATCTTCAGCGGGAGTAAGAGTATAGTTACTTGACGACATCTTCAATCAATTTCGGATTTGGATGTGCAAGTGAAAAAATGTGAAATGAATGGTTATTGTTCGGGTTATAGCGTTCAAGTACAGTTTTCTATAATGATGTAGATTCCACACCCCATTTTCAAATAAAGATCAAATTCAGTCCGATTCTGTCGAATTTAACGATGGTTTTGTCGAATTTAATGATGCTCGTTTTCATCTATCGTTATTTTCAAATTGGGATTCTCAAGTCACGCATAAGTTGGTTTCATTTCCTACTATGTGTACAAAACGAATAAGAATGCTAGCGAAACTCCATTATCTCAATAGAAACATGACTGCACAGGTCATTGGAAAAAGAAGAAAACACTCGAATTCCAAATTGCGCATGTATTAATTATTGTTTTCATTTGAGAATGCCACTCAGTCCGACCTATAAACCTGTGGGTTTCTCGGAGACCATCCTCATTTGTTCATCGTCCATTTTCCTCCTCGTCAAAACATTCAAAGTGACCTGTTGGCGGAGACATGGATGAGTGTCTGGCTTTCTTAAGATAGTAGTGGGTCATTTTTTGAGCTAGATCGCATCACCCACTTGGTTGCCAAATCTTGCCAATTCTAGCATTATAGTACGTGGTAACCCCACTATCAGATAGCCTTGCGATAAATCGTGTTGTGCTAACATTCGTGCTAAAATTGACGACTCCATTGTGCCTCGGGAGGAAACTTAGTTAAATAACTTAAGAACAAGAGTTTTCGGAAGATCACATTTTGATTCCCTTTATCATTGGTATTGGTGCTGGATGCGATCGTTTGTTTAACGATTTTCTGGCGATTCACTTTGTTGGTGAGCGCGGTGAGAGAATCAGCAGTCTGATAAACGACGCTTTGGAGTTGCAGTATCAAATAGTTGATTTTCACCGCATTTGGAGTGCCGTGCGTACAAAGTATATCAACGACACCATTTCTCGTTGGCTGCAGCAGCACTCAAGACGTAGTTGCCAAGTAACCAACTTGGGCTGCGGGGTGGACACTCGTGCGTTTTGGCTCGATTGCCTTTCGCATTGTAGCCGTTATGTTGAAGTGGACGTCGTTTCCATCAACGATTTCAAAACTGGTGAGCTCAGTAGGATCTCCGATTTAAAGGCTCCTTTTTGTCCTCGGCAGGTAATCAGCATGGACTTTGGCGCCGAGTCAGTGGCGGATTTACCCAAACACGGTTACGACGCTCGAATCCCCACTCTGTGGATTTTGGAAGGTCTTGTCATGTATCTCCAACGGTCTGACGCGATCAAGATGATCACCGAGATTGCAAGCATGTCCTCGCCTGGCTCTTCAGTTGTCATCAATTATTTGGACAGTCCTGACAAACCCGATACAAACCCTTCCAATCTTGATTACATGGAGGCCCTACTCGTGGAAAGAGGTTGGACTGGGACCCGCGAGTGCTTTGGAGAGAAAGTCATCAACTACGGCCTTTTTCCAAAGGTCAAACAACCAATTTCTACCATGGGGTTTGGAACATTCTTCAAAATGCGATAGTTCAAAGCGGAATTTTCATTCATCGGTTTCTGCTACCAGCTCAGGTCGATCACTAATAAAAATCAGAGTATGACCATTTATCGGGTGCTCCAAACATTTAATACCTGAAAGTGTGCTGGTAGCACATGTCGCTTATAATCTAAACAATTATAGATGCGGTGTATTGAAATTAGTATCAAATTCAACACACTGCAACCATGAGCACCCGGTTTTATTTTCAAGATTCTCATTGGACTTGACTATTCCCTAAAAGAGTCCCGAAGTATACTTGAAGGCAGGCCAACTCTTGGTAATACTCGAAAGGGTTGAAGATTGCTTCTCCTTGTCGATCCATTGAAGCCGTGACGAACCAGTTCTCTTTTCAAGATTCATATCGGACTTGACTAATGCTACCAGCAACAAAATTTGAACTAAGGCTTTGCCATTGGCATCCGATCGTTTCAACGCAAATTTTCCTCTAATAAATCCTTCGTCTATCAAGGAACATATTTCAGCGAATTTGGCTGCACACAATTGAGGGAACATTGGGTCCGTTGCCTTCATCTTGAGAGATGCCACCAACGCTGCGAGTTTGTCAGAGGCAGATTGTAGTATCACCATTGAATCAATTTGCAGTTGTGGGATTTGAACATCTCTTTCAGTGGTTGGACTAGTCACCGGTGTATTGTATTCTTCAATGTCTTGATGTAGCAACTCGTTTATGGAACTATCAAATTCATTTTTTCGAAAATGTCAATGATGGGTTATTATGATTACTATTGTTTTGTTACTATGGTTACTAACGTTCATTGACGTCACTATCGCCCATTTTGGCGTTACTAACACATCCAACAGTATGTTGCGGCGGGTATTCTCAATTAGGTTGTGGACACAACACAAGAACCACCAACACCTGGTTGTTAGTAGCACTGGTACTAACATGTACGTAACGTTCGAGACACTTGTTGTTACTAGCTCATCATTGCAACTTTGGTTGTGTTTCAAAAATATGCATTTTCAAAATAGAGGGCTCTCGAGAGTTCTCCTGCAAAGAAGCCTCGTAAGACTACGGCTAAGAAATCTCTGAAGAAATCTGTCGCTGTAGAAGCCACCGATGAAATTCTAGAATGGGTACGAGCAAGACGTGCTGCATTCAAAACTGTATGCAATGACGTATGAGCTTTTTAATATTCAAAATCATGCAGAGTCAGCAGTCACGTGGAAGAAGATGCAAGTGATGGCTGAGGAGGCATCTGTCGGCGATGAATCGAATAAATATGAACTATCCATCGTCAAACTCAAATCTTTCAACGTCGGGCACAATGCTTGTTTTAAGTTGCTGGGCAAAATGAACTCAATGAAAGATGTTTCCAAGAAGCTTGAAGTACTAAAGGGTGTTACTCGTGGTTTGGATATGCACATATTCGTTGCTATTACCGGACCTAGAGCCGGCCACTATAATGGCAAACATGGCGAGACTCGTTTAGAAGTGAATTCTGAATTGGCTTTTACTTGATTTGGATGAAATTTATGACAAAACATTATAAAGATTTGAGTGTGGATCAGTTTTGGGACGCCTTGGAGGTCGCAGATGCAACGGATCTTTGTATTCCCAATGGTTTGATTCTATCTTTACACTCGCAGGAAAATATTTCAAATCTTTACTCGCTGAAAACCCTTTGGGGGATGAACAAATTGCCGCGAAAATGGAAATTTGTCTATACTATCATACCAACGAAGCTACGTTGACTCGATCTTCAAGCAATTTAATATGCTTCAATCCAAGTAGTCACTATATCGTTACTTAATTAAAAAGAATTTTCATGAAAGTGAACGATCAAACTTGATATCTCAAATTCGATGCTGTAGAGAGCTTACCAGTGTTCGTAGGCGTCTTTCAACTGACCGTGTAGCAGCTTCTCTGGCAAATGAAATACCCCAGTCTTGCTCGCCAATCAATCGCTAGATTGAACCCCGAGGTCTCTGATCTCTATTTGAACAAGACCTTAGATGTAGGAGTCTATCCGAGTCTACCACAATTGAATTATTGAAATCCAGTTGCAATATAAATGACGAGTCGAACTAATAAAAATGGACTGAAACGGAGTTCGAGATGGTCGTTGGATACCAATGACTTGATTCATCATCATCTAAGAAGGAGATAGTCTACCAAATAATTCTACATTTTCTTGCTACTTATCGTCTCCTCCAGGACACCTATTTCTTTCGATTCCTTCCACAAGACACCTGCAGGATGAAACAACTCAAATTTCTATTGTCCGCATGTGATTATTAAACTGGCCACTTAATAATTTACTTGTTCTTTAACTCGTCCACATTCCAGTATCACAACATCCATGTCACCAGTAACTGCAAATCTGCAAATTTTCATAATAATTTCTGTGAGAGTGGTGTAAATAAGCCATAAAGAGCCACAACGTCATAAACTATGATGTACTACCCTGTTTATACCAGGAACTATGCTGCAGTGTTTGCAGAGGTTGTTTCTTCCAAATTGCATGCTGCAGAAAAGTTTAAACATGGAACTGATAGACCTGAGCAATCTGAAAACCTGTATCAGCTGCTCACCTCATAACAGTAAATTACTAGAATAAAATGCATCTTGTTATCAACTGCAATACGACTTTATATTTCGTTGTGTGGGAATAGTCAACCTAGCACATGACCTGTTTTAATTAAAAACAAGAACCAATGGCACCAGTGCTTAAATAATTCTTAAACTGAATTTTACAACAATAGAATTTTATTCTGACTTTAAAACATTCAAACCAATGGCAGGATGCGAGAATTGCAAAGAAATGGATTGTCGGATATCTGTGTGAGTTCCCCAGATTTTCCAGCAGTGGGTAAAAATCTGCAGCTTAATGGCTTGGCCCATTTGCAAGACAACGATACAAGATCGAGTATCACCATGGAAATCGTTTTATCAGTAACATCAGTCGAAGATATAGGCACCGTATCAATTCCAACACCACATACGCATGAATTCAAAAGTAATGTATTCACTCCACAGCGACCCTTGATGGCAGCCTCTGCTAATCCTTTATCTTCTAGTAGAGGGAGCATGAGGCCCGAGTACCCACATAACGCAATACCCAGCGAAGCTTCGTGAATACTGCTTGTAATTAAATAGGAGATTGTCATGCTTCCAGAATCGCCAAAATACTTGGAATCTCCAGACAGTATCGTCAACAACTTTTTGTATAGGACCCCAATATTGATCCCAGTTTCTGTCTGATTATAAACTGCTTCAGGGTTCATGGATGCATCAATACCTTGGAATTGAACGCTTGAATTAGTGGCGAGGCAAAGTTTTTGTAGAGGCATCAGCGTCTCTCGATATTCACGAACAAGTTCCTCTTTAAACGCAGTTAGAACTTTGCCAGTTGGCATCGAAGCCCAATCCTGCTTATTCCAAACATTTTCAAGTAAATCTGTGGTTTCCAATCCCACTGAAAAACGCTTTGTCTCGTTAGATTCAAAAAAGGCCACTGGAAAAAAGGGAGTACCGCTTTTCACATTGGCAGCAATGGCGAATCGAAATGAATTATTTGGATCTACGGCTCCCACAGAGAGAACCGCTTGTGCGCATAGCAGTGAAGCATCCGAATCAAAAGCACGATCATCCATTGAAACTGAGAGATTGATGCACTTTGAGACAGCAACAATATCAGCAGCGTATTCAAAATAGTCCGGAGTTCGAAGTGGACCCAGGCTTACGAATTCAAATCCAAAAGATTCAAGATACTGGCTCAATAGTTCCACCTCCCTAATCGCGATGACTCTCCCTTGTTTGAAATCAATAAACTCTTCAATGGGATTAAAAGCCAGTCGAACAGTTTGCACTTGATATGATGTCTCTAATTCCATTTTCAACATGTCGCACAGTTGCTTTGCTTCTTGAATTTTGGAGTGTAGAATATCAGGCTGATTGCAATCACCTGGGGACAAGCTCACACTCAGAGTGATGCATCGAATCACTGTCATCTTCTACTTTCAAATGGGTCATAAAGAATATAACTTTTGAACTCTTTTGAATTTTAAAATGAGTAAATCCTATTTCTAGTCATGATTGCTTTTACGACCAACAATAATGAATACCATGCATCGGTGAGACTTGGGTAAGTTGTATAAGGTATTCCGAACTCTTTGCATGTTTTCTGCACAATGGGCGCAATATGAGGCAAGTGAATATGACTCATGCCCGGAAACAAGTGATGCTCAATCTGATAGTTGATATTTCCATGTAAATTGGCTAATACGACATACTCGTCATTCACGAAATCCGTTGAGTTCCTTACTTGCACTTCTCCCCAATCTGGTTTTTCTTGTCACTCGGTTCTCCTTCTTGCTGAGAACCACCAGACCCATACACAACAACATCCAAGTGGTTGGTTATCGCGCTTTCCACCAAATCATGTTCTGCTACTCTGCACATGGAATAGAAGAGATTCTTTGCCACAACATATGAATAGACCGCGAACAGGTTGAGTCGTGACAGCATAACTATCACAACCATTGAATACAAGAGCTCTTCCCACCATTTTGTTTTGTAAACTTTGACAGTTGAAATTTTTCTCATGCCCCATAACTCTGACCACCTACTAAAGTCCAACCGATAGGCTACATAGAAAAGTACTTGGCCTTATCACATTCCTGGTAGGAAGACATACAATGTAATGAGTGATACGGCCCATCCTGGATTCCCAAAATGATCTCCAATAATTTGAAAAAGTTCCAGATTTCCTCTAATTGGTCTATCTGCGGATTGCCGAACAAGTGGATTATCGTGGGAAATACCGGCATCGAAGTCACTTCCCGTGAACGAATGGTGAACAACTGCATGATGGAACATCCAAACTTTGGCATTCCACAAGGACAAGCTACACCAAGCTCTTGTAATAACTGCATTTATCCAGTGATTTCTGGGGGCAATTGCAAAGTGACTTGTATCGTGCATTGCGGTGAGCCCCCATTGAATTATAAACATCCCTGAAAGAAACGCGCAAATCATCGCAACAGGCGTAGAAAGACCTCGTTTCCGAAAAGCAAGACTGAAAAATAGGACATACAAACTAAATTGCGTCAATACTTTGGCAGCCCACGCAAAATTAGCTTTTGTAACTTTGGTTAGAGAATCTTTTCCGTCGTCTATTCCACCAAATTTTGCTCTCACTCGTCGTTTGACAGTTCTATAGAACCCATCTTCATCAAAGGAGTAGATTGAAGCTGGGCAAGTTAAGTTATCGTCGTTGTGTGGCATAACTTGGTAATTATTTAGTTGCTTTATGATGCTGGGAAGATTGGCGATAGGATTCAAAAGCTAGAGTGGCATCCACAAGCCCAGCAGTCATCTTTAAAATATCTTTGCCACCAGGATGTTTTTCCATGAACTTCTTTAAGTTGTACTTTTGCCGTACAAATAGTGAAAAAATTTGGTTCGTTTCGGGGGTTTTGTGAGGACGATTTGGGTGATCTTCAAGAAATTTCTTTCTTACAAGAGCATCTTTTCTAGCTTGCAGATACAATCCTCGTTAGGAGGATCATAAGTTATCCCATTGGTGTTTTTTAGTATTTAGTACGACTGTGCAGTGACAAAGCAGTTCGAAGATTTTTGGAAACTGGAAAGCAATTTTGAAAATTCGTCATTTCGCCTTACTGATTTCGGGTTTAATTCGACACGGTCCCCGCAGCTTTTATTTCAAACGTCCAGATCGTTCATTTCGAGGTTGTTTGCGTGTTTAGAACGGATTTCTGCAACAAGGCCAGAGATCGAAACATTCATGTTTTGTAGTTGTAGCACCAATAGAAAAACTCGCAAGTTCAAGCCAACTGCCTCCTTCGCTTTAGATTCCCTTCCTAGTTCATTGGCTGATGAGGAACCAAGCGATTTCATGGTCTTTGATCCTGTTTCGGCGGAGCTCATCATTACAGGCGAGGCATTTGCAGAGGAGAACGGTCTCTATTTTAGCAGCGAAGATACCCTGCAAACATATAGGCAGCTCTTAGAGCAAGGGTTCGAAGTAGACATCGATTTCAACGGACGTCCTCGAATTCGAAAACGAACGCAATCCAGAACTCCAGGTAGCGTGGACCGTTCCATGGATTTATTTAAAGAGACTGGACTTTTTGAAACATCACTTTCTTTGCATCGTGATGCCGATCTGGTGGCTTGTAGGCTACGAACTCGAAGAAACACTAGGGAGAGAGAGCTCGCAGTTGAGTTGCGTAAGGGACCTGGTGGGGTGCTGGGAATGACATTGGGTTGGGACCGAATGAACAAATGCTGCGTAGTGAAGTCAGTGCAACCACAAGGTGGACCAGCTTTAAGTACCGGCAAGATATTCGTTGGGGATCGTATTAGAGGCGTTCAAGGGTCTAGAATTGCGACACTTTCATTTAGAGAGATTATTCAAGAGATCAGGTGTGCTAACAATGTTTTACATATCATTGTTGAAAACCCAAATTGGTCCAGCAATACTTATTACACATTTTGTGTAACATTATCTCGACACCCAGATGGCTCACTTGGACTTCAATTAGGTTGGAATCCCCAAACTCAAAAATGTTTTATCAAGGAGAATATGGCTAATATTGAAAACATTATCAAAGGAGGTGAGTAGCGAATTCACTTAATACGTATTTGTTCTAAATTGAATTGGTAGATTTGTTGCTGGGAGTGCAAGGCGAAAGAACAGATTCTCTTTCCTTTTTTGAGGTTGTTGATTTGTTAAAAAACGCATCAGTTCCTATTTTAGTTTTTGGGAGACGAAATGAAGGTTCAGAAACAAGCAAAGATTCTGATAATCCTTCTCCAAAAGAATCGAAAGCGTCAAGCGATGTATTTAACAGAGTGATCGATGCCTCGGATGGGCCAGCCTCAAAGCTTACTCCAATCGCAGTATCCAATTCAATGGTAGTTTCACGAATGTCACCAGAGAATGAATCAAAAAGCAAAAGCAATATCATCAAGGAGCAAATAGACCCTCAATTGAAACCACTTTCAAGTGCATTGTTGCTTGCAAGAATGAATTCAAAAACATCTAAAGTATCCACTCTGATTGAAAGCCATATTGCCAAGGAACAAATTGACCCTCAATTGAAACCACTTTCGAGTGCATTGTTGCTTGCAATAACCAATTCCAAAACATCTAAAGTATCCACTCCGATTGAAAGCTATATTGTCAAGGAACAAATAGACCCCCAACTGAAACCACTTTCGAGTGCGTTGTTGCTTGCAATAACCAACTCCAAAACGTCTAAAGTAGCCACTCCGATCGAAAAAAAAATCGCTTCAGATTTGGAACCCCAAATGCAAGTGTCGTTTCTAGACGCGATCGCTTGCGGAGTCAAGCTTAAGCCAGTTACTCCAAGGAAGAAATTAAACCGACCAATGAATGGTTCAATGAGATCGCTATCAGAGGCCTTAGATTCAAGAAGAGCTCAACTACAGGTATCAGATGTTTCTGATGACGAGGATTGGTGAATAATTTTTGTTAATCAACCCCCTTGTTTATCACCTTGAGGATTTAGAATAATTCGTTTCGGATCTGGTTGGACGCCTTCCACGGTAACTAGATTGGAGACGAAAAATATGCCACTTCCATCTCCATCTTAGACCGTTGGAAACATTCGCAAGTAATTAATAATTTCGAACTCACTCAAAATATTCATATTTTGGTGTTTTATGAACCATATTCCACCGCTATGATAAATACTACGACTTTGAATTGGTGGATCTGTGATCGAGGGTCTACCTGATGTGGAACAGGTTTGATAGCCACTAATTATTCTCCTCAATAATATACACAGAAGGATTCACATCAGACTGTCAAGGTAAGTTAGCGAGAGAGAGGCGTAGCCTCGGTACTAGGTTATTCTAGTGAGAGTAACAATGCTTCGGTGCGAGGTTACTCTTATTAGAGTCGATTAAAGCAGTGTTTTTGTTTCATGTTGACCATCATTCTAACTGGATTATATTAGAAGATGAAGTTGAACTTTAGTTGCCCAGCTACGGGGTCTCAGAAACTAATTGAGATCGACGATGAAAAGAAACTGCGAGCGGTTTACGATCGTCGTATCTCGCAGGAAGTTGAAGGCGGTGAACTAGGAGAGGAGTTCAAAGGATACATCTTCCGCATCTCTGGTGGTAACGACAAGCAGGGTTTCCCAATGAAACAAGGAGTTATCTCCCAAAAGCGCGTTCGACTTCTGTTGAATAAGGACGTTAGTTGCTACCGTCCTCGCAGAAAGGGTGAGCGCAAGCGCAAGTCTGTTCGTGGTTGCATCGTTGCAGGTGATATTGCTGTTCTTAACTTGGTTGTTATTCGAATTGGTGAACAACCAATCCCTGGTCTTACCGATGTTAATGTTGACAAACGTCTTGGACCAAAGCGAGCTAACAACATCCGCAAGCTATTTAACTTGTCGAAAGAAGATGACGTTCGCAAGTACGTTGTTCGAAGAACTTTCACTACCAAGGCTGGAAAGACTGTCAACAAAGCTCCTAAGATCCAACGTCTGATGACTCCTCGAGTTCTTCAACGTAATCGCAGAGCCGCAGCATTGGCAAAATTGTCCCAAGAAATCCATAGAAAGGAGAGTCAAGAATACCAGAAGCTAGTACAGCAGCGATTGAAGGAGGCGAAAGACAGGCGGGCCTCGGAACTGAGCAAGCGCAAATCTCGCAACAGTAGCAAAAAGGAATAAGCATTTTTGTTGATTTTCTCTTTTAAGAACTAACATTTGAAGTTTTAATTAATAAATGACCTTGTGTGTTCTAATTTGATTTGTCTAAACGCTTTAGTTTTTAATTCTCTTTTTTACTTTTCTTACTTTTGGGTCTCGAAGCGTCCTATATGGTAGATAGGTTCACAGAAATATCGCCATTCTCCGCAATGATCTGATTAG
>Ga0105055_10008081_pt1 | contig 13795 bp, 19 predicted proteins | sample BON03_FD_78090 | JGI IMG/M metagenome (GOLD analysis project Ga0105055, IMG submission 78090) | Freshwater microbial communities from Lake Bonney liftoff mats and glacier meltwater in Antarctica - BON-03 | ecosystem: Environmental > Aquatic > Freshwater > Ice > Glacier meltwater | place: Lake...
CGCGCCTCCTCCCACGTCCAAAAAGTTGGCGGGATCCCCACCCTTGAGCTTGATGATGTCCATGGTGGCCATCGCCAGACCCGCGCCATTGACCATGCAGCCAATATTCCCAGAGAGGCCGATATAATTGAGGTCGTACTTGTGGGCCTGGGGAAGGGGAAGGAGGGAGGGAGGGAGGGGGGGAGGGGGGGGGGGGGGGTGTGAGATTCAGATAACAAAAACAATTATAAACACACAGGCGGACATAAGGAGGGAGGGCGAGAGGGAGGGAGGGGGGAGCGTACCTCGACTTCACGCGGGTCCTCCTGCGTGTAATCGCGCTTGGCAAAAATCTGCTTCTGTCTGTACTCAGCATTATCATCAAAATTGAGCTTTGCGTCAGCAGCGACAATCCGCCCGTCGTTCGTTTCGGCTAAAGGGTTGATCTCCACGAGAGTGGCATCGGTGGCGATCATCATTTTGTACAGCTTCTTGACGAGATCGGCACCAGCGGCATGGGTGGCAGTGCCGGGCTCCAAACCTAAACAGAAAAAGGAGAAAAAAAGGTGTTTTTAGTGATTTATTTGATGGAATATGAAGGAAAGTAAGAGGAAATGAGTGAGTTTCGGCTAAGGGCTTGATCTCCACCAAGGTGGCATCTATAGGTGGCAATCATCATTTGGTACAGCTCCTTGACGAGATCCGCGCCTGCTGCATGGGTAGCAGCGCCGGGCTCGAGACCTAAGAAGAAGAAGAAGAAGAAGAAGGGGGAAAAAAGTGTTTTAGTGGTTTATATTGAGTGAAAATGAGAGCGTGCGGGAGGGAGGGAGGGAGGGAAAGGCAGGTACCTACCAATCTTCGTGGCAATCCCAAGAGCAGTCTCCTCCGTCAGCCCCTCCATGATATCAATCGCTTCCGTGAAAATCTTTTCCGGGTTCGAGGCAGCGACGTCTTCAATGCTCGTGCCTCCCACCGGGCTTGCAACAATCACGGGGCCTTGCGTGCTCCTGTCCATCATGATCGACAAATACATCTCCCGGCGCATGTACAGCCTCTCGACGAGCAGCACCTGAGGGAGGGAAGGAGGGAGGGAGGGGTGAATGCTTGATTCACACACCCTATGAGACGGAGGGACGGGGTGAGGGAGGGAAGAAAAGGCTCAAACTCACCTTATTACAGATGATTCCATCGGGGCCACTCTGCTTCGTCACCAGCATCTGGCCCAGCATCGCCTCCGTCATATTCTTGACATCCTTCAGGTTGGTCGCCAGGTGCACTCCTCCCTTGAAACCATTCTTGAACGTTCCGAGCCCACGGCCGCCGGACAATACCATAGCCTTGACCACGGCATCGCCCTTGTTGAGCGTGTTGACGTAGACGTGCTCGGCCTCGTCGACCGAAGAAACGACTTGCCCCTAGAGAAAGGAGGGAGGGAGGGCGGGCATTTTTGTGAGGATGAAGGGAGGCAGGATGATCGCTCGCTCTGCTGTCAGCCATCCATTTGAATAGACGAGCATAACAAACGCTATAACGGTCAAGAAAGACTTCAAACCCTCCTCTGTGCCTCTTCAGTCTCTCAATCTCCCTACCCGCCAAGACCCCTCTGCTGCCCGCTCAACCACCCCATCCACCCAGCAGCAAGCAACAAAAGACAAACGTACCTGAGGCGTGTTGATCCCATAGCCCTTCATGATGTCCATACTGATGTACTCGTGCACGTTCAGCATGCGGGCCTGCTGCCGCCCACGGACCAAGGCCTGCTATTAGGAAAGGTGTGCGTTTGAGCGAGAGGAGGGGAGGGAGGGAGGAGGGAGAGGTTGCGTGTGTGAGAGACACAAGAGAGAAATGCAGGACATACTACTAGGGAAAGACATCGCTTCTACGCCCGTGCTTGTCCCTATCTATCCCTCAATCTTACCCACGCTAGACGTACCTTCTTGTTGGTCCCCGCGAGGCGGACGTTGTTGAGCACTGCGCGGAACATGATGAACGACGATGACGGGGGGAGTGCTGCTCTAAGTCTGTATGGTCAAAGGCTGCCTGTTTTCCGAGACAGCGGCAGCAGGACGACGGCAGCGGAAGCGCGCAGCTGTAAGAAGGGGAGCGGGGAGGCTTGCTTTAGCGTGGTGTGAGGGTGTAGGGGGTGGGACAGGCACAAGTCAAGAATGTTGGCGGCCGTTTGTCGCTGCAAGCGATGACGGAGGGAGGGGTGGATTGCCAACGTTCATGCAATGTGTTACGTAGCACACTTGAGAAGATGGACAAGACAATGAAGCGGTCCCTGGTGGTGCGCAGGCCTTTTGCGTTTAAGATGTGCCAGGATGCCAAAGACGGTGCATGACGCGTGCGCACCGCGTGTGGCCGGTACACGACTCGGTACACGACCCTTCTGAAACGCAACACCCTCCCCCCTCCCCGAGAAGAAAACAAGGCATAGTTTGCATTTTCTTTTGGCTTGCTTGTTTTTTCTTTTCTTTTTCTGTGCTTGTGGCCCTGTTTGTCCCTTCGCCGCGCCCATTTCCTTGCTTGACCCGCTTGATGAGAATCGTGCTTTGTCACTTGGCACTTGGTTGGGGGGCAGGTCTTGAGTCACACAAACTCACTCTTTTTCTCTCTCTCTCTCTCTCTCAAATTGTCTTTCTACACACATACACACACACATCATTCATTTTGATATGCAATCTCTCTCATATACACTCTCTCATTTCCGTCACTACTGCCCGCAGCTTTTCCCCCCACCCCTCCCTCCTCAACCTCCTCCCTCCATCCAAACCACCCCACCCCTCTCTATGAAGACCTCGACAACGGAAACAACTTCTCAATCCTCCCTTGCACCGACAGCCTTTCCCTCCCTCCTCCCTCCCTCCCTCCCTCCCTCCCTCCCCCATCCCTCTCTATGAAGACCTTGATAAAGAATACAGCTTCTCAATCGCCTCCCTATACTTCTCCTGCACCGACAGCCTCTTCACCTTCAGCGTTTGGGTCAACAAGCCCGATTGGACATTTAAGGGAGCAAGCACCAAGTACACATGCTTCACGTGCTCCCACGTTCGAAATTCCTCCGGGTCTTGCAGCAACGCCACCGCGACCTCCCTCCCTATCTCTCTAACCAACACAGGATTTGCATTCAACTTGGCCGCTTCTTTGTCCAACGTGGCACTGTCTGCTTTACACCCCAACAGTACCGCTGACGGGCCTACTAGCTCACTCAAACGTTCGGCTTCCGCCTGAGGGATCCATCCTCGTGCGGCGAGCTCGAGGGGGTTCACCACCACTAAAGCACTCAATTCCCGTTGGTCCTGTCCGACGACCATGCATTGCTCAATCACTGCACAGCGTTCCACCACGGCGTCTTCAATAGGCTGCGGCTCGACGTTCTCGCCATTGCTGAGAACTATGACATCTTTCGCTCTTCCCGTTAAGACTAAATCGCCTGTAGATGGATTAAAAAATCCAAGGTCGCCTGTATCGAACCACCCATTGGCATCAATCGCTTTATGTGTACTCACGGAGTCTTTATAATAACCTCGCATGACCTGCGGCCCCCTAGTAAATATTACTCCTGCCTTCCCTCCCTCCCTCCCTGCCTGCAACACCACCCCGGTCTCCACATCCCGCACCTGCAACTCTACCTCCTTGGGAGGCAGCCCCACCACTCCTCCATCAACCAGATTCCTCCTCCTCCCTGCCCTCCGTACAGCAATCACAGGACTGGTTTCCGTTAGACCATATCCACTCACCACAGGGATCCCAGCAGAGTCATAAAATTCTTCTAAGTATTTGGCTAGGGCAGAACCACCAGAAACAACAAGTTTCTGTCGTCCCCCCAAGGCGCTCCGCACCTTCTTAAACACGATCTGGTCGGAAAGTTGGGCGAAGGGGAAGAGGAGGAGTGTAAAAAGGACGGCGAGCGGGCGGGAGGTCAACCGGAGGAGGGGGGGGAGGAATAAACGGAGCTGGAGTTTCTTCTGTCGCTGTTGGGAGGAAGGAGGACGACGGACGACTAGACCCAGGGCACGTTTGAGGGCGCGGGTGTAGAGGAGGGAGAGGAGGGAGAGGAAGGCGACCAGCTTCCGACGGGCAGGTGGACCGGCGGCCAACTTATCTTTGATCGATTTATGCACATTTTCTAAGAGCCTCGGGACGACTATCAAGAAGTGAGGGCGGTATGTTTGTAGATCACTCTTGAACGCACGCACGGAGGAATAGACAAGCGAGCCGCCACGGGCGAGCGCAAAAAGTTCAGAGGACCTTTCAAAAATGTGCCAGCAGGGGAGGAGGGAGAGGATGACGTCCCCGGGACCTGGGTTGAGCCCGAGGTCGATATTTCTAATTTGATGGAGGAGGTTGGAATGAGAGAGCATCACGCCTTTAGGTCTTCCGGTGGTGCCGCTGGTGAAGACCAGGGTGTGTAAATCGGAGGGGGAGAGGTCGGGAGGTCGGTAGTGGGGGAGGTGCTTTGCGCCGAGGGCCAAGAGTTCCTCAATACTGATCAAGGTGGTGCTGTCTAGCCCTAGCTCGGCGGCAACGCTGCTAAGATCATCTGCTGCTCCTCCTATTTTCTCGGGAGGCCGCAGAATGACCACCAGGCGAGGAGGGCCATGTAGAGAGGAGGATAGTCCTCCCCCTGCTTGCAGCTTCCGCAGCAACGCTACGTCCTGAAGGACCACTGCTTTACAATCAGCATGCTTATAAATGAACTGAAGTTCCTCCACGGGCGCCGCTGCTCCTCTTACGGCAGTGGGGCATCCATTGAGGGAGGCCCCTTGTTCTGTTAGCAGCCACGGGGCACTGTTTTCTGAGAAGAAGGCGAGGTGATCTCCTCTTCGAAAGCCCAGGGCATGAAACCCCGCGGCAGCCTGGTAGATTAAAAGGCGGGCTTGGCCGAATGTTAAGGCCAGAGAGGAGGAAGTCGAGAGGGGGTGGGAGGGGTCGGTGAGCATGAGGTACGGCCCGCAGTGCTCGGCGAGGATGTCCCAGATGCCGGGGACGGATTTGACGAGGGCGGGGGAGTCGATGGCGTGGGCTAGGGCGGCTTGATCGACCGGAGGGAGAGCTTCACTACTGCGGCTGCTGCTGCTGCTGCTGGTGGTGGAGGGAGGGTGGGGCCAGGTGAAGGTAGGGATGTCTCCTTGTCGGAGTTGGGCGATGGGGTTGCCTCGGGTCCAGTGGCTGTCGATGACTACGGGCGGGTCGTCGTGTCGGTTTACACCCTTGTTGCTGCTGCCGCTCGGATTAGAGGTGGCGGTCGTCGTTCCAATCATATCATCTGGCCGCGTGGTGCTACGGCGAGGGAGGGCAGGGGGGAGGGAACGGAGGGTGTGGTGGACGAGGCGCTGCAAGGCCAAGGCGGGGGGTTGCTTGAGATGCCCTCCGAGAGGTAGCATAAAGGCATTGGCGGTTTGCTCGAGCCCGAGGGCGAGGAGGAGGATGGAGAAGGCAAACTTGCCACGCTTCATGGTGCTGTGGGGGTTGGAGGGGGAGGGAGGGTGAAGGATGAGACTCACAGAGAGAGAGGTATATGTGTTGCATCGAGGGTTGGAAGGGTGGCTTTGGGCAAAGCAGGGATTGTGGGAGAGAGACAAAGGCACGGCCAAGCGCTTCTGCTAGAGTTTGTGTGTATACGGTGTCTGTGTGTGTGGGCATGGGCTGCACGACGGTCGATCCAAATGCATTTGTCCGGCCGGTGGAGCAGGGCAAAAAGGGAGGGCCGCGTCCAATCAGGCTGATGCAAAACGTAGGGCTCCACCACCACTACGACAACAACAAGCCCTCCCCCCACTTTCACACTTAACGCAATGCCTCTCTTCTGCACGTGCCTCACCTCTTGTTGTTTGCCCCTCGTCGAATGCTGCGTCCGGTTGAATGTCAATGTCGTCGTGTGTTGCCGTGCAGAGCGAGGAGACGCACGGGGAGACAAGGCGGAGGCTTGCTTCTTGCGTCTCAACTCGACGACGACAACGCGGGCTTGGAAGGCCTGTACGTACATGTGTGGTATGACGATTGAGTGAGCGTGTGTGGTGCTTGTTGTTTGCCCCTTGTCGAATGCTGCGTCCGGTTGAATGTCGATGTCGTCGTGTGTTGCCGTGCAGAGCGAGGAGACGCACGGGGAGACTAGGCGGAGGCTTGCTTCTTGCGTCTCAACTCGACGACGACGACGCGGGCTTGGAAGGCCTGTACGTACATGTGTGGTATGACGATTGAGTGAGCGTGTGTGGTGTAAAGTGCGGACAAGCAAAGGCAAGCAGAACAGCTTTCTCGATGTTCCATGCGGTCTTGCAGCAGCTGACGACCCTCCCCGTCCATTCTTTCCTCGACGCCTGCATTCACACTCACACCAACGACCCACACAACACAACGAAGATAGGAAGATGAGCGCTGCCGATGACGACGACATGGTGGTGGACCAGCAGAGGCAGGGACAGGAGGACGGGGAGGAGGCGCCGCGATCAGGTATGTACGACGATGATTGGTGGGGTGGGGGGCATCATTCACATGGCCAGGATACTTTCGATGGGAGCGCTTGTGTCCACAAGCCTACACTACACCCTGCAAGCCATTTGACGATGCGAGGAATAGGAGGAGGTAGTGGTAGAGGAGGCGGCGGTGGTGGCGGTGGGGGCTTGCTCAGCCGGAGGACGACGAGAAAGATGATGCCGCTCTACTCCCCTACCACAATCGTTGCCACTCAGCCCCATTCTTGTACATACGTGCTTGTACCAGCACAAACGCTAACCCAATAGCACATGCGGCACTTTTAGGCAGCAGTTGGGTTCTATTGTCTCGTCGTCAGCCGCGGCAGCCGCGGCTCCCATGCACACCACATACTCACTCCTTCTTTCTTTCACCCTCCAACCCACCCACTCATACCCCGTCAACACAGGCAAAAAACGGTACCGCCGCGAAAAGCCCTGGGACCACGCGGGAATCGACCATTGGAAAGCAGAGGAATGGAAGCCGGAATACATGCCAGGCCCCCTGCTGGAAGAGAGTTCGTTTGCGACGCTTTTTCCCAAGTATAGGGAGAAGTACCTGCGGGAGGTGTGGCCGGTCGTGACCCGGGCCTTGGAGAAAGTAGGGGTGGGCTGCGAGCTCAACATTATCGAGGGCTCCATGACGGTGCGGACGACGAGGAAGACGTCTGATCCGTATGTGGTGGTTAAGGCTAGGTACGTTTTCTGACTGTCTGCTTGTCCTCTTTGCCTTCCTCCCTTCCTCGTTTCTTTTCTTGCCCGCTGACGCTCCTCCTTCTTTCCATTTTTTAGGGATCTGATCGAGCTGCTAGCCCGCTCTATCCCGATGCAACAAGCCGTGTGTGTCTTGGAAGATGACGTTGCCTGTGATATTATCAGTACTCACTCACCCTCCCTCCCCTCCTCCTCCCTGCTCCCTCCCTCCCTTGCTTAGGGATCTGATCAAGTTGCTAGCCCGTTCTATTCCGGTGCAACAAGCCGTGAGGGTGCTGGAAGATGACGTAGCCTGCGATATTATCAAGATTGGGGGGATCGTGCGGAATAAGGAGAGGTTTGTCAAGCGCCGTCAGAGGCTAGTAGGACCCGATGGGGCGACTCTCAAGGTAAGAGTAATAAGAAGAAAAGAGAGGAGCGAGAGATGACATCCCTTTTCCAATCATTCAGAAATCAACAAAATCTTTTCACCCACACATTCCTTTTTTTTAATTTTCTCTTCCCTCCAGGCCCTGGAGTTGCTGACGGGCTGCTTTATTTTGGTGCAAGGCAACACGGTGGCGGCCATGGGCTCCTTCAAGGGCATCAAGCATGTGCGCAAGGTGGTGGTGGACTGCATGAAGAACGTCCACCCCATCTACCACATCAAAACCTTGATGATCAAAAGGGAGCTCGCCAAGGACCCCACCCTGGCCGAAGAGAACTGGGACCGTTTCCTCCCCCAGTTCAAGAAGAAGAACGTGCCCCGGCAGAAGCCGCAGGAAGTGCGGGTGAAGAAGGCCTACACGCCTTTCCCTCCCCCTCAACCTCCCTCCAAGGTGGACTTGCAGTTGGAGAGCGGCGAGTACTTCATGAGCGAGCACCAGCGGAAGCTGAAGAAAAAGGGGGAGAAGCAGGCCGAGTCGGCGGGGAGGGCGGGGAAGAGGAGGGAGGAGCGGGAGCAGGAGTTTGTGGCCCCGGTCGAAGAGGAGGAAGGAGGAAAGAAGAAGAAGGGGAAGAAGTCCGCGGAGAAGAAGAAGGAGCAGGGGGAAGAGGTAGAAGTGAAGGAGGCAGGAGAGAACAAGAAGGAGAAGGGCAGCAATCCGAATAAGCGGAGCTTGCGGGAAATGACGGAGGGGTTGGTGCAGAAGAGCAAGGGCAAGACGGGTAATGGGGGAGGAGGAGCAGTGCCGGCGAAGCAGCAGCAGGCCACGTACGTGGAGCAGCAGCAGGAGGCAGCCCCGGTGGCGAGCAAGAAGAAGAAGAAGCAGCAGCAAAAGGAGTAGGGAGATGGGTAGGGTGGGAGGGGGTGGGGAGGTTGGAGAGAGGAGTTTTGGGTAGACGGGTAAACAGCAACAAAGAAACAATGCAACAACGAAATCCTGAAAGAGGCATTTGTCAGGCGTCTTCGTTTTTTGTTTCTGCGTTCTGTTTGTGCCCTTTTTGTGGGCTTTTTTTGTTTTTGGTTGTTGGAGAGGAGGCGGCGTCATCTCGACATCTCACGTTCCGCTTCCGCCCTCTTTGCTTGTCATATGCGCCTTTCTATAAGCCCTACTCACTCCACGCACACCACATACACAACACAGGCACGCCCATGAACGAATGTCCCTTGTGCCGGGCCAGCGCCGGGGACGGGTTGTCTTGCGCGGGGTGCGTCAAGAACACCCTCTACTACAAGCAGCAGGCGATCGCGTACAAGAAATTGGCCTTGCGGGACGCGTACGAGCAAGCCAAGGTAGTGTTGACGGCGCGGCAGCCCATTTTTGAGGAGGAGCAGGCGGTGGCAGATTTGATGAGGCGGCAGGGGGAGATGCGGAGGCGGTTGCAAGAGGTAGGCAGGGGGTTGGAGGGAGGGAGGGAGGGAAGGCGTGAGTCGGGACCTTGCCACACACGACTGACAGGAGATCCCTCTCTTTCCATACCTCACAAGCATTTTTTGATACTTCCTCTTCCTTTCCTTTCTTATTACTAAAACAGACAGCCGAGCGCGTCCGTGACTTGCGCGTGGCCGTGGCCCGCAAGACCTTTTCGCTCGATGAACGCCGGCGGGCCTTGGCGTCAGCCATGAGCAAACTAGAGGAAGCGTCCCGCCGACAAGAAAGTCGGTCCTTTCCTGTGTTGAGGGGCCTGGAATGGTATAGAGAGCAGGCGATGGAAGCAGTACATCAGAGGGTGTGGACGAGGGTGTTGGAGCATTTTGTGATTTTCCCGATCGAGGCCGACGTGCCGGGCCTTGCCCGCCCTCCCTCCCATCCTCCCCCTCTTTCGGCATCGAGCAGCAAGCAGCAGCAGCAGCAGCAGCAGCAGCAGCAGCAGCAGCAGCAGCAGCAGCAGGGTTTTGGGAGAGATCATCATCATCATCTGCTGCCTGGCGTGAGTACTATTGCTGGTTTGCCTTTGCCGAATTCAGGGCGTTATCGTGGTAAGTGAGTGTGTGAAGAGAGGGAAGGAGGGAGGGAGGGAGGGAGGGAAAGGGGGGAAATATATACAAAAGAGGTACAATGGTGATGTAATCGGTTGTATCTTGAGTGGAAAGTGAAATTGTATGCCCCTCAACCCGCTTCGCTCCCTCTCCTCTTCAGGCCGGTATCGTGGTAAGTGAGTGTGTGGGGGGGAAAGGAAGAAATGGGGAGAGAAGAGAAGAGAATGGGTGGCATCTTCATATAAAGTTGTATGTTAGTCGTGTCAATATTTGTGTTTTAATTGCTTAAACGTGGATGGGGAAATGGTGTGCTCACTATTCCTCCCTTCCTCCCTCCCTCCCTTCCTCAGAGCTGGGCCTTCCCGATGAGGTCTGTGAGGCGGCTCTTTACTTAGTGGCACGCTTGACCTGGTCCCTAGCTAATACCTTCGGAGTGAAGCTACCACACCCGCTTCGGTTTCCGGCGGGCAAGCCGTATGCATTGATTGCGGAGGATGGGAAGGGACGGTGAGTGGAGGGAGGGAGGGAGGGAGGGAGGGAGGGAGGGAGGGGAAGGTCATTAGCCAATACTTTTGGAGTGAAGCTACCACACCCCTTGAGGTTTCCGGCAGGCAAGCCCTATGCGCTGATTGCGGAGGATGAGCAGGAAGGGTGAGTGGAGGGAGGGGAGGGAGGGAAGGTGTCTACTATGCTTCTGTCTCCGATCCGTATGTCGCCATTTACTCACCACTCCTCCTCCTTCTCTTTCCCATCTCAACAACAACAAAAATAGCACCGAGTTCGCCCTCAGTCCTTCCTTCTACCCCAGCAGCACCAGCACCAGCACCAGCAGCACCAGCACCAGGAGCAAACACTTCCCTCTCCCCAAAAAGCGGGAGGGCGGGAGGGAGGAAGAGGGCACTGGTACCGACCCCTTCTCCCTCGCTTTGGAAGCTCTGCAGTTCAATGTGCATCGTTTGGCGATCTCTCCTGCCGCTGTTGGTGTAGACGTCTCGGAGTTATTCGGGAAAGAAGCAGTCCTGTTGAACCTATGGGCGATCCAACGACAAGCCGCTAGAGTCGTGGAAGCATATGAAGGTCTCCCTGATGTACCCTTACCCAGATTGAAGGAGAGGAGGAGGGGAGGGAGGGAAGAGACGGGAGGAGGGGGGCAGCAGCAGCAGTATCACCAGCAGCAGCAGCAGGAAGTTGCTTATCAACAGTACCAGCAGCAGGTGCAGCAGCAGCAGCAGCAGCAGCAGGGGGTGGAAGGGACGCCGAGGGTGGTTTTTGAGGATAGAGAGGAGTCGGAGTGGAGCTTGGTGGAGCTGCAGAACCAGGTGGATGCTTTGGGGGGAGGAGGAGGAGGAGGACAACGACGGTGAGGGGAAGGAGAAGAAGTGTATGTAGTTTGCAAATAGAACATGTTGTGCAGTGACCCGAAGTAAAAAGAAGGATGAACAGCTAGAGCTGACAGGTAAATGGGAAAAAAGAAGAGAAGGAATTGTATATTTGCTAGGTTTCTTGGGGTTGCGAAATGTCTATTTATATCTGGTGCTTTCGTAACTCCTTCTTGATGACAGAAAGTAGACCGAAAAGTGGTGCAGCGAGACCTAGCAGACAGCGAAAGGAGGAGAGAAAATAAATAAAATGGCATGTTGGTCTCTTTCTTTACGAATTCTCTATTTCGCGCTTCTCTATGTATACCCTTCTCCTTCCCTCCCTCCCTCCCTCCCTCCCTCCCCTCAACTACACGTCTTAACCACCAAATCAATCTCCGCCTGGAGCTCCCTCGCTCTCTCCACCACGTCCGCCTCCAATTCCTGTTCAAACGCTTGAATCTCCTTTAAAAAATCTCTCAATGCCTGTCCTAACTCTTCTGGTTGTGTGTCCGCAGCACCCCACACTGGTTCCTGCTCCTCTTCCTCCCCCGTTTCCTCGTTCAGGACCGGCGGGCGCTTAGGAGGGTTGGCAAGGAAGAGTTTTTCGAGTAGAATCCCTTGTCGTTCCGCTTCGTCTTTGGCGCGGAGGAGCATGCGCAGGAGTCGAGTGGGGGGGGAGAGGCGTTTATCTCTTTCTTCGCCCAGCATGGTGGCGAGATGCTGCAAGATGTTGGCGGCGGCATCGTTGCCTCCATCGGTGTCATCGTCCCGGGCTTGTTGGATGTTTATGTTCAGAATGACGTCGAAGGCCATGTCGAGTTCATTTGCTCTGAGGTGTTTCCGCATCTTGGCTTCCATTACCTAGGGGGGGAGGGAGGGAGGGAGGGAGGGAGGAATAGATCAATTTTGAGACACACACTCACACGACTACATCTCTCCCTCCCTCCCTCCCTTCTCACATACCTTGAGATCCCCTGACTTCAAAATCCCTCTGAGAATAAAATCAGTTTTGGCCAACCGCTGCTGCATGACAAAATTGACCGCGCTTCTCCCACTTTGGTCAAAGCATCCCTCCCTCCCTCCCTCCTTCCCTCCCTCCCTCCCTCCCTCCCACATACCTTGAGATCCCCGCTCTTCAGAATCCCTCTTAGGATGAAATCAGCCTTGGCCAGACGTTGCTGCATCGCAAAATTGACCGCTTCCCCTACTTTGTTCAAAGCTGCAATTTCTGCCTCGTCTTGAGAAGCCTGCAGACGCTGCATTAGGTAGCTCATAAAGTGATAGTCGAAGGAGTCGGCTTCTTCCAATGCAAGAGTAGGGAGGTCCGAGGAGGCTAGCATCTTGGAAACGAGGTTGTCAAACCTTAATATAAGGAGGAAGGGACGGACGGGTACTGGTGAGTGCATGTCTAGCACACATAGGCACGAAAGGATACTTCAACTCCCTAGGGGTTCTCCCACCATCCCTCCCTCCCTCCCTCCCTCGACTGAACTTACTTCTCGGCGCCCGCCGCCTTGGCGACGCCTGTGCCCGCCGCATACAAAGGTGTAGACGGGATTCGGGCCACTGGAATGGCTGCTGCTGTCGTGGTTGTGCATTGCTTTAGTCGTTGCTGCTGTCGATCGTGTTGCAGCGGCCCCGTGGCAGAGGGGAAGAGGAAAGCGTGGGATCTAGATATGGTCAGGAGCACCAGGGCTAGGTAGGAGAGCCGCAAAGGTGGAGGCATGGCCTGTGAAGAAGGGGAGTGTGCTAGCGAGTGAATATGTTGTAGAGTAGAGCGCTCCGATGCGAAAAGGAAAAGCTTGCTCTCCTCATCAAGAAGTTGGGGAGGTCAGCATGTCCTACGACAAGGAAGAAGTGGTGTGTGGTGCTGCTGCCCAGGCCTCAAGAAATACCCCGCTTGCGACCCTACAGACAAAAGCAGCAGTGGAGAATGCAGCCAGGAGAGACGCGGAAGCTTGCTATGCGTGGAAGGGCGGATTGCTTTTGGTGCGATGGTCAATCTCGGCCGTTGTTGGCTGGCCATACAGCCTCCCTTCCCTTCTTCGTCTGCCCGGCCGCTTTCCGATTCTCATTGTCCTCCCCACACAAACAACGCACACAGACACCACCAGCACCACCCGCTTCCAGACATATCATGTCCTCCGCTGCTAAAGACGAGGTAAGTGCCCCCAAGCGCGCCCCACCCCGTTCCACGGCCCACACCAGAGTAACCTTGAAGTTGTCTCGTTCACCCTTCTCACTCTCCCTCCCTCCCACCCATCCCCCTCAGACACCCACCCCTCCTGCGGCCACCGCGACCAAGCCCAAGACGGTCAAAGGCGCCAAGATCACCGATTTGGACGCAGATGAGGCGGGGGAGAAACTTGCGGCGCTTTCGGTGACTGAGGTAGGTGTACGTAAGAAAGAGAGAGATAGCGAGAGAGAGAGCTCCGTCCAGGAGAGGAGACGAGACGAGACGAGTCAAGGCGTGCAGGTTCCCATCCTTCCTCTAGACTGGGCAGTGAAGGACGAGTGGAAAGAGGGCTAGATACTTGTCTTCCTCATATATAGAGGAAGCGAAAAATTGTGCCAGTGCTCTCAAGACACACAGACGCACCTCCTCACTTCCCTCCCTCCCCTCCCTCTCTCCTCCCTCCCCACCACCCCCCTCCTAGAACTCGGACACCGCAGCACCCACCCAAGAGGCCAACAAGCCCGCCGAGGAGGAAGAGAAGAAGAAGGACGATACCTCCCCCCCTTCCTCCACCTCTCCTGCTCCCCCCGCTCTGCGTTCCGCCGCCCGTGAGTTCGTCCCACGCACCGCCGAGCCCTCCCGGCAACAGCAGCAGCAGCAGCAGCAGCAGCAGCAGCAGCAGCAGCAGCAG